>Ga0208597_1000432_pt1 | contig 16341 bp, 19 predicted proteins | sample LakMenEpi05May12_FD_150673 | JGI IMG/M metagenome (GOLD analysis project Ga0208597, IMG submission 150673) | Freshwater microbial communities from Lake Mendota, WI - 05MAY2012 deep hole epilimnion (SPAdes) | ecosystem: Environmental > Aquatic > Freshwater > Lake > Epilimnion/Euphotic zone ...
TAGCACAGGTGCTACATTTACAGGAACATTGAACGGTAATAGTTTTACAGGAACTTGGACAAATGCACAAGCAGCATTAAATGGCAATTTTAGTGGGACAAGAACATTTTAATATTTCTCTACAGTCATCTAGTGGTTTGTGCTGACGTTTTTTTTTGTTAAATGTCTTTGATCACATCATTAATTATTGTTTTGTTTTTATTAAATTGAAAAAATAAATATCTTTAAAGAAAAAATATAATCAATATGAAAAAATCAATCATAAGCTTAGTAATCATATCATTATTACTCATGACAACAAATTCGTGTTCCAAATCAAATCCAAGCTCTTCAGGAGGAATCTGTCCTTTTTCTAAAGAAACAATTCAAGGTAAAACGTATTCGCTTACCATATCAAAATGGATAGATTCTAATGGCGTAGATCTAACCAATTCTGCAATAGAAGTAATGCTTAAAGATACTTGTGATAGATCTTATTATACTTTTAAATCAGATGGATCATATGTTTGTAATAGGCCGTGTGATAAGAAACGCGGATTTGATCCAGAATACGGAAATTGGTCTGTAGAAAATTTAAATAATAATTATTATTTAAATTTAACAAACTCTATCACACCATTTATAGAAGGATTAATTAAAATTGAATCTCATGATTGTAACTCATTTTCAATTGCTGGGGAATTTAAAGGAGAAGGTTATTTTATCATTTACAAGTTTATTAAAAAATAACATAAAATGGCGGTTTCCGAAAAGCTAAAATAGAGTAGGATATACAAGAAACAATTAAAATTTAAAAAAAATGAAAAAATCAATTTTTAGCTTACTAATGCTGTCATTATTGGTTATGATGACCAATTCGTGTTCTAAATCAAACCCAAGCTCTTCAGGAGGAAAATACAGCTGGAGTTGTGAAGTCAATGGCAAGAGTTATTCATGGTCAGGAAGCTATCCCGATGGAACGAATCCATCTTCAATGGGGCTTTCAACCTTCTCTGAAACAATTTTAATGTTATCTCTTCCTGCACAACAAGGTAAACTTCCTTTTAGCTTCAGTGTAAGCTTTGGAGATATGCCAACCGCTGGAACCTATACTTTTGATGACTCAAATTCAGATACAGAATATGCTTGTTCAATTATAGAAAATTCTACTATAGGGACAACAGCAGCTCCAGGTTCTAATATGAAAGTAACAATTCCAAATATTCCTTCAAATACTTATATAAATACCCAAGGCGCAAATCCAGGTTTAATAAAGGGGACGTTTAGCGGAACTCTTTATGCGATTAATCCTAGTAATCCATCAACTTTCATAAAATATGTAATTACTAACGGAAAGTATGAAGCAATCGTTCTTAATTAAAATTAAAAAACAAAGGCGTTAATCCGAAAAGCCTAAAAATAGAGTAGGAATTATTTTAAACAATTAAATTTTAAAAACATGAAAAAAATTACATTGATTTTGGTATTATCAGCAATCTTGATTTCCCGTTCTAATGCTCAGGATGGATTAGCATTGGGACTCCGTTATGGAATTGGCATTAATAGTATTTCGTCAGATCCTTCAAATCCTAATGCGTCTTCAAGAGTGTCTATTTTGAATGCTGCTGCAATTGTTGAAAAAGGGATCAGCGAGATTTTTGCTTTGCAAGGAGAGTTGGGTCTTTCTGATAAAGGGTTTAGTCTGTCTCAAGTGGATTATAGCTACAAATATCTTGGGCTAAATGTATTGCCTAAAGTAAGATTTGGTAATGATGTGATTGAAGGATTTGGATTTTTAGGAGCAGGTATTGATATGAATTTGTCAGCTTCTGGAACAGCAAATGGTCAGTCTATGGATATGAAAGATGTTTCTGGAATGAATTTATCAGGAATTATTGGAGGAGGAGCTGCCTATAAATTGAGTTCGGGCAAATTATTCTTTGATGCAAGATATAATATGGGCCTTTCAAATACATATAGTGGTTCTGGATCTGGCTCAATCAAAGTAAATCAAATAGGGTTAAACATTGGGTATCTTCATAATTTTTAGGTATATACTATAGCTTTCATAAAAAAAATCCCCAAAGAACTCTTTGGGGATTTTTGTTTATATAAAAATCCAAGTTGTGCTTTTAGCCGTTTCTTGTGCTATTTCATAGATTAAGTTTTATAATTTGCAAAGTGAAATGTCTATAATCTGTAAAGTAAATTATCTACAATCTGTCAAATAAAATGCTTATAATTTGTAAAATAGCTTTATATTTGCCACAAAATAAACAGATTGTATGAAAAGCGAATTGCCCTATATTAAGCGTATTTCGGATGTAGAATTACAACGAAAATTAGAGGCTTCAGGTGCGTTGTTAATTCGAGGTATGAAAGCTTGTGGCAAAACCCAATCGGCAAAACAATATGCGTCTAGTTTTCTTTCATTTGATCAAAATGAGCACGTGGCGCTCATGATGGAAACAGCACCTCAGCGTCTTTTGATTGGAGATACGCCTCTTTTAATTGATGAATGGCAAGAGTTTCCAAAGATTTGGAATTATATAAGACACGAAGTCGATGATCGAAATGACGTAGCTCAATTCATCTTGACTGGCTCATCCAATCCCGAAGAGCGTGTAAAAATGCATTCTGGGGCAGGACGTTTTACGGTGCTAGATATGCGTACGATGAGCGGGCAAGAGTTGGGATGGTCTTCAGGAGCCATAAGTTTGAGCAAGTTATTTGAAGGAGAATTTCAAGTGGTTATTGACCACCCAACTGATTTAGAGGTCATTGTGGAGCGAATCATAAAAGGGGGATTTCCTGCCCTGATACCAAGAAAATTACCACAAGCCATGGAAATGAATCGTGCGTATATTGATTTATTAACCGAGTTGGACATGAGTCGCGTTTCTTCGATAAAACGAAATCCAGATAAAGTGCGAAGTCTCTTGCGAGCAATCGCTCGTAATGTAGCTACTTCGGTAGATATTACCGTACTCGAAAAAGATATTAAACTTCATGAAAATATCGATGTTTCGCGACCTACTATTTACGATTATTTAGAAACACTAGATCGATTGATGATTATTGAAGACCAACCGGCTTGGAATGCCCATATTCGCTCTTCGGCTTCCTTGCGCAAGTCTTCAAAAAGGCACTTTTCTGATGTATCTTTGGCGGTAGCCGCTCTTGGTATAGGGAAAAAAGCCTTGTTGAACGATTTGAAATATACAGGCTTTTTATTTGAATCCTTAGCCATTCATGAACTTAGAGTTTATGCGCAAGCTAATGATGCAAAAGTCTTTCATTATAACGATTCTACGGGACTTGAAGTAGATGCCATTGTTCAAAAATACGACGGCGTGTTTTGTGCTTTCGAAATTAAATTAGGTACTGGTCAAATAGAAGATGCTGCAAAAAATCTACTTAAATTTGAAGCATTGCTAGGCGAAAACAGTAAGGCGAATTTGGCTTCTTTGAATATCATTACAGGAACAGGTATTAGTTATAAACGCAATGATGGCATTAATGTAATTTCTTTAGCTTCTTTAGGAGTTTGATTTGTTATAATATTATCTTACAATCTGTAAAATAAAACACTTATAATATGTAAAGTAAATTGTCTATAATCTGTAAAGTAAAATGCTTACAATTTGTAAAGTGAAAATTTTATTTAATTGATATTAAATACTTTATCATATTTTTTACAAAATTATATTTTTAGTATAAAAATAACAAAAAAGGCTACCTTTCAAAACATATTGAGAAGTAGCCTTTAGAAATTTATATACTAAGTTTTCTACAAATCCAAATTATGATTTTTAGCCGTTTCTTGTGCTATTTCATAACCTGCATCGGCATGACGAATTACACCCATAGCAGGGTCATTGTGAAGCACTCTGCGGAGTCTAGCGGCTGCATCTTCAGTACCATCGGCTACTATTACCATTCCTGCGTGTAAGGAGTATCCCATTCCTACGCCACCGCCATGATGGAAGCTCACCCAGCTAGCACCTCCAGCGGTATTGATAAGCGCATTCAAGATAGGCCAGTCGCCTACAGCATCACTGCCATCTTTCATCGACTCAGTTTCTCTATTTGGGCTGGCTACAGAACCTGTATCCAAGTGGTCGCGCCCTATTACGATTGGTGCTTTTACCTTTCCTTCTTTTACCAATTCGTTGAATGCCAAGGCTGCTTTTTCACGTTCGCCCATTTTCAACCAACAAATACGTGCTGGCAATCCTTGAAAAGCAATTCTTTCTTTAGCTTTGTCTAGCCATCTAAGCAATCCGTCATTTTGAGGGAACAATTCTTTTAATTTGGCATCACATACCGCTATGTCGTTTTCATCGCCACTCAAAGCCACAAAACGGAACGGCCCACTGCCTTCGCAGAATAAAGGACGAATATAAGCCGGCACAAAACCAGGGAAATTAAACGCATTTTTTACGTCGCGCTTGTCTTTGGCTTGTCCTCTTAGGTTATTGCCATAGTCAAATGTAATAGTTCCTGATTTTTGAATTTCCAGCATTAATTTCACATGCTTAGCCATCGTATCTAATGCCAGTGAACGAAGCGTTTCGGGCTCTTCTTCTCGCAATCTTTTGGCTTCTGCTACAGAAATACCTACTGGATAGTAGCCCGTCAATTCATCGTGCGCTGAGGTTTGATCCGTAAGGGTATCTACTTTGATATTATTTTTTAATAAATATTCAAGCATGTCTACGGCGTTGCAACAAACTCCAATTGATAAAGCCTCACCATTTTTCTTAGCTTCAAGTGCCATTTTTACACCATCTTCTATACTCGATGCTTTTTTGTCCAAATAGCGTGTTTCCAATCGTTTATCTATACGCCATTCTTCAGATTCTGCTACCAACGCTACTCCTTCATTCATGGTAATAGCCAACGGCTGAGCTCCACCCATCCCGCCCAATCCAGCGGTTACATTCAACGTGCCTTTTAGGCTTCCATCAAAATGAATTTTTGCAAGACTTAAATAAGTTTCATACGTTCCTTGAACGATTCCTTGACTTCCAATATATATCCAACTTCCTGCGGTCATTTGGCCATACATCATCAATCCTTTTTGCTCCAATTCATTGAAATGATCCCAATTTGCCCATTTTCCTACAAGATTTGAATTAGCAATGATAACTCTGGGTGCATCTTTATGCGAACGCAAGATGCCAACTGGTTTCCCCGATTGTACCAATAGCGTCTCGTCTTCTTCTAGTTTTTGAAGCGATTCAATAATTTTGTCATACGCTTCCCAGTTTCTAGCCGCTTTTCCTCTTCCCCCGTATACGATGAGTTTTTCAGGTTCTTCGGCTACATCGGGATCTAGATTGTTCATGAGCATACGCATAGCAGCTTCCTGAACCCATCCTTTACAGCTTAATGTATTGCCTGTTGGCGCTTTTATATTAGTATGAGACATTTGAATATAGTTTTTAGTCTACAAAAATATCTATTTTGAATCAAACGAAGGGTGAAAGTTTTAACTTTTTTTCAAAATTAATATAGAATGCGTTTCTATTCAAAAATTGTATTTTTTATCCGTCAACGTTTTTAAAAATGCAATAATTTGTTTTTGTTCTATTGCGCTTAACGAAACCGCTTGATAATCTTTTGAGGACTGCGTACATTTTATTTTTATAACTTCTTCCAATGTAGCCGCAGAACCATCATGAAAATAAGGAGCTGTGAGGGCTATATTGCGTAATGTAGGGGTTTTGAAACGAGCGCTGTCTTCTTTTTTATGTGTTGCGCCCATGAGACCTCGGTCGTTTCCTTTTTCTATGCCTAGGTCATAGTGCTTATGATTGGTAAAAAGGGGCGCTGAGTGGCAGGTATTGCATTTGGATTTGTTCCCAAAGAATAATTTCATGCCCAGTTGTTCTTCTTTTGTCAAAATAGTTTCATCATGATTCTTTAAATAATCATCATATTTTGAGTCCGCGGCTATCAAGCTTTTTATAAAAGCGGCAAGACTTCGAGTGAGAGCATATCCATCCAGCGAAGTGCCATAGGCTTTTTTTGCCAATAGTTGCATGTCTGGATCCTTTTCAAAAACAGCGGAAATTGCATTGATATTTCCCCTCATTTCATTGGTGTCGTGAAGCGGAATGAGCGATTGTATTTCGAGGCTTTGGGCTCTATTGTCAAACATAAATGTAGGGCTAAATCCCATATTCATAAGTGTAGAAGCATTGTGTCTACTAAAATGTCCTTTGAGGCCTTCGCTGATTTTTTTACCATCGGTAAATGCCAAATGAGGTAGGTGACAGGTGCCACATGAAACGGTATTGTTTATGGATAATCGGGTATCAAAGAAGAGTTTTTTGCCCAGTTGGATTTGAGCTTGCGTAACGGTGTCAAATTGAATGCGATTGTCTTGAGGGAAATAGTTAGGAAATGAAATTTGTTCTGAATAAGGTTGAGAACAACCTATAAGCAAAAAAATGATACAAAGTAGATTGAGTTTAAAAACTAAATGCGCTTCCAAAATTTTGAATAAATTTCTTTGTAATGGCATCTTGACTCACTTCAGAATGCGTAATTAATTCGCTATCATTGATATTGTTCCCAGAAACTGGATAAAATATTTTGTCAATATTCAAGTCAATCGTATTGTTTTCGGACAATGTTTTGTTGCCATTTATAGAAATATTGGTAGCATAGCTAAGTCCTGTATGGAAAGTAAACGTTTTGGACTGTCCACCCGATAGGATTCTTCCTTCAAAAACAACATAACGGTATTTTGTCCAATCGCTCCAATACATATTTTTCGAGCTACTTAGTGGGTTGGAAGCAGAAAAACTAGTAGGATTTGAATTGTTTTGTTCGGTAGTCAGCGAAGCGGTCATATTCAATGAAGAAATGGGATTAGTCTCATTAGAATAATTTATTGAAATTTTATTATTCTCAGAATTAATCAAAAACAAGGTGTTGTTTGATTTTGAATTTTGTCCATTTGTAATGGTGATATTGGAAATATAATAGTCCAATCGTTCTATAATAATGGAATCATTGTTTTTGAGCCAATACGATTTTCCCAGTTGAATAGAAGTGCCATTGACTTTATTGATAATGCTTGTACTAGCAGTATTAGATGAAGTATTGTTCTTATTGCAACCAATAAATCCTATAAAAACTATACTTGAAATTATAGAGTAAAGTGCTTTCATATCATTTAATTTAATTTTAAGAGTTACTATTTTATATAACGCAAGTAATTAAAAATTATTTTACAGATCAAAGGCCATAGAGAAATTTGCTAAAAATTTGTTTGTTATAAAAATATCGCTAGCATCGGCATGTCCTTGATTTTCTCCATTAAATACCTCTAAATTATTGCCACTATTGGTGGGATAGAAAATTTTGTCTAATGCCAAATTGAGTTGTATTTTGTTATTTACACCTTGTGTAATGGCTATGGTTTTTGAAATTTCAATTTCTCTTTTGAATGTAAGGCCTGTATGATAGCTAAAAGCGACTTTTTCGCCTGTTTTTTTCTTAATTTCTCCTTCAAAAATAATGAATCGATACTTTGTCCATTCATTCCAATACATTGATTTTGAAGTGCTTTGAGGGTGTTCAAAGGCAAAAGATGTAGGATTGGCATTGTTGGCAAAATCATTTAACCCTGCCATAAAGTTAATTTTATGAATATGTTTTAAAGATTTGCTACTATCTATATATACAATAGTGTCCTTTGTTTTTTGACTAAATAAATATAGCGTAGAAGTGCCGCTTGTATTGGATATTGTATCAAAAAATGTAAGATGAGAAACATAAAAATCTAGTCTACTCACCATCACCGAATCATCGGATGATAAGACAAAATATTTACCTAGTTCAAGAGATTTTGAACCTATTTTTGGAGCTATTTTTAGTTCAAATTGCGTGTAATTTGCAGTTGGAACAACAGAAGCGTTTCCTCCACAAGAGGATAAAATAAATAGACCTAGTATGAAATAGATATAATTTTTATACATTTTAAAAACGTTTTACTTGCAAATATACTATTTTTGTATGAGAAATAAGTAAAAATGTTAATAATAGATGACATCCTTGTAAGTGAGGAGATTTTTGAGAAAAAATTTGTATGCGATCTTCAAAAATGCAAAGGCGCATGTTGTATAGAAGGCGATTGTGGCGCTCCATTGAAAAAAGAAGAAATAGCCCTTCTCGAAAAAGAATACGAAAATTACAAGTCATATTTGACGCCAGAGGGGATTCAAGCTATTGAGAAACAAGGTTTTTATGAAGAAGATGCAGATGATAAATCGCCCAATACACCTTTGATAAATGGAGGACCTTGTGCGTATATCAACTATAAAGATGGGATTTCCTATTGTGGTATAGAAAAAGCATATTTGGAAGGGAAAACGGCTTTTCGCAAGCCTATTTCCTGTCATTTATATCCTATTCGTGTCTCAGGAGTAGGCAAGTTGCAAGCAGTCAATTATGAGCGATGGAGTATTTGTGCCGATGCGTGTACACTGGGCGAATCTCTTTCGGTACCTGTTTATAAATTTTTGAAAGAACCCATTGAACGAGCCTTTGGCGAAGAATTTTATGAAATTTTGGAAGATTATAATTCCAAGAAATAACTATACGCCTTTGAGGATTCTGCCTAGTTTTTCCAAGACTTTTTGTGAAATTTGTCCGTTTACTACTTTGTATTTCGATTTTGAAAATGTGAAGATAAATGGCGCATCATAAGCTAAGGCAATAACTCTTGACAATCCTCCTAATCTACCCGTACCCAATGCAATGATTTCATCATAGAATGCATACAAGGCCATCAAGTTTTTCAAATCGCTAATACTGTCTGTTTTGGTTATAATTTTGATAATATCTGGCGTGTAGGATTGAATTTGTCTACAGGTTTTTGTTAGCTCTTTGATATCCGGGGTTTCAGAATAATTGTGATGTGAAACTATCGTTTTGCAATTATGTTTTTTTGCCAATTCCAACAACTGCTCAAAGGATTCTTTAGGCGAATCAATATCAATATCTACATAAGCAGCACCGTTTTCTATCGCTACTTTTAAGGATTGAATTCTTTGTTCAAATGGCGTTCGATTATTGTCTCTAAAAGTGGCAATAAGATTTTTTGAATGTCTGAAAATAATCCCAATCTCATCATCTGTAAAGTTTGAAAAGTCCAAACGTACTTCAGTAAGTGAATGTGGATCAATATTTCTCAATAAAGCATCCAATTTTTTCTCATAAATTACCAAACAAAGCTTCATAGCAATTATATTTTAACTAAATTATACATATCCTTAAAAAAATTGGGATAGGATTTGGATACTACAGAAATATCTTCAATAATTGTATCCTCCTGATTTCCGAACGCAAAGATAGAAAATGCAAGAACAATTCTATGGTCTTTATGATTTTTTAAAAAAAATTTGTTAAAATTTTGACCTCCTTTTATAATCATGATGTCATCCATAATGGCTATTTCACCTCCTAAGTTATTGATTTCGTTATAAATAACGCTTGCACGGTCGCTTTCCTTGTTATATAATCTTTTAACACCTTTTAACATTGTCGTGCCTTCGCATCGCAATGCCAAAACGGCTAAAACAGGGAATAAATCAGGGCAATCCGTAGCATCAAATTCAAATCCTATCAAATTTTGCTTCGAAATAGTAATAGAATTGTCGGAAAAGGTTACGTTTGTGCCGCATCGCTTCAAAACGTCTATGATTTTTCGATCGGCCTGCTTGGAATTCATCTGAAGTCCATGCATGGTTATAGATCCATACAATGCGCCAGCTACTAGAAAATAGGCAGCACTACTCCAGTCGCCTTCTACCGTAGCTTCAATTGGATGAAAAATCTGCGTTTTTTCAAAAGTATAGCTGTTGTTTTTCTCTTGAATCTCTATGCCAAATTGAGAAAGGGTATCTACGGTTAAATCTAAGTAAGGTTTGCTAACATTGTTTTTTAATAAAAGAGTGTGCGGCTTCTCATGCGAAGCTAAAGCATACAGATACAATAACCCTGTAATATATTGTGAACTTTCGGTAGAGTCAATCTCAATATTTTTAGGGAAAAAAGGCCCAGATATTTTGAAAGGCAACTTGCCCTGGTTGGAGCTAAAAGAAATGGATAATTGGTTGAAAATTTTTTCGAAAAAATGCATATTTCGTTTCAAAATACTATCCGTCCCTTCAATGACAGAAAGCTGATTTTGTGAAGCCAAAATAGCGGTAAACATTCTACAGCTTAGTCCGCTTTCGCCACACTGAATTGTCAGCTCTTTATTTGGCAAACCATGGGAGAGGATTTCTATACTGTTTTCAGCGAGAAAATGAACTTCGGCACCACATGTTTTCAGGATATTTAAAGCAGCTATTTCATCGTCCGAATGTCCAAAATTGTGCAAAATGCTTTTTCCTTTTGCTAGCAACATGCCAGCCAAAAGTCTTTGAGAGTGACTTTTTGAAGGAGGAGCGTGAAGTTCCCCATTTATTTCCCCTACAAATTTAATCGTTTTTTGCATCTGAAAATTCTATGAGTAAGGATTTAAGTTCTTCAGAAGATAATGGCTGTATGGTAGCTTTTCCCAGTTTTTCTAGTACAATAAAATCGATACTATCTGCATGCTTTTTTTTGTCATGGCTAATTTTTTGCATCATTTTTTCTATATCAAACGGAAACGATGTAGGAAGATAATATTGATTTAAAAGAAGTTTAATTTTTTGAGAATACGCAGAGTCGTGATTTGTTTTTCCTGATACAAAACTTGCAAATTCCATCCCAATAGATACCGCTTTTCCGTGCGAGATGCCATATTCCGATTCTATCGCATGCCCTAAGGTATGTCCAAAATTGAGTATTTTTCTTAATCCTCCGTCAAATGGATCTTGTTCAATGATATCACATTTGATCGCAATACATTTTTCGAATAATTCCAGTAATTCTGTCTCTTGAAATGATTCATGTTCAAAACCATTATACTCCAAAAGTTCGAGAATACTTGGGTCCGCTATACAACCATATTTGATGATTTCCGCAAATCCATCGTAATAATCTTCTTTTTTCAAAGATTTTAAAAATGAGGTATCATAAGCAATAAATTCGGGTTGTGTAATAGTGCCAATAACGTTTTTGATGGCACCAAAATTAAACCCATTTTTGCCTCCCACTGCGGCATCCACACTACTTAATACGGTAGTAGGGAAAAATCCAAAAGGGATACCTCTTTTATAGCAAGATCCCAAAAATCCTACAATATCGGATACGATTCCACCCCCAACGCCTATCAATAAAGATTTTTTATCAAGATTCAAATCAATCAATTGCTGAATGTATTTTTCTATATTGCTGAAATTTTTTGAGGATTCATTCCCTTCAATCATTACAGTTTTTTCAATATTCAAAAACTTGGAGGGATGTGCTTCCCAAACATTTTTATCAATAAAATAGCAAACGTTTGTCCCCTTTTCATGTTGTAGTTTTACATAATCTTCAAATTTTGAGTCGAGCAAAAGTTGGGTTTTGCTTGAAAAATGGATATTGTAGGACTTGTTTACTGCCATAAATGTTATAAATTGCAAATTTACGAAATTATTATTCTATTAAACATCATAAATGCGCTATTTTTGCGTTAATTAAATCCATTAATCTTAAATTGTTAAACAAATGTCATTGAAGAATAGAGAGGCCTTTTTAATTATCGTAAGTTTTATATTACTTTTTACCAGTTGTGGAAAAATAAATCTCCTAACGCTAGAACAAGAAAGACAACTGGGATTACAGTCAAAAGCGGAGATTGAAAGACAATATGCGGGAAGAATTATTGGTCCAAATGATCCAAGACATGCTTATATAGAAAGTGTGAAAAACGCTATATTGAATTCCGGACAAGTAAAATATCGCAATGATTTTGCATGGGAAGTCAAAATTATCAATGATAATACGTTGAATGCCTTTTGTACTCCCGGAGGATATATTTATTTTTATTCGGGATTGATCAAATATTTGGATAATGGCTCTGCATTGGCAGGTGTGATGGGGCATGAAATAGCACATGCCGATTTGAGACACAGTGGCAAGCAATTGACTACGCAGATGGGAATTGATTTATTGTTGAGCATTCTTGCAGGAACATCAGGCAATGATATTGCTCAATTGGCAGGTATGTTTACAAAAATAGGAACTTTGACCTATAGCAGAGATAATGAGTCTGAGGCAGATGCTAGTTCTGTCAAATATTTATGCCCTACAAAATATGAAAGTGATGGGGCTCATTGGTTTTTCCAAAAATTAATTGACAATGGAAATACGCCGGGTGTTCCCGAAATATTGAGTACGCATCCCAATCCAGATAATAGAGTCGCTAATATTAAGTCTGAAGCGGCTAAAACATCTGGCTGTTTTAGTGGCAAGATTAGCTATTCAGATGCAGAATATATCGCTTGGAGAAATCGTTTTTAAATTCAATGCATGCTGAGAAAAAAAATGTTGCGTCTATTTTTAATGCTCATAATTTCAAGTAAATTAAATGCACAAGACGTACATTATTCTCAAATAGCTAATTTTGGATTGTTTTATAATCCCGCCCATACAGGAAATTTTAATGGTAATAGTCGTGCAATGGCTATTTTTAGAAATCAAAATATAGCTGTGGCCAATACGCCTGTTACGGGAGTATACAACTCGTATGGCGCATCATTTGATACCAAACTTTTCAAAGAATATACGGGAGACAATACATGGTCCGTTGGAATTCTATTCAATGGCGATCATGCTGGAGAAGGAACACTATCTACACATGATGTAAGTATTGCTACTTCGTATAAATTGGCGTTGGATCGCTATGGTTCCTCCTTTTTGTCGGCTGGAATACAAGGCGGATTTACTTCAAAAAGACTTTTTTCGCAGGATTTAATATTTGGGAACCAAGTTGAAGGTTTTGAATTCAATCCACAAGTTCCTAATTTTGAAACATTTCTAGATGGTAGAACTCAGATTCAGGCTAATTTTAATCTAGGAGTACTTTGGCAACAAAAAGTCAATGATGGATTTGGGTATCAAATGGGATTTGCGATATACAATCTCAATAGTCCCAATCAATTTTTTTATGAAAATTCTAATAGCAATGTCTATAAACGCTATGTGGTTCATGCAGGTACAGAGTTTTTTGCGGATGAGACCTTAGTCATATCGCCTTCTATTGTCTATATGAAACAAGGACCGGCCACCCAAACCAATGTAAGCATGATTGTCAAGAAAAATGTCAATGAATATTTAAATGTAGTAGGAGGATTGCGATATAGAATTAAAGATGCTTTTATTCTTCAAGCGGGTGTGGAGTATCAAAAATATAGAGTATCGGTCAGCTATGATTTTACGGTATCGGGGCTTAGCAGCGCCAATAAAACACAAGGAGCTTTTGAATTATCATTTGGATATATATTTGGCGATGAAACGGAAGTGAGCTTGAGTGGCAAACAATTTTGCCCAACTTTTTAAAAAATGATATAAATTTGTAAAAAATAAATCGACCCATTATGAAAGGATTTTCAAAGATGAAGTTATTAGGATTACTTTCTATTGCACTCATTATTGCTTGTGCAAAAGATGATGGAGAACAAGGGGGCTATTTGACGCCTATCATGATTACATCTCCCAGTACAAATCCTACGGAAATAAAAACCAATACGCCTGTAAACTATGCAGCTACTTTCACTATAGATACCATTATTGATTCGGTTCGTGTCAAATATATAGTAGATTCTACCAATATCGGCAATAATGAAGATTCTTTAAAATATTATAAAACGTATACATTTACAAGAAGATATAATGTTCAGACTATTACAGATGTTTTGGGGCTTACAAAATATCCGCCAATCAATGGATATATTCGAATTAAATTTGAATTGTATACCTCCAAAAGAAGCAAAATTGAGAAATGGCTTACCATAAAAATGATATAAAATGAACTTATCCGACTGGCGTAAAGAATATGACAAGTACAAACTTTCTGAAAACGCCGTAGATTCTTGTCCTTTTGTTCAATTTAAAAAATGGTTTGATGAAGCGCATCGTGAAGGTGTGGAAGAGCCCAATGCTATGTCCATAGCTACTTGTGGCAAGGATATGATGCCAGAAACTCGTATGGTTTTGCTTAAAGAAATTGATGAGCAAGCTTTTTTATTTTATACAAATTATACTAGTGCCAAAGGTACTGATTTAGCGGAAAATCCAAACGCAAGCCTTCTTTTTTATTGGGAAAAATGTCAAAGACAAGTAAGGGTAAAAGGAACTGTAACAAAAGGAAGTAGAGAAAAAGCGGTAGCTTATTTTTCTTCAAGACCCGAAAATAGTCAGTTTTCGGCTATTGCTTCACCTCAAAGTCAAGAAATAGAATTGGATCAATTGGTGAAAAATCTGGAGCAAATTATCAATAATCCAACACAGGCAAAATGTCCCGAAAATTGGGGAGGATATTATGTCCATCCATTAGAAATAGAATTTTGGCAAGGTCAGCCGGGAAGGTTGCACGACCGAATTGTTTATAAAAAGCAAGGAAATAATTGGATAATTAAAAGATTGGCCCCATAAATATGATTTTAAAAATGAAAAATTTCTTATTTCTTATTGTTTCTTTTTTTGCAATTGAAAGTTTTTCCCAGCAACGAGATACTTCCATGTCAAATGAGATAGAATCAGAGATTATTGATCATTCTAATATCAATGGGTTGATAAATTCTCATAAAAAAGTTATTAGAAAAAGTCCATTTACAGAAGGGTATCGTATTCAAATTTTTAATGGGAATAGTAGAGAAGAAGCCATGAAAGTAAAATCCGATTTTTACAACAAATTTCCTTCTATCAGATGCTATACTATATATCAGCAGCCTTATTACAAAGTGCGTGTAGGCGATTATCCCAATCCGGAAAGTGCTAGAAATGATTTGAAGTTATTGGGAAGACATTTTCCTTCATCTTTCTTGGTACCAGAAAAAGTCCGAAGATTGGATAACGATTATGACAAGGAAGATGAGGTCAAAAAGAAGCCTTAATTTTTAACTTTCTATCCACATTTTTATTAAAACGAAAAAAAAAGTATTGTAGTCAATTAGAAAAGTTTATAATTGCACTTCGAATTGTATAATTATTAATTGAAATAGAAGATGGCAAAGGAAATATTTGAAATAGACTATATTATTAAAACATCTCCCAGAATTCTTTATGATTTTGTAAAATTGCCTACGCATCTATCTCAGTGGTTTTGCGAACGTTGTGATAATAAAGGCGATGAATATACCTTTATGTGGAAAGGGTATAAAGAAAATGCAACGTTGATTGATGATATAGAAGAAGAATTGGTAGCATATCAATGGGAAAATAGCGAAAATGATGATTTTTTTGAATTTGCTATTCAACAAAACGAAATCAGTGGCGATACCGTATTGATCATTACCGATTTTGCGGATGCTAACGAGCTAGAAGATCAAAAGTTGTGGTGGGAAAACCAAGTGGTAAAGCTACAACGCGCCATGGGAAGTTAATATTTCCAAATGAATATATCTGAAAAAGAACATAAATTTCGATTCTTAAAAGCCTATGCCAAACTCTTGGATGGGCAGTTTACCTTACCTTTTTTCAATTTTAAATTTGGCATAGATCCATTATTGAGTTTAATTCCTTTTGTAGGTTCTTTTGCTGGATTTATTTCAAGTTTCATATTCATTTTATTGTCCCTTCAATTAGGTGCTGAGGGAAAGGTAATCATTTTGATGCTTCGAAATATTTTCATAGATTTTGTCATAGGAGAAATCCCTATTTTGGGACAATTGGGCGATTTTGTCATCAAAGCCAATGAACGCAATTATAAGCTCATAGAAGCGCATTATTTTGAAGGAAAACATAAAGGCAGTGGCAAAGGAATTATTATAGGTTTACTCTTGTTTTTATTGCTATTTATTGTTGTAATGGTTTATTTGTTTTTGAAATTACTTTTTCTATTTTCAAATTTCATTACATCATTATTTTAGATTTGTTAATCCTTGATAATGAATAAATCCAATACAGGTTATTTAAACTATTTTGTTTATTTTTGCAGTTATGAATCCTACCAAAGAACGTGTACGAAAACCAGATTGGCTCAAGATAAAATTGCCATCTGGAAATAATTTTAGCGAACTCAATAAGAATATTCAGGAGAATAGGCTGCATACGATATGTGAAAGTGGTCGTTGTCCCAATAAAGAAGAATGCTGGGGCGCAGGTACTGCTACCATTATGATTTTGGGAAATGTGTGCACACGATCTTGTCAATTCTGCAATGTAGAAACGGGCAAACCAGAGGATGTAGATATTTTTGAGCCTGCC
>Ga0208597_1000433_pt1 | contig 16322 bp, 10 predicted proteins | sample LakMenEpi05May12_FD_150673 | JGI IMG/M metagenome (GOLD analysis project Ga0208597, IMG submission 150673) | Freshwater microbial communities from Lake Mendota, WI - 05MAY2012 deep hole epilimnion (SPAdes) | ecosystem: Environmental > Aquatic > Freshwater > Lake > Epilimnion/Euphotic zone ...
AAGCTCATGAACCTTAACAATACCTTTGTTGTATACACGCTATAACATGAGAAGCTTCTTAACCTTTGCTCTTACTCTTTTTTCATTTTATGTGGAAGGACAATTCCTGTCGGCTCCAGGAACATACATTCATTCGCGAAACGCCTCAAACACTTCCAATAGAGAAACGGTAATTTGGTCGGAAGACTTCGCCAATGGTATTCCGGCAGGATGGAGCAACTCAGGAGCCCCCTCGCTAGCAATCTGGGAATACCGCGGTCCTTCAACAAACCCGAATCAATTGGTTGGATCAAGAGGCTCATGTCTTCCTGATGGTAATGTAGGCGAAGCAATTGCAAGCACAACATCTGCAAACGGATATGTCATTTTCGATTCGAACTATTGGGACGACAATGACAATGAATGCGGCGGTTTTGGAACTGGCCCGGATCCCGGACCACATACCGCTTGGCTCATTTCGAACTCGTTTTCACTAACAGGTGTAACCGGTGCAGTGGTAACCTTTCAACAACAATTCCGCAACTACAGTTCAACCATTAAGGTTCAGTATTCCATCAATGGAGGAACGACATGGATTGATATGATTACACAATCTGACTTTCCCGGTGTAACGTCAGAATGGAAATCTGCTACTTTTCCATCAGGGGCAATTGGTCAGACCGACGTAAAACTTCGCTTTTTGTATTCGGGTAGTTATTATCATTGGGCCATCGATGATATTACCGTTTTCAAACCAAGCATCAACAACCTCTCAATAAACAACACGAGATATACCACATTCGGCAACACTTCTCCTGTGCCGCCGAATGATTTTCATGACTTACCATACGACCGCTACCCAAAAACTATGTTGGTCCCCTTCAAATTCAATGCAAAAGCAACGAATATTGGAAGTGCAACACAGACGGCGTCCAACCTCAATGTAAAAGTTCTTAATGCCGCGAACACGGCCTTGTATAACCAAACAACAGCGAATTCGAACGTTGTTGCAGGAGCCACCGCATCTTACACATTAACGACAGGTTTCACACCAAGCGTAACAACCGGGTATTACAGAGTTACATATCAAATCAATCAAACGCAGACCGACGAGGCACCGAGTAACAACCGAGACACCCTGGATTATTTCATTACAGATTATCAATATGCTCGTGACGAAGGCCCAATGGAAGACGAGTTTACCCCAAGCGCTTTGTATGCAGGCCAGACGTATCAAGTGGGAAATATTTTCGAAGGAAGATCCAATACCGTTAAATGCACATCCATCGCTGTTGCTGTTGGACCAGGAACCGCAATAGGCACAACAATACAAGCGAAGATTTACAAAAACGATTTCACGGATGTACAAGCAACGTCCGTAACGTATCCCGTTAATGCATGGGATATCAATGCCCTCGGACAACAAAAACTCATTACGCTTCAGCTACCAACACCGCTAACATTATACGCCGATAGCGTCTACATTGTTATGGTTGGAAACACTGTCGGCACCCAAGCGTTAAAAGTTTGTAGAAGTGGCGCCGCGATTGCCCAAACCAGTTTCGTGCGCTATCCCGAAAGCAATGGCCTATTGTTCATGGCTAAAATGCCCATTGTGCGCATGAATTTATTTACCGCAGCGCAAACTCCGGGCTGTACAAATCCACTCGCCAATAACTTTCTCTCAACTGCTAATATCGACGATGGATCTTGTGATGTTCCGGGGTGCATATACCCTGAGTCTTCGAATTACAATGCAAATGCAACTTGGTATGACGGGTCATGCGTTGTGTTCGGATGCACAATACCCTCGGCTTGCAACTACTCAACTATTGCTACGGTTAATGACGGTTCGTGCACCCTGCCGATTACGTATTATGCCGACAGTGATTCTGATAATTTCGGAAATTTAAATGCACCGCTTCCATCTTGCAGCATCCCAGTTGGATATGTTTTAAACACTAGCGATTGCAACGACGCTAATGCGAGCATCAACCCAAACGCGATGGAAATATGCAACACTTTTGACGATGATTGCGATGGGCTCACAAATGAAGGAATTACATTCGTCACATATTTTGCAGACGTGGATGGAGACGGATTTGGTAATCCAAACAATAGCCAAAGTGCATGTTCACCACTTCCAAATTATGTAACAAACAGCAGCGATTGCAACGATGCAAATGCACTTGTTAAACCCGGAGTTGTCGAATTGTGTAACCTCATAGATGACAATTGCAATGGCCAGGTTAATGAGGGACTTGTATTTGCAAACTACTACTTAGATACCGACTTAGACGGCTATGGTGCTGGAGCAGCAATCAATTCGTGCACTCCTGTTTTTGGAAATTATGTTACAAATAATTCCGATTGCAATAACACCAATGCGAACATTCGACCAAACGCTGTTGAAATTTGTAATTCGATTGACGACAATTGTAATACTTTGGTTGATGACGGATTGACTTTCGTGAATTACTATATTGACACAGACGGAGATGGCTTCGGAGCAGGAATAGCTACAAACTCTTGTGTCAACCTGGGAGCAGGCTACGCGACTAACAATACAGACTGCAATAACACTAACTCTGCAATACGCCCGAGTGCTTCTGAACTTTGTAACGGTATTGACGACAATTGCACCAACTCAATTGACGAAGGACTTACATTTTCAAATTACTATTTAGATATTGACCATGACGGATACTACCTTTCGATTGTAAACGCATGCGTTTCCCCTGGCCCCAATTATACTACTGGAGGTATAGTATTGGGAGATTGTAATGACAACAATTTTAATATCAATTCAGGAGCTATCGATATTTGTGGAAACGGTATTGACGAAAATTGTAATGGTGTAGACCTTGTCTGCATTATCCCTGGATGCACCAATCCTATTGCTGCAAATTTCAACGCGTTAGCAAATTTAGATAACGGTACATGTATTATTCTGGGCTGCACAGATCCAGCGGCAGATAACTACAACCCGCTAGCCAACACAAACAACTTTAGTTGTATTTTCTTCGGTTGCACAGATCCGTTTTCAAATAATTATGATCCAACGGCAAATACGAATGACTTCAGCTGTGAATACAACGAAGCAGCAATCTCTGTTTCAGAATCAATCGTGTGTTTATTCGATACAATAACTGCTTATAATCAAACACAACTCTCACCATCCGATTCTTGTATAATTGACTTTGGGGACGGCACAGTGCTTAATTATTGCTCTCAAACTTATGCTTACGTTTATACTTCCCCCGGTAATTACTCCATTCAACTGACGTACTTTCAAGGCAACGAAATATCAATTGCAAATACAGATACATTTTTCGTCGCATCGCTTCCTAGTCAAGGTAATCTCGAACTGACCTTTCCTGAAATAACCTTAGTGCATGACGCTGCAGATTCGTTTGAATGGTTGTTCAACCAAAACCCAACCAGTTATTCTGACATTACAATTGACGCGTCAATCGATTACAGTAATGATGGATTCTATCAAGTTCGCTTGACCAATGAATTCGGTTGTATCACCTTTACCGACTCAATCTATTTCGTTATCCCAACATACTCCGCACTGCAAACCACAGCTTGTGGACCGAATGAAGTTGTTTTTGAAAACACCACCATTTCTTCACAAGCCCTAGATTGTCAATTCACAAATTCTAACGTTGCCGATTTATATTACAACTCTCCTTATTCATACTTGATGGCAGCGCCTGAAAATTTCTCTGTAACAGAGACATGTACAGCATTTGGCAATGAATATTATTCGCTTCAAAACCTCGTTTTCGAATCGTTCCAAATTCCAACGGCACCAGCACTCAATTATGCTGCAAATACCGTTTTTGTAACCAACAATTCCGGAAATGAAATTCAGTGGTTCCTCAATGGAACTCAACTCGATGTCAGTACCAATTCGCAAAGTATAAGTACCTTCTTCAACGATAACTTCCAAAATGGAAATTATGCGGCTGTTTATACAAATGAATTTGGCTGTAACTCTGACACTGGGTATTATTTCGTTCTTGAGATTAACGCAACCACAAGTGAAAGCTCTGGATGTTATCCATTTACTACAACCCTTATAAATAACACTTCCATGCCGGAGGGAATCCAATGCGAAATTCTTCTTCCCGGCCTTGACTATATGCCAATAGATTCTACTTTGGAATTCACCTTCAATGACCCCGGTAACTTTCAACCTACGCTTTACTGCTATTCAGGAGCTTATTCGAACACATTTATTTTGGATCCTATTACGGTCTACAGTCACCCCGATGTCCCGGTAATTTCATCCACTTTCGGGGAAGTCAGCGCCATGAACAATTCACTGGGGTACACCATCTCATGGGATTTAGATGGAAACAATCTGAATGTATCTACCAATTCCATTTCAACATTTATCAATGGGATTTATGAAAATGGTTACTACTCTGCAACTTATACAGATGTTAATGGATGCTCTACAACCAGCGAGCCTTTTCTAGTTATTCAACCGAATTACAATGCTGTTGTTGGAGAAGGTTGCGGACCATTGGTGGCAGTTCTTTCAAATACAACAGACCCTGTAAACGGCATGACGTGCAGCATTGCTGATGGCTTAGGTGGGGCGACAATTCCTTTTGATTCAACAGTTCAACTTACTTACAACGATGCCGGTAACTTCGCTCCGGAAATGACGTGCTCGGTTGGAAGTACATTCGGAACGTTCAGTGACACGGTGGTTACTGTGTATTCCAATCCAACTGCTTCTTTATTAAGCTACAATAATGGATTTATAACTGCTGTTGACTTGCCTCTACCAAGCTCAATCGTTTGGACATTGAACGGGTCTCAATTGAGCAACAATTCCAACCCTTTAGATATTTTATCGAGCAACCTTAGCGGATATTTCTTCGGAACCATAACGAACGAATTCGGTTGCACGGTAACGACAGACAGTCTTCTTCAAATCTTCCCTTCGTTTATGCTAAGCAATAACCAAGGGTGCGGACCATTAAGTGTTCAAGCTACAAACACAACACCTTCATTTAATGGTATGACTTGCGTGCTTCAGACCAACGGAATAGAATACGGGCTGAATAATTCCAATACGTTGAACTACTCCATAGACGGGGCTTATACGACTTCAATTGCATGCACACTCAATGGCACAACTTATACTGCTAATGGTCCCAATGTCACTGTATTTCCAAATGCGCCGGCTCCACTTCTGACCTCGGCCTACGGTGCGGTTTTGTGCTCGAACTGTGCAGGACTTCCTACTCAATACTTCCTCGATAATGCTGCATTCGCCCAAGGAACAAATGTCGTAAGCACCCTACAAAATGGAATTTACCAAAATGGCTATTACACCGCGCAATCAGCCTCGAACCAAGGATGTTTGTCGCCAGTTTCGCAGCCCATTCTAATCATTCAACCGATCCTTAACTTCACGCCAAGCGAGGGCTGCGCTCCTTTACAAGCTTCCTTCGTCAATAGCACAGATTACATAGCTGACCTTTCTTGTGAACTCTTCTTGGGCAACGGGAACGGAAATATCCCACTCTCCTATCTCGAATCCTATGATTTCAATTACACGACTCCGAATACCTATTCTCCATACCTAACATGCACGTTGGCCAATACAAGTGCAAATAGTCCAGCGACTACACTGATCGTTAATGGCGGAACTACACCTGCATTGATTCTTGAAAATGGATTTGTAACATGCACCAACTGTGCTAATCAAGACAACGTAAATTGGATCATTGACGGGACGCTTAATGTTGACTCTTTGTTAAGCGTTCCCGATTCATTAGGACAATTCTTTTCTTGCGATTACATTAACGAATTCGGATGCACCGCAAACTCATTCGTAGTATCCGTTACTGAAGAAATAAATAGTTCTTTCGAACTTTTTCCAAATCCAACGAGAGATGTGCTTAATGTTTCAGGGCTTTTGCCTGCAAGCACTATTGAAATGAGAGATTCCCAAGGAAGGCTCATCTTCCGTGAATTAGGAAAAGGTAATGTTAGAATCATTGATACGACTAATTTCTCAAACGGAATTTATACTATTTCAGAATCATCCAATAATATACTCCGAAGTGGCACGCTTTTGGTTAATCATTAGTGACTTTAAAAATTCTGACCGATATTTGAAAACTAACAATCTATAATATGAAAATCAATTTTACCCTTTTTGCTGCAGTGGCCTTCTTCGTTGGTCTTGCTGGATGTGCTGAAGCGCAGCCTGGAAAAATCACAACTTTCGGAGCACCAATGTTAACTCCAAATGAAACAGAACACAATTACGGTCAAGTGAAAAAAGGTTCTGACGGAAATTGCACATTCGAATTATCAAATACCGGAGATCAAAATTTAATTATCAGTTCTTGTCAAGGTTCTTGCGGATGCACAACTCCAAAGTGTGACCCTAACACAACCATAGAACCAGGAAAAAGTGTTGCCATCACCGTTCACTACGATACGAACAGAATGGGACCTTTCACAAAAACTGTTATGGTGAATTGGAATAATCCAGAAGCCAAGCCTACCGTTTTAACCATCAAAGGTGAAGTCATCGAATAATTCAAACCAATAAAAACTTCAATATGAAAAAAGTAATTTTCTCTCTAGCTATTGCAATCGGATTTGGAATCTCTGCAAATGCACAAGCACAATTAGTAACTGGACCTGCTATTACAGTAGATAAAGACGTACACGATTACGGCACTGTATCTTTCGGCGGAAACGGAGCATGTGAATTCAAAGTAACAAATTCAGGAACTGAGCCCTTAACATTAAGTAAATGCAAAGGTTCTTGCGGATGTACCGTTCCAACTTGCGATACTACTCCAATCTTACCAGGTGGTTCATCAATCATTGCCGTGAAATACGACACGAAGCGTCCAGGTCCAATTAACAAATCAGTGACCATCAACTCTAACGCGGTAAATGAGCCAGTTAAAGTTGTTCGCATCAAAGGAAATGTTGAAGCAGATCCAAATGCTCCTGCTCCGGGTACACCAGGTGGTGCTCCGGTGAAAGAGCAAGGCGGTGCTCCAAACAACTAAGAGAATATTAAACATTAAAAAAGGTCTGAAATTCAGACCTTTTTTTTATTTCACTAAATTCCTTCGTGAGATTATTTCCAACGAGCAATGACCGTTTCATTTCCTTTTGTAACATCGTCAATGTTGGCAACAATCTCAGTTCCTATTGGGAAATACAAATCAACGCGACTTCCAAATTTGATGAAACCAAATTGATCATTGGTCTTTAACTTATCACCAGCATTTACGTACCATACAATTCTTCGCGCTACTGCTCCAGCAACCTGTCGAAGCAATACATCTTTACCCGGAGCGTGCTCAACAACAACTGTGGTACGCTCATTCTCAGTGCTACTCTTCGGATGCCAAGCAACTAAAAACAATCCCGGGTGATATTTGAAATACTTTACTTCTCCCGAACAAGGGGTCCAATTCGCGTGAACATTCAATGGTGACATAAAGATGGAAACTTGAATTCTTTTCCCCTGGAAGTATTCAGGCTCTTCAACTTCTTCAATAACAACAACTTTTCCATCACATGGAGCAACCAATTCATTTTCATTCGCACGATTCACACGATTCGGCAAGCGGAAGAATTGCAAAAAAAGCAAGAATACTATTCCGCAAGCAATAGCCGTTAACACCCATACCAACGGTGATTCGAACAATAAAAAACCGCAACCCACTAATATCGTAGACACTAAAAGTGTTCCACCTAAAATTTTAAATCCTTCTTTGTGAATAGTCATATTAAAATATTATTAAATAAATAATTACTAGCGGCAAAGCGATGAGCAAGCCATCGAATCGGTCCAAAACACCGCCATGACCTGGCAATAATTTTCCTGAATCCTTCACACCCTTTATCCGCTTTATTTGAGACTCGATTAGGTCTCCGATATTAGCAAACACAGCAACAATTATGGATATAACCACCCAATCCATTCGTGGAAAAGTTGAAGGCATTAACGAAAACAGAAAATAACCCAATACAATTGCAGCTGCTGCACCACCGATTAATCCTTCCCAAGTCTTTTTCGGAGAGACCGCTTCCAATAATTTATGTTTACCAAAAAACTTCCCGACCAAATAAGCTCCAGTGTCATTCGCCCATAAAATTAAAAAGAAACCAAAAGGCAGGCGAGCGTCAAAAGAGCCATTCACTTTACTAAAATAAACCAATAGAGTAAATGGCAAAACGGTGTAAATAAATCCCATTAAAAGGGTAGACGTGTCGAGTATAAAACTCGCGCTTACTTTAATCATTTCAATTGACATGAACACCAACCAAAGCACTGGTACAATTAGAATCCAACGCCAATCTGTTCCATAAACCATAGTAGAAGCTGACGTAAAATAAAAGACGATTGCCAAACCCAATCCTGTTCTTCGTTGAAAACGTCTCATTTGCGGATTCACCAAACGAACGAACTCCTGGAAACCCTTTGCAGCAAAAAAACCAAACAATATCGAAAAAGGCAAAAGCCCTGCAAAAGCAGAGCCCACCACAACTAACGTAAATACAAGTCCCACTAAGGTCCTTAATAACATGTTACTCACACCTAGTTCTCTTCAGTTGTTGAGGTTTCAGTTGTATCTGTCGCCTGCTCCTCCTTCAACTCTTCTTCACTGGCAGTAGAATTCTCAGTAACTTCAGCTACAACTTCATTAGCAGCCTCAATTCGATCCTTTTCAATCTGAGCGCTTGTTTCGGCCTCGTCTATTTGAGTTTGACGGTCTATATAAGGTCTAACACCTAGAATTCTTTCTAAGTCTTCTTTGAAAATTACTTCCTTCTCCAATAGCAATTGAGCCAACTCCTCCAACTTTTCTCGGTTTTCAGTAAGAATATGAAGAGCTCGTTGATAGGCCGTTTCAACCAACTTACTTACCTCTTCATCTATGGTACGAGCAGTTACATCGCTGTATGGCTTTGTAAACTGATTCTCACCGGATGAATCGTAATAACTCAGGTTTCCAATGCGCTCATTCAACCCATAGATTCCAACCATGGCATAGGCCTGCTTCGTTACTTTTTCCAAATCGGAAAGAGCACCCGTTGAAATTTTACCAAAGATTACTTGCTCTGCTGCACGTCCACCAAGTGTTGCACACATTTCATCAAGAATTTGGTCAGTCGTTGTGATTTGTCTTTCCTCAGGCAAATACCATGCGGCACCTAAAGATCTTCCTCTTGGAACGATCGTTACTTTCACCAACGGTGAAGCATATTCCAATAGCCATGACGTAACCGCGTGACCTGCTTCATGGAAAGCTATGGAACGCTTTTCATTTGGAGTAATAATTTTGTTCTTCTTTTCAAGTCCACCAACAATACGGTCAACTGCAGCTAAGAAGTCTTGTTGCACAACGGTAGCAGCTCCATGTCGAGCAGCGATAAGAGCGGCTTCGTTACAAATATTTGCAATGTCGGCTCCAGAGAAACCAGGTGTTTGACGAGCCAAAAAGTCTACATCAACAGAAGGATCCGTCTTCACATTTTTTAAGTGAACGTTAAATATCTGCACACGCTCTTTCACATCAGGCATGTCTACATAAATCTGACGGTCGAATCGACCAGCACGCATTAACGCTTTGTCTAAAATGTCTGCGCGATTCGTGGCCGCAAGAATAATAATTCCTGAATTAGTCCCGAACCCATCCATTTCAGTTAACAGCTGATTCAAGGTATTCTCGCGCTCGTCGTTTCCGCCAAAGTTTACATTCTTGCTTCTTGCACGTCCAATGGCATCAATCTCATCGATGAATATGATAGCAGGTGCTTTCTCTTTCGCCTGACGGAATAAATCACGCACACGACTTGCTCCAACGCCAACAAACATTTCCACAAAATCAGAACCAGACAAAGAAAAGAATGGAACCTGCGCTTCTCCAGCCACGGCTTTCGCCAACAATGTTTTTCCTGTTCCTGGAGGTCCAACAAGCAATGCTCCTTTTGGAATCTTAGCTCCTAATTCTGTATATTTTTTCGGGTGCTTCAAGAAGTCTACAATTTCCTCTACTTCCTCTTTTGCCCCTTCCAAACCAGCAACGTCAGCAAATGTTACGTTTGTGCCTTTTCCTTTCTCAAACAATTGAGCTTTACTCTTCCCTATGTTAAAGATTTGACCACCACCACCGCCGCCACCGCCGCCACCCATGCGACGCATAATAAATGTCCAAGCAGCAATCATTACCCCCAAGGCAATTAACCACCACAATAAACTCTGAGCCGTTTCATTCGGCGGTTGAAATTTCACCTCGAAATTATGAACCGGACCTAAAGCATGCAATTCGTCAATAAAGTGCTCACTCGGCGGAATGTTGAACCAAAAGTCACTGCCCTGACGAGTTCCCATAACCCCTTTCTGCTCAGGATACTGACCTTTCAAATTCGCTTTTCCAAGAGAATCTAAATACACCTTACCCATTGAACCGTTGTATTCAACGCGGGCTATATAATTACTTTCAGCCCATGACTTCACCTGAGCGTAATTCGTTTCAGAACCATCTGAACTGCCATTGAATACCATTAATCCTATCAACACGATTGCTATAACCGCGTAAATCCAATAAAAACTAAATCCACCCTTCATCGGATTGTTGGTTCCCGAAGGCTTTTTACTATTCTGGTCACTCATCTTTTTTCTTTGCTGTTTTCTTAGTTACCACTTTCGGTTTTACCGCAGTTATAGGTTTAACAGCCACCTTTGCCTTTGGTTCTGCCTTTGGTTTTGCAGGAGCTTTCACTTTGGACTCGGCTTTCACCTTAGGCTCTGCTTTAGCTTTTGGCTCTGCCTTGGGCTTAGCAGCAGCTTTCGGTTTTGCAGGAGCTTTTGCTTTCGGCTCTGCCTTTGCTTTTGGTTCCGCCTTAGCCTTTGGCTCTGGTTTTGCTTTTTTCGGCAAAGCCATTAGCTTACCATCTGCCCATAGACCTTCTATGTCATAATGCTCACGCATGGGTTCGTAAAACACATGGACAATTATGGTAAAATAATCCATAAGTACCCATTGCGCATTGCGCACTCCCTCTACTCTGCGAGGTCTTTCGTCCAATTCTTTTCGAGTGAAATTCTCGGCACTTCTCGCTATCGCTTCAACCTGAGTTGTACTCGTTCCTGTGCATACAATGAAGTAATCGGCAATTGCCGCTTCAATATTCCGCAAATCAAGAATCTTGATATCGTGACCTTTTACTTCTTCTATTCCGTCAATAATGGAAAGTAACAATGCATCTTCGCTACTTTTATCTGCTTCTTTTTTCTTCATTTTTTATTCTTCTGTAGCAAAGGTATTCCGCTACGGCGTAATTTCGTTGTAATCTTTAAGTTTTCTGCATTGAAAGAGTCCATGTTTGAACAATCACCACATTCCCATTTCGAGCATCTCGACAGCACAAACAACTATGCTTCCACAATTGCTAAACTGCCAGAAACTCAAAGTGGCACTGCCATTACTACCGATTTTCAGTTGGAGGGAAGGGGGCAACGTGACAACAAATGGCTTGCAGGGCCGGGAAGTTCCTTCCTCGGCACCATCATTTTAAAAATCCCAATCAAGGTCGAAGACATCTTCTTCTTAAGCAAATGGAGCGCGCTTCAAGTGACAAAAACACTTATTCAACATAATATTCAGTCCGTTTCTATCAAATGGCCAAACGATATTTTTGTTGAAGGAAAAAAAATCGGTGGTATTCTCATTGAAAATTCTTGGAGCGATCGGCAGCTTCATTATTCTTTAATTGGAATCGGAATAAACATTTCGAATCAAAACATCGAAAACGCGACTTGCATTTCAAATCACACACTTGAGATTCCGACTCTATCATCCTTCTTGAAGACATTGCGAAATCAAATGGCAAGCGATTTATTTCTGTTGGAAGAAAGTAAATGGCCTGAAATAGATTCACAATACCATCAGATACTTTTTCAGAAAGGTGAAATGAAGGAATATCTAATCGCAAAAGATCAATCCATTTTCTCGGGGGAAATAATTCGTGTGGAAGCAGATGGAAAACTGGTTTTAGAAAAAGAAAACCAATCTTGCTTAGGTTTCTACATGAAAGAAATCACATTTTTATAACTCTTATTGAAGGAAAGAAGACTTACCTTCATTCTGTTAATACACCTTCATGAAAACGATTAAAAGAATTGCCGTTTTAGGCTCTGGAATCATGGGTTCGCGCATTGCCTGCCACTTCGCACAATGTGGGATTCCAGTTTTACTGTTAGACCGAATTTCAGACGACGAGAAAGACAAGAATAAAATCGTGAACGATTCACTGAAAAACGCGTTGCAAGCCTCTCCTTCTCCCATCTATTCGAAGAAATTTGCTTCGCGAATTGCAACAGGAAACTTCGATGATAATTTGAAAGACATCTCCAATTGCGATTGGATCATGGAAGTCATTATTGAAAAGCTTGAACCCAAGCAAGTCCTATTCGAAAAAGTAGAAAAATACAGGAAAACTGGAAGCATTGTTTCAACGAATACAAGCGGCATTCCCATTCATCTGATTGCAGAAGGAAGAAGCGCAGACTTCAAAAAGAATTTCATCGGCACGCACTTTTTCAACCCACCGAGATACTTGCGTTTGTTGGAAATCATTCCTATCAGTGAGACCGATCCGGAACTTATTTCCTTCCTAAAAGAATTCGGAAGTTTGAAATTAGGAAAGGAAGTCGTGCTGTGCAAAGACACTCCTGCGTTCATTGCGAATAGAATCGGAGTTTTCAGCATTCAAGCCCTGCTTCACAACATGAAGGAATTGGAACTGACTGTTGAAGAAGTAGACAAACTCAGCGGAACCATCATGGGCAGACCGAAGTCTGCAACCTTCCGCACCTGCGATGTAGTAGGACTAGACACATTGGTGCACGTGGCAAATGGACTTTTTGACGTTGCGAAAACCGATGAGCAACATAGGTTATTCGCCTTGCCTGATTTCATTCAAACGATGATTACCAATCAATGGTTAGGCGATAAAACAAAACAAGGATTCTATAAAAAAACAAAAGATGAAAACGGCGAGAAAGAAATTCTAGTACTGGATTTAAACACGCTCGAATACCGCAAACAAAACAAAGTCAAATTCGCGTCGTACGAAGCGGCAAAATTGATTGACGACCTTCCTTCGAGACTTCAACATTTATACAACGCAAACGATAAAGCAGGAGCGTTCTACAGGAAAATGATGCACTCATTGTTCTCCTACGTAAGTTTCAGAATGACTGAAATTTCAGATGAGTTAAAAGACATCGACGCGGCGCTTCGTGCTGGTTTTGGCTGGGAATTAGGCCCTTTCGAATTGTGGGATACTCTTGGTTTCGACACTTGTCTTTCAAACATGTTGAATGAAGGATATACGGTTGCACCGTGGATTCATGAAATGAAAAAAAATGGATTCATTTCATTCTACAAAAACTCGGAAAATCCAGAACAATTCCTTCCAACCGAAAACAAATACGCTCCCATTGAAATTAGTAATCAAGCGAGATTATTGGACTCATTTAAAGAAATTATTTGGACAAACAGTGCTTGTATTCTTCGTCACATTGGCGATGGAATTTTAGCTCTTTCATGGAAATCAAAAATGAATACAATAGGCGGAGAAGTGCTTGCGGGTATTAACAAAGCCATTGATCTTGCTGAAGAAAAATACAACGGATTGGTCATCTATAACCAAGGAGATAATTTCTCTGCAGGCGCAAATGTGGGAATGATTTTCATGTTTGCCGTTGAGCAAGAATATGAAGAGCTCGACATGGCCATTCGCTATTTTCAAAAAACTGTCATGCGTCTTCGCTATTCGAACATTCCTGTAGTTGTTGCTCCGCATGGACTTGCGCTTGGTGGTGCTTGCGAAATGTCAATGCATGCAGATGCTACCGTTGCGCATGCAGAAACATACATGGGATTGGTTGAGATGGGGGTTGGTGTAATTCCAGGCGGAGCTGGAACGAAAGAATTCGCCTTGCGTGCTTCTGATGAAATGAAGGAGGGCGACATTCGTTTGAATGTTCTTCGAAATAGATTTTTAACGGTAGGACAAGCGAAGGTGGCGACCTCTGCAGAAGAAGCTTTTGAATTGGGATACCTGAGCAAAGAAAAAGACGAGGTGTGTGTAAGCCGCGCTCACCAGCTCATGCGCGCGAAAGAAGTTTGTTTAAATCTTCATCATGCAGGATACTCTGCACCGCAAGAACGGAAAGACATTACAGTTCTAGGAAATGAAGGATTGGGTATTGTATATGCCGGAGCTTCTTCCATGAAATCTGGAAATTACATTTCAGAACACGATCAGCTCATTAGCGAAAAACTCGGATTTGTGATGTGCGGAGGAGACCTTTCTGCTCCAACAAAAGTGAGCGAACAATATCTTCTAGACCTCGAACGCAAAGCATTTCTCGAATTGTGCATGCAGCGCAAATCGTTAGAGCGTATGCAGAGCCTCATTAAATCAGGAAAAATTTTAAGAAACTAATTCCATGAACGCATACATAGTTAGGGGTTATAGATCTGCGGTTGGAAAAGCACAAAAAGGCGTTTTCAAATCCATGCGCGCCGATGAATTGGCTGCGCAAGTCATTCAGTATTTAATGAAAGACTTTCCGCAAATAGACAAAGATGAAATTAACGATGTTATTGTCGGAAATGCCACGCCGGAGGCAGAGCAAGGGCTGAACATTGGACGTATGATTTCCCTAATGGGATTGAATACGGAGAAAGTTCCAGGCATGACCGTGAATAGATATTGTTCAAGCGGGTTGGAAACCATTGCACTCGCAAGTGCGAAGATTCATGCGGGCATGGCCGATTGCATCATTGCCGGAGGTGTTGAAACCATGTCGCCCATTCCATTCGGTGGATGGCGAATTGTTCCGCATCCGAAAGTCGCAAAGTCGCATCCTGATTGGTACTGGGGTATGGGATTAACCGCTGAGGCGGTAGCAAAAGAATACAAAATCTCCCGCGAGCAGCAAGACGAATTCGCGTTTCATTCACACCGAAAAGCGCTTGAAGCTATTGCAAACGGACATTTCGCAAATGGCATTGCTCCCATTGAAGTGGAAGAAATTTTTCTTGATGAAAAAGAGAAAAGACAAGTTCGAAATACAACTGTGACTATAGATGAAGGACCACGTGTAGGAACAACCATCGAAGCGCTTTCAAAATTGAAACCTGTGTTCGCGTTGGACGGAACAGTTACCGCTGGTAACGCGTCGCAAACGTCAGATGGCGCGGCTTTCGTAATGGTTTGTTCGGAAGACTTCATGAAGAAACACAACCTCACGCCCATTGCACAACTGAAAAGTTATTCCGTTGCTGCGCTTGCACCGCGCATCATGGGGGTTGGTCCAATCTATGCCGTTCCGAAAGCGCTTGAAGCGGCAGGATTGAAACAAAGCGACATCAGTTTATTCGAATTGAATGAAGCATTCGCTTCTCAAAGTGTTGCAGTAATTAATCACCTCGGTTTAGATCCTGAAAAAACAAATATAAACGGAGGAGCAATAGCATTGGGACATCCGCTTGGATGCACCGGTGGGAAACTTACCGTTCAGCTGTTAAACGACTTAAAAAGAAGAAATGAAAAGTATGGCGTAGTAACCATGTGCGTAGGAACTGGTCAAGGTGCCGCCGGAGTATTTGAAAGATTTTAAAAAACACATTATGAAACCAATAACAGGTGGAGAATTTTTAATCCGCAAAACAACATCATCTGAAATTTTCATTCCGGAAGAATGGAACGAAGAGCAAATGATGATGAAGCAGATGTGCGACGATTTCGTGAATAATGAAATCACGCCTATCCTAGACCGACTCGACAATTTGGAAGAAGGCCTTATGCAATCTGTTCTTCACAAAGCGGGTGAATTAGGCTTGCTTGGAATTTCAGTGCCCGAAGAATTCAATGGAATGGGCATGGACTTTAAAACCACAATGCTTTGCACAGAAACGCTCGGTGCTGGTCATTCCTTCTCTGTTGCTTATGGCGCTCACACAGGAATTGGAACATTGCCTGCATTGTATTACGGAAATGAAGAACAGAAAAAACTCTTCATCTCGAAACTTTCAACGGGAGAATGGTTCGGTTGTTATTGCTTAACTGAACCGAATTCAGGAAGCGACGCCAACTCTGGAAAAACAAAAGCTACGTTAACGGAAGACGGAAAACATTATAAAATTTCCGGACAAAAAATGTGGATCACGAATGCAGGGTTCGCAGATGTATTCACTGTATTCGCAAAAATTGAAGACGATGAAAACGATGAAAACCTAACGGCGTTCCTTCTTCATAAA
>Ga0208597_1000434_pt1 | contig 16303 bp, 13 predicted proteins | sample LakMenEpi05May12_FD_150673 | JGI IMG/M metagenome (GOLD analysis project Ga0208597, IMG submission 150673) | Freshwater microbial communities from Lake Mendota, WI - 05MAY2012 deep hole epilimnion (SPAdes) | ecosystem: Environmental > Aquatic > Freshwater > Lake > Epilimnion/Euphotic zone ...
TTGTTGCATGCTGCGGCACAAGATGCATGGAGCGAACTCGAGCACGTTAAACTCTCGGAGAATTCGGTGGATGAGCTCGATGCACTGGACATCGCAATGGTCGATCGCGTGGAGTCTGATCGTGTGCACCGTGAGTTTATGGACATCGCTGGTGCTACAGATGTCATTACATTTCATCATGGTGAATTGCTGATTTGCCCTGATATTGCAAGTAGTCAAGCTGTTGAGTATGGTGAGCCAGTGCTGCGTGAATTACTCAGATACCTGGTTCATGGGATGTTGCACTTAGCGGGTTATCACGATGCAGAGACTGATGATCGGTCATGCATGGAGGCCGTGCAGGAGCGCATGGTGGCCAGTTTGTGGGTGCGTCATTTTGGGCGTGAATATGAGGGTAAATGACCGCGAAACGGGAAAAAATGCACTTTTTTGCAGAAAATTTCACTTTTTTTTCATTTCATGCTTGCCAGAGGTTGAATCTCTGGTATCAACGCCGCCCCGCAACGCATCACCAACGTGCTGCATGCGCATTTAACGCGAATCTACGCAAACATCATGGCCCGCATTTTCGGTATAGAAATTCCAAATGAGAAGCGCATCGAAGCTTCTCTTCCCTTCATTTATGGTATCGGTCGCCCGACAGCCACGAAAATCCTTGAGCAAGCCGGGATTGATCCCGACATCCGCACAGGACAGCTTTCCGAGGAACAACTCGTGAAAATCGCTCAAGCGATCCAGAGCAATGGCATTGCGATCGAAGGTGACCTTCGTCGTGAGCGTCAGGTTTCTCTGAAGCGCTTGACATCTATCAATTGCCATCGTGGCATCCGTCACAAGCGTGGTTTGCCCGTTCGCGGTCAGCGCACCCGCACCAATGCTCGCACCCGCAAAGGTAAGAAGAAAACCGTTGGTGTTAAAAAATAATTAGATCTTGATTACTATGTCCGAGGAAAACAACAATTCGATTGAACCACAAGCCGACGCAGTAGCAGAAGCTCCAGTCGCAGCACCAGCCGCCGAGGTTGTTGCTCCGAAAAAAGATGAGCGTCGCGATATTTTCGCTGAAATCGCCGGTGGCGAAGAGCAGGTGATTAAAATTCACAAAGCGAAGGGCTCCAAAAACATTGCTAAAGGCATTGTTCACGTCACTTCAACTTTCAATAACACTCTCGTTTCCGTCACTGACGCCTTGGGCAATGCTCTTGGCTGGTCCAGCGCTGGTAAAATGGGCTTCAAAGGTTCCCGTAAGAGCACAGCTTATGCCGCTCAAGTGGTTTGCCAAGATGCCTGCCGCCAAGCGATGGGTCACGGTCTCCGTGAAGCTGAAGTCCGCGTTAAGGGCCCAGGTTCAGGTCGTGAGTCCGCTGTCCGTGCCGTGCAAACCATTGGCATTGAAATCATCTCGATCGACGACGTGACACCCGTTCCACACAACGGTTGCCGCCCTAAGAAAGCTCGTCGCGTCTAATTTTACATACATACTACTCACAAGATCATGGCACGTTACACAGGTCCACGCACACGAATCAGCCGCCGCTTCGGTGTGCCTTTGTTTGGTTCGAACAAATCACTCGAGCGTCGCAACTTCCCACCCGGTCAGCACGGTATCCGCGCTGGTCGTAAGAAGAAGAGCGAATACTCGGTAGCTCTTGGCGAGAAGCAAAAGCTTCGCTTCCAATACGGCGTATTGGAAAAACAATTCCGCGGTTATTACGAAGAGGCAGCACGCCGTCGTGGCATCACCGGTGAAATCATTCTTCAATTGCTTGAGCTCCGTCTCGACAATGTTTGCTACCGCCTCGGCTTCGGCAACTCCCGTCAAGCAGCTCGTCAGCTTGTCAATCACGGCCACGTTCTGGTGAACGGTCACGTTGTTGACATTGCAAGCTATCAGTGCAAAGCTGGCGATGTGATCAAACTTGGCGCCAAGCCATCATCACAACAACTCGGCCTGCGCATGCTTGACCTGACTCAAGCAGTGCCTTTGGTTGACTGGTTGACTCTTGATCGCTCCAACCTCACTGGCACGATTTCTCGCGTGCCTGAGCGTTCGGACGTAGATCCAATGGTCAATGAGCAGTTGATCGTGGAGCTTTACTCTCGCTAATCGCAGCGCTCGCGCTCGATGCGAAAAAACCTCGTGGCTTACGCTGCGAGGTTTTTTTTGTGGGCTGATGATAAGGATTAAAATCAACATCATCAGCAAGAGGGCGTCATTTGTCGTGCTAGCAGATCAACCAGTGGTGCGCAGGCCTGAGGCGATAGCGTTGATGGAGAGCAGTAGTTTCGGTAGGATTTGCTCTGCTTGTTCGTTGTTTTCTTGGCTTTGCGCCTTACGCCAATCGCGCAGTAAGGCAACCTGTTGAGAGTGCAATACGGCGAGCGGTTCATCGCGGATGGCTAGAGTTTTTGCCATACGCGGGCGGCGGGTTTCCATGCCTCCATCAAAAAGGGCTGCGAGTTGTTCCTTGGTGCGCTCAAATTCCTCGGTGATGAGGCTCATGAAGTTGCTGCGCAGGGCTTCGTCGAGAACCAAAGTGGCATAGTCAGCCATGATTTCTGGGTTGGCAGAGTGGAGGTTGGTTTCGACGTTAGTGAAGAGGTAGGAAATGAAAGGGGTATCAAGTAAGGCTTCCTTGAGTGCTGCAAATTCTTGGGGTTGCTGGAGATGAAGTTCTTCGAGAGCGGATCCGACACCGAACCATCCAGGGAGGTAGAAGCGAGCTTGGGTCCAAGAGAACACCCACGGAATTGCTCGTAGATCCGCGATACTGTGGCCTTTTTTGCCAGTTCTGCGTGCAGGGCGCGAGCCGATTCGAGCGTTTTCTAAAGCGTCGATTGGTGTCACTTGACGATAGAAGTCGATGAAGCCGGGTTTACGCAAAAAACCTTGGTAGGCGGCCGTGCTGGTGCTGGATAGGTGATTGAGAAGTCGGAAAAGTTGGTCGTTTTTGCTCGGTGCTGGGCTGTGGCTGTGATGGGCGGTGGTGACGGCGGCACCTGCGAGGAGGAGTTCAAGGTTGTAGGTTGCATTCGCCAAATTGGCGTATTTTTGGGCAATGGTTTCTCCCTGTTCGGTCATGCGGAAGCCGCCAGACATGGAGCCGTGTGGCAGTGATGCCATGAACCAATGGGTGGGACCTGCGCCGCGGGAAATGGTGCCGCCGCGACCGTGGAAGTAACGGAAATGGAGCTGGAACTGCTTTGCTGTATCGGTGAGGCGTGTTTCGGCACGATGAAGAGCCCATTGGGCGGCGAGGATTCCGCAATCTTTGTTCGAGTCTGAATAACCGAGCATGATTTGCTGAGAGGCTGGACCAGCAGTGCAGGCAAGGCCGGTGCAGCTGCGGTGGCGATTGAGGATAGAGCGCATGACAATCTCATGAGTGAGATATTGCTCCATGATTTGCGGTGCGCGATCGAGGTCGTCCATGGTCTCGAAGAGCGGCACGACTTCGAGCGGGCACCAGAGGCCAGCAGCATCTTGTTCCATGAGTCCAGCCTCGCGAGAGAGGATGAAAACTCCGAGGAGATCGCTGACTTGGCGGGTCATGGATACGATCAGAGCACCGATGCCTGATGAGCCATTGCTGCGACGATGCGCGGCGACGACACGATAGGCTTGCAAAACAAGCTGAGCTTGCTCTCCCGCGACGGAAGTATCGTGCAGAAAAGGTCGCGCGGATTGGAGCTCGGATGCCAGAAACTCGACGCGCTTGCTTTCTTCCCATTGTGCGTAGTTTTCACCATCGGAAATGCCAGCGGCGTGGAGGAGTTGAGCGATGGCTTGATCGTGAAACTCCGAGTTTTGGCGGATATCGAGGGTGGCAAGGTGGAATCCGAAAATTTGAAGTTTGTGGCGAAGAGGGCGAATGTGCTCTTCGACGATCAATTCACAGCCGTTGGAGGAAATGGTTCGGGCGATGAGTGCGAGATCTGCGTCGACTTGCTCGGGGCGCTGGTAGATGCAGAGGTTGCCGTCCATTTCCTCGGCATGCTTGATTGCGAGCATCATGAGCGAGGCCAATTGACGCCATGGTTCCTCGCCGAAACGGTCAAAGATTTCTGAAGTTAGTTCCTCGGGAAGTGCTGCGGCGAGTTCTTGAATGCGGCTGGTCATTTCCGCAGGCACTTGATTGAGGTGCAGCGAAAGGGTGAGAGTTTGTGAGAGAAGGGAGAGTTCTCGTTGGAGAAGTTGGAAGGCGCCGCGGCGGAGAAGTTTGAGTGCTTTTTCGGTGACCTCGGGGGTGACGAGCGGGTGCCCATCGCGGTCGCCGCCGATCCATGTGCCAAAGCTCAAGCGCGGAATGTTTCCAGCTGCACGCAGGAGGTCGAGCGGGAAGCCGGCATCGCGCCAGGCCTCCGTAAAGTGGAGATCGAGCCGATCAAGAGCGGCGGGAAAGAGATCGCGCAAGTAGTGGATGGCGTCTCGTAATTCGCGGAAAATATCGGGGCGCGTGAGGTGAATTTCACCAGTGCGCCACAGTGTTTGCAGAGCGGTGACGATGCGATCACGGATGCGGCGCTTTTCGCGGTTGGTGAATTTGGGGAACTCGTAGCGCACCAGTTCATCGTAGAGCGCGCGGTGACGCTCGCGAACAGAGGCGCGTTTGGCCTCGGTCGGGTGGGCGGTGAGCACAGGTTGCACATCGACGTCTGCTAAGACGGAAAGAATTTGCTCGGGGCTGAGGCCGATGTTTTGCATATCGCGCAGCGCCTGGGGCCAGAGGCCGCGGATGGAAGTTGCTCCGAGTTCTTTCTCGCGCTCACGGCGAATGGCGGCTGCCACGCGCTCCTCGACCATGTTGAGGAGTTGGAAGCCAATGGAGTATAGTTGCTGAATGCCTTCGGGAGGGGCTTCATCAGGCACTTCTTGATCGGACCAAGGAAGGTAGGGGAGAAGTTTGTCTTCGCCGAGGCCTTTGAGTGCGTCGCCGAGGCATTCGACGAGAAATGTTAGAGTTTCATCGATGAGTTCGAAGCCCTCGAGACGAAGACGTTGGCGAGCGATTGGTTCTTGAGACACAAAGAGAAGTTCGGTTAGATGGCGAAAAATGAATTGGCGTAGTTTGCTGAGAGGAAACTAAGCAAGCAACGTGCCGATTTCGCGGAAAATCAGCACTCGGATGTTCTAAATGAAGTCGCCCGAGGTGTCGAGAGCGATGCGATGCATGACGAGCAATTTTACGCCGCTGAAATGAATTTGGGAATGATGCTGGATTACTTGGCAGTAGGTTGGCTGAGAAATTTTTTGCGCATTTCTGCTGCGGCAATCAGTTGCTTAGCTTGGCTGATGCTATCGAGTAGCGCCATGGCTTCTTTTTCGTATTGCCGAGCTTTAGCGTATCCAGCTTTGTCGGGAACGATCTCGGGGTTGCTGTAACGGTTTCCATAGGAATCGTAGCTGTTGCGGTAAATTGTTCTAGTGCGCGATCGCTCGATCTGGGCATTTTGCATCAGATTATGGCGTCGAGTTTGTGCATCGCTGATTTTGAGCTGCATCATATTGATGTAGCCATCGATTTTGGCGATAGAGAGCTCGTTGGTGTCGAATTTTTCTGACAAGTCAGAGCTGGTAGTTGACTTGTTTTCAAGTTCACGCGCGATGGCTTGCTCGGTGGCGATGGCAATTTGCTGTTCGCGTTTTTTCTGCTCTTCCGCCTTGGTAAAGTCGAATTGGTATTTTTTTTGAAGTTCGATGGGCAAGCGTTCAAATCCAATGCGCCCTACGCCTCCGGCATGGTTAATCTTGATACCAACGGCATCGTGGCTGACGATGGTGACAGCATGGTATTCACGGCCATCGCGCGTGGTAAGTTTTTCCAATTTCTGTGGTTCCGCCATCGCTGTCATGGAGATTATCAAAAACAGAATTGCTGAAATTTGTTTCATGGAAGCGATCTAGCAGAACGTTGAGAATCTGTCAATCGAAAAGCATTTTCGAGCCTGGTGAAGTTCGATTGCTAAGCAGAAGGTCCTTTTTCTTCTTGCGAGGCAGGTTGGAAGGAAGGGGTGGTGGGAGGTGAAGTGGGCACGAGAGGTTCGATATGCTCGACGGGAATCCAGCCGCGGGTCTGGGTGGCAAAGGCAACATAAATCCAGCGATCACTGCGTTGGATGACTCGGCACAGTGAGCCTCCTGGTGCTTGGATGACCTGCCCTGCGCTGCGCGAGGCATCCGCAAAAATGGTGGCTTTATCAATCACGATCACTGCTTGATCGGAGTAGGGGGCAAACTGGGAGTCATCTGGGTAGTAGTGTCTTCCGACGGCACAAGCGATCGATAGCAATGGGGCGATGACCAGAGCGGCAACGGCGGCGATGCGCAGCTTACTGCCCGAGCGGGTGGCAGGAAATATGAGCAAGCTAATCACCGCGGCCCAAGCGCAAGCAAACAGTGAGGTGGTCAGCCATGACTCGGGAATCTGCGTGAGTTTGTATTGGTAATCCGGGCGCTTGATCGTGAGGGCGCCGAATTTTCTCTCAAGAAACCGCAGGTTTTGGCGGGCTTCGGCGTGCTGGGGTTCGACCATGAGTGCGCGGCGGTAGTAGAGGGCTGCTTGTCCTTGCGAGCCGGAGCGGTAGCAGGCATTGCCGATGTTGTAGAGAGTGGCGGCACTCAGGGTTTCATAGGGGCCTGAGGATAGCCATTTGGTGATCGCTTCTTTGTAGTTGCCTTGCTCATACAATTGCTCAGCTGTGGGAGTTGGCGCGATTTCTTCAGCTGACGAAGGAGGGGAAATGCAGCAAAGCCCTAGTCCGAAGATTGCTAACATCACGAGCTTTCGCAGGGTTTTAAGAATCTCTTTGCGACGGGATGAGGTCATGACTGGTGGGTTGGTGGTTGGCAGAAAGCAAGACTGATCACGCTCATCGAGGATTGATTGGATTTCCGACGATGGTTGTTGGGATGGGCTCCATTTTTCGATAAAACGTCCAGCGTGACGGAGAAACTGAGCAGGATCGTCAGAGGCTTGTTCAAGAAGTTTCCAATCAGCTTTCCGTTCGATCATGCATGGTGTGGGGCGCATGCGAGGAAGTAATCTTCGATAAAAAATCGCAAAACAAAGCACGAGTGTAACGATGAGCGGAATGAGATGCCAAAGATGCGGTAGCGCGATGGAGGAGGAGGGCACGGTCAGTGCTGAGCCGCTAATGATTCCGAGAATGTCAGTCATTTTCTCAATTGGGATATCGGCTGCGGCCGGTATCATCGCTGCGTTGTTTGGCGACTGCATGACTGCAGTGGATGGAGCTACAGTGAGCGGAATCGGTGGCGTGCTCACGACTTTGTATTCTCCGAGATCGGGATCGAAATAGGGGAGTTGAAAAGGTGGCACTAGTAATTGGCGTGAAGTCGGCCGCATAAACTGTTTGAACGTCACGGTGCCTTTTTGGAAGCGACGTTCTTCACCCATTTGATTGCGTGTGGCATCGTAGAGCTTCCATTGCTCCGGATCAGAGAGGATCGGGGCATCCATGGAATCAAGGTTGCCTTTGCCGGAAACTTGGAGCTCTACATTGATGGGATCCCCTTCGCGAAGTTCGGTATCGGACACGCTGGCATCGATTGTGAACGTTCCAATGGCATTGGTGAAGCCTTTGGGTGGATTGGGTGGCAAGGGTTTCGCGTCCAGATCTAGTGCCTCTGCATTGAGATAAAGTGGCAGAGCATTGCGCTCGAATCCGAATTGGCCAAGCACATTTTGTAGGGCGATGAGGCGTATCTTCGCGGGACCGACGCGCACATTGCCTGCTTGGGATGCTGACATGTTGCTGGGGTAGGAAGCGCATTGGTAATTTGCTCCTAACAAAATTACATTGCCGATTTGTGGTCGTGGCTCAAAGCGCCATGCTGTGATACCACTCCGTTCGAAGTCAGGAATGCCCCATTCCTCAATGCGTATATTTGCGGGGAAATATACCTTAAGCTCGACGGGGACGATTTCACCCACATAAGGATTGGTTTTTGTAGTCTTGAAAAATGCTGCATAAGGGATGATCTCGTCGCCGATCTTGAGCTCAGAAAAAGTGAGTGATTTTGCATCGAACACCTCGAAACTGATCGGATCGCTTTCAACGGTCTCATCGCCTACACGCATGGTGATTTTCGGAATGGTATGGGCGCCAACCTCGAAGGAACTGATTTGGTATTGATAGACGTAACCGATTTTGCGTCCGGGAAGTATGGTGGTGTTTGGACCACCAAAACCGCGTGGTTGCACTACCACTCCAGGGATGGCTGGTAAGCGCAGCGATTCAGGTGGTGTGACATCGGAAAGGGTGATTTCCATCACGGTTTGCTCGCCACGTACGATGAAGCGACTTGCAAGGGATACCTCAAGGGAGGCGGCCTGTGTCAATGCGAACATCGCTAAGGTGATGAGGGCTGAGATGAGATTTTTCATGAGCTAAATATTTCGATATATGAGTTACCAATCTTTTTCGGGTCGGCGGAATTCGAAACGACCGGGCGCGACGATTCCTCGTTGTAAGTCGGCATTTTCGTTTAGTTTGCGTAGAGCCGACTGCTCTTTGGTTTCGCCGGGTTTTTGGTCAGCGCCGTGTTCGTTTTTGGGGTCAGGTTTTTCATCTTTCTGCTTGCCATTGGGATCGTTACCTTGATTTTTATTCCCTGATTTGCCATCGCCAGGAGAGCCTTCTTTGCCTTTACCTTCGCCATCTCCTTCACCCTCGCCTTCCCCTTCAGGGTCTTGACCTTCGCCTGGACCCTCACCCTCGCCCTCGCCTTGACCACCCATTTGCGCTTGCATCTCTTTTTTCTGATCCTCCAGAGCCTTGCGCAGCATTTCCAGATAAGTTTTGCTGGTATGATGGAGTTGTTTCGCTTCGGGGTTTTGAGGGTCCATACTCAGAATGGATTGTGCATGTCTAACGGAATCGGCCCAGTTAAGCATTACATTGCGCATGGTGCGATAGCCCTCTGATGGCGTTTTCGCATCCGTTTTATCGTCCTTCATCCATTCGGCCACGCGATCTTTGAAATGCTCCTCGAATTGAGCGGGGCCAAATTCGAGCCCGGGATAATTTTCACCGCTAGAGAGTTCTTGCCAGCCGAGTTGGAATAGCAAATGACTGAGTCCCTGATGCGCCGCTTTGCGAATGGCGGAATCTTCTGCAGTTAACGCTTGTGAGTATGATTTGCGAGCCTCGGGAAACTCACCGAGCCGGTATTCGGCTGTTGCTTTGCCTAACATCAGGGACGAGTGCTCAATGCTGCCGGGAACTTCGTCGGCGGCTAACATGGAGAAAACATCACGAGCTTGGGGAAAATCATTCCCCTCCATTGCTGCGCGGGCATCGGAGATCGATGCATCAGTTTCCCCATGGGTGGGAGTGGCCATCATGAATGCGAAGGCGATCATTGCAGTGGACGTAGTGATCCTTGATACTGCGCGCCAGCGAGTGCTGAGCAGTATGGCCGCCAGTAGCAAGAGTATGGCAGGAAACAACGTCCATTGGAAAAGTTCTTGCGCAGAAATTTTTTCACGTCCCTTAAGCTCGAACGACTCCAAATCGGAAACAGCGGATTTGATCATGGCGGGAATGTCTGCGGATGATTGAGCAATGGTGAAACGCCCACCTGCTTGCTCGGCAAAATTTCTCAGGCTAGCAGTCTGAAGTCGGCTGATGACGACATCACCCTTGACATCTCGAAACTTTCCATCGGCTTCGTTTTCATCAGGAATAAAGCCGCCATCTTCGGTGCCGATGCCAACAGCGAAAACGTAGGTGCCCGATTCTTTGATATCTTGCAAGGTGTTGAGAATTTTTGGCGAGTGCTCTTCGCCATCGGATAGAACCAGTAAGCCATTATTCGTCTGAGCGGTTTCCTTGAGCGTGGCAACAGCCAACTTGATCGCGCTGGCTAAATCCGAACCACCTGTGGGAATGGAATCATAGTCCAGTTGCTCTACTGTTTCACGAACGGCGCTGTGATCAATGGTGAGAGGGGCAAAAAGAAAGGGCGAACTAGAAAATCCGACAACACCAATGCGATCGTTTGGCAATGTTTCTAGCAGTTCATAAATCAAGGCCTTGGCTTGATCCAAACGAGAAGGGGATAAGTCGCCCGTTTTCATCGATCTTGAGAGGTCTAACACAATGATCAAGTTCCGACCTTTGGTATTTTCCACTTTTTTGCTCTCATCGATTTGTGGACCAGCCACACTGATGATCATGAACAAAAGGGCTAACAGCAGTGCGGAAAATCCGAGCCATCGGGGCAGGGAAGAGGCGCGATTGATCAAACGGCTGCGCAGGCGATCAGCCACAAATGCCTTCCACACAGAGCGTTTGCGCTGCAGCGCAATCAGAGCGATGATGACAAGCAATGGCAGGAGCAAAATGAAGAAAAATGCGTAGTAGTGAGCGAAGGACATGGCGGCAGAGTCAGTTCACACTGGGCGGAGGGTTAACTGCGATGAGCAGGGCAGCAAGAGCAGCAAGCAATAGAGCCGGATAGAGGAACCACAGATAAAGCTCGCGATCCTCGGTGACGGTATACGTTTTGCGTTCGGTTTTTTCGAGCGCATCAATGGTGCGAAAGGTGTTTTTTAGTTCGGCATTGGTCTGTGCCCAATAATTTTCACCACCAGTCAGTCGAGAGACTTCTTGCAAGGTAGGGAGATCGAATTCTTGGCGTGGAAAGCGTTGGATGTTGCTGCTAACACGACCGTCTTTGGTGCCGAGGGCGACTGCATAAATTTTGATATCGAGATCAGCCGCATACTTGGCGGCATCGATGGGAGAAATTTTACCTGAGTTGTTTGCTCCATCGGTAATGAGCACAATGATTTTCGATTTGGCATCACGGGCGTGGAGTCGTGTCGCGGCGGCAGAAATGGCAGAGCCGATTGCTGTTCCTTGCTCACGAACGGTGCCTGCTCCGTATCCGTCATTTTTGGTGAGTTTGACGCGAGCTAATCCGTTGAGTAACCAATCGTGATCTAACGTAATGGGGCTAATGTGGTAGGGTTGACCCGAGAAAACTACGAGGCCGATGCGGTCATCGGGGCGATTTTTCACGAAATTCGTCACAACTGCTTTGGCGGCATCAAGGCGTTGGAGCGGAGTGCCTGAGCTATCATAAAAGTCATCGATCTCCATGGATAGAGAGACGTCAAAAGCAATCATGATGTCGACACCCGATGCCGTACGATTTTGGAATTCCTCACGCCAAACGGGGCGGGCGAGAGCAAGAATGGCAAGAGTTAACGCCGTAAGTAAGAGGGGAATGCTGAATGCTCCTGGACCTTGGCGCAGTTTTTTTCCTAACGATACAAGGACGCTGAGAGATGAGAAAGTAAGTGTCGCTTCCGCACCGCGTCCGCGGCGCAAGAAAAGAATCGCGATGGCAGGGATGAGCAAGGTCAGCCACCAAGGAGAGAGGAAATGAAATTGAGTAAAGAGGGAACTCATGGCGTTTGAGGCGTAGCAGCGCGTGCTGATTGATGCCAATGATGAAGGGCGGTAGTTGCATCCTCGATCAATGAGGGGTGCGTGCTAGAAGATTCGGTAGGTGCATACTTGTAACGCGCAAGTGTCGCAAAGAATTGGGCGATTTCGTTCCGCATTTGTTCTGGCAAACTTGCGAGAGCATTGTGCCGTGCCATGAATTCTTCATGGGTCTCGAATAAAGATGAATCTTGTAACGCAGCAGCAAAGTAGCTGCGTAGCGTTAGCGAGGCGGCAGTTGCTTGTTGTAAGAGTGATGGCAGAGAGCGGGATTGCACTAAGCTGGCGAGAGCTTGCCGGTAAGCTTGTTCCGCAATGGCTTCAGGGGAAGTTTTTCGCGTGCGGTTCAAGCGGAATAGCCAGATGCTACAAACGATCAGGAGGATTGCGATGATCCAGATCCACCAGGGAATGCTGGGTGACGGCAGAAGGTGATTGACATCAGGGATGTCGGGCAAATCCAGCGTTGGTGGTGTTTCTTCCATGAATGTTTCAGTAGCGAAAAAAGGAGGACTATTTCAGCGTCCGCGTTTGCTGATGCGCCGTTTAAGGAGGGCGTGAAGCGCGGGAGTTGGGTCTTGATCGGTCTCTAAGTCGGCAAAATCAAGGCCGTGTTTTTTGAATAAAGAGAGCACACCTTCGTGTTGGCGTTTCATCAATTTTTCATATGCCATACGAAGGTTGGAGTTCGAGGTATTGATCGAGGTTTGCCAGCCTGTTTCAGCATCTTCCAGAGTCACGCGACCAGCTCGCGGTAGTTTTTTTTCTAACGGATCGGTTACTCGGATCGCGATAGTGTCGTGTTTCGCGGCAAGTTTCCCCAGTGCTTTATCGAGCGGGTCGGCGAGGAAATCTGAGATCAAAAATACGAGAGACTTCCGCGGCAGTGCTTGCAATAAGGTCGAGGCAGCGGCTTCGAGGGATGTGCCAGGCTTGTTAGGCTGTGCGACGAGGATTTCTCGAACCAAACGCAATAAATGCTTGGTGCCTTTCGCTGGTGGTATGAACATCAGCGTCTCTGCTGCAAAGAGTAGCAGTCCGCATTTATCTCCATTCTGGAGCGCAGAAAACCCGAGCGTTGCTGCGATCTCGGCAGCGATTTCACGTTTAGAAAACTGCACAGATCCGTAGTCTGACGAACCGCTTACGTCCACTGCAATCATTACGTTGAGCTCGCGTTCTTCGCGGAATTTACGAATGAACGGTGATCCCATGCGCGCGGTGACATTCCAGTCGATGAAACGAATTTCATCTCCGTGCTGGTACTCGCGGAAGTCATCGAAGTCGAGCCCCTGGCCCTTGAAGGAGGATTGGTATTCTCCCGAAAAGGATTCGCGCACGAGCCTGCGGGCCTTGAGTTCGAGCTTGCGAACCCTGGCCATCATTTCTTCCACTTGTTCGTCAGCTGTCATGCGTAGAGAAAATTACGGGACGGGGATTTTTGAAACGAGACGTGCGATGATGACGTCGGTATTAACGTTTTCTGCCTCTGCTTCGTAGGTTACCAAAATCCGGTGACGCAGCACATCGTGGACCATGTCTTTGACGTCTTGGGGGATTACATAGGCGCGGCCGTTCATAAAGGCGCGGGCTCGTGCGCTGAGTGCGAGGTTGATTGTGCCGCGAGGTGATGCTCCTGCTCGGATGAGGTTTTTCAGCGGCGCGTCATATTTGATCGGGTCGCGAGTGGCATTGATGATTTGAACGATGTATTGGCGGATCGCTGGGTCGATGTAAACGGTGTTTACGAGTTCGCGAGAGTAGGCGATTTGCTCGGGGGTGGCGACGGTGTGTGTGATGTAAGCTGGGGCCGAAGTAGCCATGCGATCGAGGATGATCAACTCTTCTTCAGGAGTCGGGTAGTTGACAGTGACTTTGAGCAAGAAACGGTCGAGCTGTGCCTCGGGAAGTTGATAGGTTCCCTCTTGATCGATCGGGTTCTGCGTTGCCAAAACAAGGAAGGGTTCAGGGAGTTTGTAAGTTTTATCCCCCAATGTAACCTGACGCTCTTGCATCGCCTCTAGCAACGCAGATTGTACCTTGGCGGGGGCGCGGTTGATTTCGTCAGCGAGAATCAAGTTGTTGAAAATGGGGCCAAGCTTAGGTGCAAACGAAGTCGATTGCGGATTGTAGACCATGGTGCCAACGAGGTCGGCTGGCAACAAGTCTGGGGTGAATTGGAAGCGAGAGAAAGTGGTTTGAAGGCAGCCAGAAAGTGCCTTGACAGCCAGTGTTTTTGCGAGACCGGGCACACCTTCGAGCAAGATGTGACCATTGCAGAGGAGGCCGATCAGCAGGCGGTCCACCAATTGATCTTGGCCGACCAGCACCTGCGCCATCTCGGTTTTTACGGCTTGGATCCAGTGACTGGTTTCGGCAATGCGGGCTTGGGATTCTTCAATAGTCATGAGTGATGGATGTTAATCGATGCAATATGGGGTAGTAACGACGCCGCGCAACTTGATTGTGCAATCAAAAACGATTTTTACGAAAAAAGTTCACTCAGCGCTGCGATGTGGAAGCGCGTAATCAGAGGCAAACACGACGGAATAACTCGTCGAGAGGCAGTTGCATGCCGATGTAGAAATCTCCGAATTCACCGTAACGGGCCGATACTTCATCAAATCGCATTTCATAAACGATGGCTTTGATGTCGATCGTATCTTTGGCAAGCAGGGTGACTCCCCATTCATGCTCATCGAGACCTGTAGAGCCAGTGATCAATTGTAGAATACGACCTGCATAGGTGCGGCCTACGCGCGCGTGGCCAGACATCAGTTCACGACGAGCGTCAAAATTCAGCGAATACCAATTGTCATTGCCGCTTCGGCGTTTCGACATCGGGTAGAAGCAAACAATTGGCCAGTCGGGCAATACAGGGTAGAGGCGATGCTTGAGATAGTGAGTCATGCGCTCCTCAAATTCCTTAAGTGCGGTCTCGAATTCAGGAGAGCCCTCCGTGAGTCCCTTTTCACCAAGAAGTGTTTCCTTGATGTATTCTTCAGCGGTGGTCGTGTATTCCGAGCTCTCGGTTTGCGAAAGATAGGAGTAGCATGGATTCAGAATGTCTGGTCCGAGCGAGAGGCTGAGTCGTTTTTCAAAAGCATTGGCGATTTGCAGATCGGGAGTGAGCAGCATGAATCCGATGTCGGCCTTGGGGGTGGCGATCGAGAAGGTGAGAAGATGCGTGTCCTTGGTGGATCGAATTTCTTGCACTAGCTCGGTCATATTGGTTTTGGCCGCGCGCTTTTCCTCTTGGCTAAGACAGTTCCATTGGGAATGGTCGATTTGATAAAACAAATGCATGACATGCCATCCCTCGCGCGGGACTAGTGGTGTGGTTTGTGTGCTCATAGAGAAATAGAAAATGGTTAACGCCGCTCGGTGTCGATTGGAGTGGTGAACAATAGGCGAAATTGATCGCTGCTTGTGTTGTCAGATGGACCCTCATAGACCTTAATTGTCCACGGTTTGCCTAGTCCAGCGCGGTAGGCTTCTTGCTCGCCAAAGTCGACAAAACCTGCTGTGGAGGAAAATACTCGGGTTTCCTCAGCGGAGAGAGTGAATTTACCCTCCGTGAAATTCTGCGTCACCGTATCACCGACGATGTCGCCTTTTTCATTGTGAAACATCACTCGTAAAGCTCCCTGCGTGGCTTGGCTTCCGAGGGTTATCTCAATGACGGGCAGTAATTTGACATCAAGCTTGATTGGATCGCGGTTGGGCCCATCCTTGATCGGGGGACGCCAATAAGTGACAGCGCGTACCACCTCGGCAATCTGTCCTTTCACGGGGTAATCTGGTTTGGCGTAAGTCTTTTTTTCGGTGAGATTTGCGCGATATGAGCTGATTATAAAAAATGCTCCTACGATGATAATGAGCAGAAAAGCTACTGATGCGATTGCTTCAGTGGGTGAAAACTTGGTAAATTGAATCGAGGGCGTAGCGGTAATTTCCGGCGCAGGATCGGGTGTGTTTTCCAGCTCACTTGATGCGACTGATTCTATTTTCTCGGGGTCCAGCATTTTTTCAGGAGCTGGCTCAGGTTTTTCTTCTTCAGTAGTGACTGCGACCAATACGGGCTTTTCAGGCACAGGTGTGATGTTTGTCACTGCGATGGATTGAGGCGTCTCGGCATCGTTTTTTGTCAAAACCGGTGCGATTTCTTCTTCATTAAATTTTTCCGCTGAGCCAGCCTGACTCGCTATTTCATTCGTAAAATCTCCCCAGATTTCATCTTCTGTAGCTGCCACAGCTAACCGGCTTGGCAAGGCGTATTTTGATTCGGTCGGATTGGAAAGTTTGATCTCGATCGAGTGGACAGAGATGTTGCGCTTGAGTGCTGACTTATCGTCCTCAGATAATGCAACATGCATATCTTCATCCGTCTCGGCAAATGGTCTAGATTCCTCATCCTGTGTAAGAGATTTGTCTTGTATTTGCTTGGTGGCAGCGTCCTCCGTTTTTTCGAGTGCGCTGATTTCTGTCACAGGAGTCACTCCGGGCGTGGTGGATGAGTCATCGTCCTCTAAATTCCAAAGATCCATCTCCTTGTCATACGCGCCTTGGTTTTTTGGGAGCTTATACAACGTGGGATTTTGAACCGGCTTGGGCTTTTGGTTATCAGGATTCGATTGTGACATAGGGTGGGATGAACAGAAGGAAGCTACCCAAGAAAAAAACCAAAATAAAGAGAAAAACGAAAAAACTGATTGCAAGAAGCAATAAATGAGGCGATGGAAGCGGTGCACAACCACTATCAGTATGGCTGACAAAGAAGATCGTAACCAAGAAAACGTTGTAGGCAAGTTTTATGTCGATAGTT
>Ga0208597_1000435_pt1 | contig 16296 bp, 7 predicted proteins | sample LakMenEpi05May12_FD_150673 | JGI IMG/M metagenome (GOLD analysis project Ga0208597, IMG submission 150673) | Freshwater microbial communities from Lake Mendota, WI - 05MAY2012 deep hole epilimnion (SPAdes) | ecosystem: Environmental > Aquatic > Freshwater > Lake > Epilimnion/Euphotic zone ...
ACAATTGTAATTTGTAATCAGGCAGCAAGTGCCGCAACATTTCGTGTTGCAGTACGACCAGCTGGCGCCTCAATTGCAACAGCACAGTACATATCATATGACACTAACGTAAATGCCAATGATAGTATTACAATGACTATTGGTATTACATTAGCAACAACCGATGTTGTTACAGTAAGAGCTAATACAACTACAGTTAGTTTTAACTTATTTGGATCAGAGTTGACATGAGTATAACCTCAGTTGTAAATGACCTTGTAACTAGCGTAAGTGTCATTAACGCACTAAAACCTTTACCCCCAACTATCTCTGGATATAGTGTTGGTGGCTTAGATGATACGGCATTAGACCCAGCAGGTGGACAAACTGTACAAATAAACGGTACTGGCTTTTTAGCTGGCGCAACTATTACATTTGATGGTAATGCAGTAGCAGTAGTAACTTATGTTAACCCAAATCAATTGACTTTTACAAGCCCTGCAAAGAGTGCAGGTACATATACAATATATGTAGTAAATAGTGATGGTGGTACGGCAATATTTATTCCTGGTATCATCTATAGTGTGTTACCAACTTGGACAACAAGTGCTGGATCATTAGGTAGTTATTATGAGACAACCAGTATATCAAATACTGTTGTTGCTAGTGGTGATGCTCCAATAACTTATTCATTATTTTCTGGTTCATTACCAACTGGTTCTACATTATATGCCAATGGTGTTATAACTGGTACAGCTCCAGTAGATAGTAGTAGTACAACATATTCATTTACGATACAAGCAACCGATGCACAATTACAAGATAGTACAAGAAGTTTTAGTTTAACAATCAATGTTGATGCTGTTACTTGGGTTAGTCCAGCAAATAATACAACATATACTAGTGCGGTGGATAGTGCTATTTCTAATGTAGCATTAAGTGCTACTGATGCCGCTGGTTATGCAGTTAGTTATAGTGCTAATGCACTACCAACTGGATTATCATTAACTGGTGCAAACATATCTGGTACACCAACTGTTATTGCTGATAGTAGTACATTACTAACCGCTACGGCCGCAACAACAAATCGTAGTGCAGTAAGAACTATCAATTGGAGTATTACTGTTGCCAATGATCCGTACTTTGAGTATAATACATTATTGATACCCGGTGCAAGTACAACATTTGTAGATGATGCAAGTACGAATAACTTTAATGTAAGTATTTTTGGTGATACAAGGCCAAATAGTTTTAATCCGTATACTCCCGGTTATTATAGTAATTACTTTGATGGTACTGGGGATTATATAAGTGTTCCGGATAATGTTGCCTTTACTATGGGTGCGGGCGATTTTACAATAGAATGTTGGGTATATTTACAAAGTGTATCTCAACAAATTTTTATTGGTACATGTGATGCCGGTGGTAATCAAGGTTCAATGAGTTTTGTACTTGGATTAAATGGTTCATCATACCCAATAGTTGGAGTAGGTTATGGTGGAACAGTGTATTTCTCAACTTTTGGCACAGTTGCAACAACAAACCGCTGGTATCATATTGCAGGCGTACGCAATGGTGCAATGGTTAATGTATATGTCGATGGTGTTAAAGGGCCGAATTTAGATATGGGTGCTTTAGCAATTACTGATTCAACTGAAATTGTTGCAGTTGGCAGAAATGGTGCTGGTAATTTTGAGTATGTTACAGGGTATATTTCTAATGTTCGTGTTGTTAAAGGTACGGCAGTCTATACAGCCGCATTTACTCCACCCACAAGTCCACTAACAGCAATAGCAAACACAAGTTTATTAACCTGCCAATCTAACAGATTTATAGATAACAGTACCAATGCATTCACTGTAACGGTTGGTGGTAATACCACAGTAAATTCATTTGATCCATTCACTCCAAACAGTAGTTATAGTACTTATGGTAGTGGATACTTTGATGGTAGTGGTGATTATTTAAGTGTGCCGGGTAACTCAGTCTTTGCATTTGGTACAGGGGATTTCACTTTAGAAGTTTGGTTATACGCAAATAGTATTAGTACAGGTACATTTGATAGGATATGTGCAACATCAGATTACAATGGATCAGGTTTTGACTGGACATTAAATACCAATAGCTCTGGTTTATTCTTAGCAAGCACATCATATAGTATAGGATCTATTACTCCTAAGGTATGGCATCATCTAGTATATACTAGAAGTGGTTCTACTATACGTGGATTTTTAAACGGCAATCTTTCTAGTTACGCAACCAGCGGATCGCAAAATATTTCATCTACTAGCACATTAGCCATTGGTACTGGTTATAGTGGAACTCCACTTAACGGATACCTGGTTGATCTTCGTATAATAAAAGGATCAATCCCAGCTGGTTATCAAACAAGCAGTACAACAACCGGCACTCAAATATTCACACCGCCCTCTGAGCCATTAACAGCAATTGCCAATACAAGTTTATTAATATTACAAAACAATCAATCAGTAAACAACAATGTTTTCCTAGACAATAGCACAAATAATTTTTTAGTAACAAGAGCGGGTAATACTACTCAAGGTACATTTAGTCCTTATGGTGGTAACTGGAGTAACTACTTTGATGGTAATGGTGATTCCTTAACTGCTTCTGCAATTACAGGGTTTAGCACTACGGGTGACCTAACACTTGAATGTTGGGCATACGTAACAAGTGCATCTGATTATGGTGGTTTGGCTGGGATGCGTAACAGTACCAGTGCTGCTGGACTTAGTATTAATATACTAAATACAGGTTACTTAGAATGGGCCATTAACACAAATTATTCCGGCACATTGTGTCCGTTAAATCAATGGTTTCATGTTGCATTGGTACGTTCCGGATCTTCAGCAAATAATTGTAGTTGTTATCTAAATGGAACTAGAGTAGGTCAATTTTCAAGTACTACTGAAGCGAATGCTACAGACGCATTTATTATTGGGCGTTATTATGCGAACGGTGCAAATCAGTATTTCTTAAATGGCTATATTAGTAATGTACGATATGTAAAAGGAACTGCACTTTATTCTGGTACAACATATACAGTCCCAACCACACCTCTAACAGCAATTACAAACACTGTACTATTAACCTGCCAAAGTAATAGATTGATTGATAATAGTGTAAACAACTTTACCATCACAAAGAACGGTGATGTTTCAGTACAGCGTTTTAGTCCATTCAATCCATCAATAGTAACCCCAACAAGTTATAGTGGTTATTTTGATGGTACCGGGGATTATTTAACTCCTACTGCTAGTTCTGAATATGCATTTGCTACTGGTGACTTTACAGTTGAATGCTGGGTATATCTTCCTTCTTCGCCCGGCGGAGAAGTAGGATTTGTCAGTACATTTAATACTGGTGGCGGCCAAGGATTTATTCTTGGCACTGGTGCTGGAGGCAATGCCGGTAAATTACATATTGGTTTGGGAAATGGTACCGGTTCGGGTAACTTTGATTTGTATGACTCTGTAAATTTATCGGTAAATACATGGGTTCATGTTGCAGCCGTTCGTAGTTCAGGAACAGTAACTTTATATAAAAACGGTGTCTCAGTTGGTTCGGGATCTGGAACAAATAATATTGAAAGAACTTTACTTGGTATTAGTATCTCGTATCCTAATAGTCCTCAAGGATATGTAACCGGTTACATTTCAAATGTACGTATAGTAAAAGGTACTGCAGTATATACTTCAACCTTTACACCAAGTACAACTCCATTAACAGCAGTATCCGGTACAAGTTTATTAACTTGCCAATCACCTACATTCATTGATAATTCCACAAACGCATTTGCAATTACTGCCTCAGGTAATAGTCAACCAACACAACAAAATCCATTCGGTTTTACAAGTGCAACTACAAATGGCTATACGGTAAGTACAATTGGCGGTAGTGGTTATTTTGATGGCACTGGTGATTACTTAACTGCACCTAGCAATAGTGCGTTAGCATTTCCGGCTGATTTTACAATAGAATGTTGGGTATATCCTCTAGCATGGGCAACTAATGCGCCTATATCTTCGGGATCAACAGGAGCAGTCCAGCTAAGTAAATATGGAGCTAATGCAAATTTAGGTGTTGCTATACAAGGACTCGCTTGGCATATAACGGATGCCGCCTTACCAACATTAAATACATGGAGTCATGTTGCATTAACAAGATCCGGGAGTACATTAAAAATATTTATTAATGGAGTTCAATCTGGATCTACAGGTTCTACTGCGTATTCTTTTACAACTACTAATTTAATAGGCGGAGACGGCACTTCATATTTTCAAGGGTATATTAGTGATTTCCGTGTAGTTAAAAGTACAGCACTATACACCAGTAACTTTGTACCACCGGCTCAGCCATTAACCGCAATACAAAATACAAGTTTATTAACTAATATGACCAGTGCTGGTGTATATGATGCCGCAATGATGACAAACATGGAAACTGTTGCTGATGCACAATTAAGTACGACAGTAACTAAGTTTGGCGGAAGTAGTGTAAGTTTTGATGGTACGGGGGATTATTTATTTTCGCCAACATTAAATGTAAATAATTTATCTAAATTTTTAACATCTAACTTTACGGTTGAATGTTGGATATATCCAACTACTACTTCCGGTGATAGAACCATTATTTGCGCGGTATATAGTTGGGGTGCTGGCGCAAACTATGAAATTGAACTAAGGTCTGGAGTTTTGTTTGTTCAAATAGGTAACGGAATTACTCTGACAAGCGGGACAACATCTATTTCAGCAAATACATGGACGCATATTGCATTGGTTAGAAGTAGTACAACTAGTACTACATTTTATGTAAATGGTGTTTCTGTAGCTACAACTGCAACTAATTGGACCGCTGACGAAGATTGTCCCTTGACAATTGGGTGCTTTAATATTAATGGCGGTTCTCTTTCAAATTATTGGCAAGGATACATAGACGATCTAAGAATAACAAAAGGTTATGCACGTTATACAAGTAACTTCACCGCCCCAACAAGTGCATTCCCGATCTATTAATAAAAAGACTAAATATAGTATAACAGGATAACAAATGGCTTTAATAAAGATAGAACCGTACATCATAGACACAACAGGTGACTTTACGTTCAATAACGTAACTGCTACGGGTAACCTATCTTCATTAAACGCTGATCTTGGCAATACAGCAACAGCTAATTTCTTCAGTGGCTCTGGTAATAACTTAAGCAATATAGCAGGTAGTAATGTTTCTGGACAAGTAGGTAACGCATTAGTATCCGGTACTGTATATACTAATGCTCAACCAAATATTACTTCAGTTGGTACACTAACTGGTATAACTTCTACTGGTACTGCTGACTTAACTGGTGCAAGTAATGTAGCATTAGGACCAGTAGCTAATGTACATATAACCGGTGGAACTAATGGCTATGTGCTACAAACAGATGGATCTGGTACATTAAGTTGGGTAGCTCAATCAGGTGGCGGAGGCGGTGCTAGTATCAGTAACGGCAATAGTAATGTCAATATTCCGTCAGCTAATGGCAATATAAATTTTACTGCTGTTGGTAATACTGTAATGGTAATTACCGGTACTGGTGCAAACATATCAGGTACAGCTAATGTCACAGGTAATCTATCTGCTGGTAATATCATTGCAGGTAATGGCTCCGGTGGTAATATCACTAATGCGAATGTTATATCAGCCAATACATTTATTGCTAGTGGTAATATAACTGCAGGTAACGCTGATTTAGGTAATCTAGCTATAGCTAATTTCTTCAGTGGAGCAGGCAATAATTTAAGTAATATTCAAGGTAGTAATGTAACCGGCGCAGTATCTTTTGCTACAACCGCTAATAGTGTAGCTGGTGCTAATGTATCCGGTCAAGTAAGCAATGCATTAGTATCCGGTACGGTATACACCAATGCTCAACCAAACATTACAAGTGTTGGTACATTAACAGATTTATCAATATCAGGTAATGGCGTTTTTGGTGGAAATTTAACAGTTAATGGCACATTAACATATATTAATTCAACTACCTTATCTATTAGTGATCCAATCATTAACTTACAAACAGGACCAAATGGCGCTGCACCAGTTGCTAATACCGGTAAAGATGTTGGTACTGCTCTTAATTATTATGATACAAGCGCAAAGATAGCCTGGATGGGATGGGATATAAGTAATGCAGAAATAGCATTTGGTAGTAATGTTGGTATCTCCTCAGAGGTAGTTACATTCACTGAATTAGCTAACATTCGTTCTGGTAATGCTAGTTTAGGTAACAATGTATCAGCTAATTTCTTTACTGGTAATGGTATATATTTAACTGGTATTACAACAGCAGGTTTATCTAATGGTAATAGTAATGTAAATATACCAAGTGCCAATGGCAATATTAACTTTAGTGCTGTAGGTAATGCTAACGTAGTAGTTATAACTGGAACCGGAGCAAACATATCAGGTACAGCTAATGTAACAGGTAATCTATCTGCCGGTAATATTACAGCTGGTGCTGGCTCTGGTGGTAGTATCACTGGTGGTAACTTATTATCTGCTAATTATATTACCGGTACACTAACAACTAATGCACAACCTAACATAACAAGTGTTGGTTCATTAACCAGTTTAACTGTTACAGGTAATATTACAGGTGCTAATGCTAATTTAGGTAATCTAGCAACAGCTAATTATTTCATTGGTAACTTTTATGGAACTGCCAATTCAGCAACGACTGCGGGTACCGTAACAACAAATGCACAACCAAACATAACTTCAGTTGGTTCATTAACAGGATTAACCGTAAGTAACGCAACCGGTATAGTTGATTTTACAACAACAGCTAACGTTACTCTTGGTGCTGTAGCTAACCTACACATAGCAGGTGGATCAAATGGTCAATATTTACAGACAGATGGATCCGGTACATTAACTTGGTCTACTGTTATTAGTGGTTCTACAAGTAATATCAGTAACGGCAATAGTAATGTCAGTATTCCAGTAGCTAATGGCAATATAAACTTTAGTGCAGTGGGTAATGCTAACGTAGTAGTTATAACTGGTACAGGTGCTAACATTAGCGGTACAGCCAATGTAACTGGTAATTTAGTTGCGGGTAATATTACAGCTGGTGCTGGATCTGGGGGAAGCATTACTGGTGGTAATTTAGTAAGTGCTAATTATTTTACAGGTACACTAACAACTAATGCACAACCAAACATAACTTCAGTTGGTAGTTTAACTGGGTTAACAGTAAGCAATGCAACTGGTATAGTTGACTTTACAACCACAGCTAATGTCACCTTAGGTTCAGTAGGTAATTTACATATATCAGGTGGTACTAATGGTTATGTACTAAGTACAGATGGATCAGGTACATTAAGTTGGGTAGCACAATCAGGTGGTGGAGGCGGTGCTAGTATCAGTAACGGCAATAGTAATGTAAACATTCCGGCTGCAAATGGCAATATTAACTTTAGTGCTGTGGGTAATGCTAACGTAGTTGTAGTAACAGGCACAGGAGTTAATGTAGCCGGTACATTAAATGTTACTGGACAAAGTAATTTGGGTGCAGTTGGTAACGTAATTATTACAGGTGGTACTGCTAATTATGTATTACAGACAGATGGTGCAGGAAACTTAGATTGGGTAGCACAAAGTGGTGGTAATGCGGCAAACGTAACTGTAGACAACTTTACTGGAAACGGTGTACAAACAATATTTACTTTAAGCACTACGCCAATTGGCATAAATCAAACTAGTGTTAACTATAACGGAGCAACAGTATTACGAACAGATTATACATTGGCTAACGCTAATATAACATTCAGTAGTGCTCCGGCAAATGGTAGTTACATAGAAGTAACAACAATCAATTTAACCGCTGGTGGAGCATCATCAGCTGCCGCAGTAGGCTATTCATTAATATTCGGAGGATAACATGGCAGCACCAAACATAATCAGTGCAACAACAATCAATGGTAAAACAACGGGTGCAAACCTAACAAGTACAAGCGCAACTACGGTATTAAACAATGCGGCTGGTAGTGGCAAATGCTTAAAAGTAAACACATTAAATGTAGCTAATTACGGAGCTAATACAGCCTCCGTAACTGTAGCTTGGTATAACGCAGCCAACGTTGGTGGTACAGCATTTGCGATTGCAGGAAATGTTACAATACCGTCTGGTGGAACAGTAACAGTTATACAAAAAAATACACAATATTATTTGGAGGAAAATAATAGTTTAGGAGCATCTGCAGGCACTGCAAATACTCTTATTGTTACATGTAGTTATGAGGATATAAGTTAAAATGGCTCAATTTCCATCTCCGGTTGGTGCTAGTGGTCTGTGGTCACTAACGGATGTACGTAATAATTTAATGGGATCAAACTGGCCATTACTGGCGCTTTCCTCGGTTGAATATTTGGTCGTTGCTGGCGGCGGTGGCGGTGGTGGACAAATTGGTGGTGGAGGTGGAGCCGGTGGATATAGAACTAATACAGGGCTTGCTATTACAATTGGCACACCAATTACAGTCACCGTCGGCGCAGGTGGGGGCGGGGGAAATCAAACAAGTCCTGGAGTTAATGGATCTAATAGTGTTTTTGGCGCAATAACAGCAACCGGTGGTGGCCGAGGTGGATACGATTTAGGGGAAGCAGGTGTAAGTGGTGGCTCAGGTGGAGGAACAGGTAGAAATAGTTCTTCACCTGGATCAGGTAACTCTGGCTCTTATTCACCTCCAGAGGGACAATCAGGAGGTAGTGGTAGTAGTAGTGCAGCCGGTGGTGGAGGTGGCTCAACTAATTCAGGCGGTACTGCTGTTTTGGGACAAGGTGGTGTCGGCGGCGCAGGTACCGCATCTAGTATATCAGGAACTGCTACTCAATATGCAGGTGGCGGTGGCGCAGGGTCAAATGGCGGAACCGCTGGTAATGGTGGTAGTGGTGGAGGCGGCAACGGTGCTTTGTCAGGTAACGCATCTTTTGGCACAGTAAATACCGGTGGCGGTGGTGGTGGCTCTGGATACCCGGCTGCTATTGGGGGTACCGGAGGTTCCGGCATTGTAATCATTCGCTATTCAGATGCATATGTGGCTGCAACAGCTACTACTGGATCTCCGACAATAACAGTTGCAGGTGGATATAGAGTTTACGTATGGACCAGTTCAGGGTCAATCACATTCTAAGTATAGGATAAAACACACAATGGCATTAACTTTTTCAGGCGTAACAATAACGGGAGGATGGTCTATCGCAGGTAGTGATGGTCCAGCAGTTACTCCGTCAGTAGAATATCTAGTAGTTGCCGGCGCCGGTGGTGGAGGTAATAATCCTAACGGCGGCGGGGGTGGCGGTGGTGCTGGGGGATATCTTACAGGAACATTATCTAGTATATCATCCGGCACCCCTTATACGGTAACAGTAGGTTCAGGAGGTGCCGGCGCAAGTGGTTCAACATCTACACTCGGGAGTAACGGAACATTATCATCTCTAACAGGAGTAACCAACACAGTAGGTGGAGGTGGTGGATCCGGTGCAGCCTCTGGAGCTAGCACTGGAAATTCAGGTGGTTCTGGTGGTGGCGGAGCCGCTGGTGGTAATAGTGGAGAAAATGGTTCTGGTGGAAATGGTACAGTAGGACAAGGAAACAATGGCGGAATAGGTACAGCTCAAAGTGGTGTTGGGTATGCCGGCGGTGGTGGTGGTGGTGCTGGCGCGGTTGGTCAAAATTCTATGAATCTAGGTACAGGAGGCGGCGGCGCAGGAGGTATTGGATCTGCGTCTAGTATTACCGGGACATCAACTTATTACTCCGGTGGTGGAGGTGGAGGTGGAAATAGCCTCGCTTTAGCTGGGCAAACAGGTGGTGACGGTGGCAATGGTGGAGGTGGTGCCGGTAGTAGTTCTGCTAATGGCGTTAATCGCTTTGCTGCCTCAGGCACAGTAAATACCGGTGGAGGTGGAGGTGGTTCACATGGTACGGGCTTAGCTGGTAACGGAGGTTCTGGTATCGTAATCATTCGCTATGCTGACACATATGCTGCCGCTGCAAGTACAACAGGTAGTCCAACAATAACCACTGCAGGTGGATATAGAGTATATCAATGGACCAGTTCAGGTTCAATAACGTTTTAAGGTAAATTATGGCAATATTAACAGGATTAACAATATCAGGTGGTGGAATAACAATTGTAGGCGCTAGCACGGCAGCCGCAAATGATCCATACTTCATGTACAATACATTATTGTTACCAGGCAATGGAACTAACGGTGCACAAAATAATACATTTACAGATGGTAGTACAAATAACTTTGCTATCACTCGTAATGGTAATACTACGCAAGGTACGTTTAGTCCTTATGGTGGTAACTGGAGTAACTACTTTGATGGTAGTGATTATTTAACTGTTCCTGCTAGCTCTGCTTTTGCACCGGGTACTGGTGACTTTACGGTTGAAGGTTGGTTTAACGCTACTGATTTGATGTCTGCAGCCGGTGGTATAGTTTATGGTCAAGCAGTGTCCGGCACTAACTACTTTGTAATTTTTGTATCCAACGGCGCTATTAATTTTGTTGGTACATCCAGCGGAGGGGGTTCTGTTATCTCTAGTGGAGCCAATAATTGGACAGTTGGTACATGGAATCATTTTGCAGTCGTTAGAATCAGTGGATCGGTGACAGTATATCTTAATGGTATTGCCGGAACCGCGACAGCCAACACCACTAATTTTAATGACACAACATTGATACCTACAATAGGTAGATATACACATACAGGCACCAATTTTTTCTATGGATATATTTCTAATCTAAGATATATAAAAGGTACTGCAGTATATACATCGGCATTTACTCCACCGACAACACCATTAACACCTATTACTAACACAAGTTTATTAACCTGCGCTGACAATAGATTAATTGATGATAGTATAAACAACTTTACTGTTACCAAGTTTGGTGATGTAAGTGTACAAAGATTTAGTCCATTCAGTCCATCATCAATAACTCCAACTAGTTATAGTGGTTATTTTGATGGTACGGGAGATTATTTGACTTGGTCCGGTACTACAGTAGGTACAGGAGCAATGACGTTTGAATGTTGGTTTTATTACACAGGTTCTTTTAGCGGAATATCGTCTTTCATTGGGCCGGGTAGTGCTATTGCTGGTGGATTAAATTGTAACCTTAATAACTCTACAACTTTTTCTTTTGACAGATATGGCGTAGCGGCTGATAATTATACTGTTTCAACAATATCCGCAAATACTTGGAACCATGTTGCTTTTGTAAGAAATTCAAGCAACGTAGCAACAGTATTTTTCAATGGTGTTAGATCAAGTACAGGAACAGTATCAGATACATATAGTTATACAACTTCTGCCGCTATAGGATACACAGGTGGAATAGTTTCAAGAAATTGGATTGGATATATTTCCAACGCAAGATTGGTTGTTGGCTCTAATGTTTACGACCCAACCTCAACAACAATTACTGTCCCCACATCACCACTTACTGCAATCACAAACACATCATTGTTGACCTGCCAATCACCCACATTCATTGACAATAGCACAAACAACTTTGCAATTACTGCTGTTGGCAATAGTCGCCCAACACAACAAAACCCATTCGGTTTTACTACTGCAACAACTAATGGTTACACATCAAATACAATTGGTGGGTCAGGGTATTTTGATGGAGTAGGGGATTATTTAGTTACTGCCGCAAATTCTGCATTAGCACTAGCAACAAATGCGGCAGACTTTACTATAGAATGCTGGGTATATAATAATGGTTATGCTGGTAGTCAATACGGTAGAGGAATTTGTATTTACTATCCTTCAGCGGGATATGGTTCTAATAGATTAATGTTTAGGTTATCAAATGGGGCAAACAGAATAAATTTGTACCTACTAGCTAATGGCAGTGCAGAGCTTGGAGGCAGTGGTTCTGAAGGTGCGGCTACTATAACCCCCAATGCATGGACGCATGTTGCTTTGGTTAGAAATGCAGGGGTATTTTATGTATATGTAAATGGTGTGATAGACATTACAGTAAATTCGTCATCTGCTGCCTCAAGTATACCTTTTACTACATTTAATATGTTTGAGATAGGTAGAACTCAAGACGGTACTAGTCCTGATTGGTTTGGTAATATTTCTAACTATCGTTTTGTTAGAGGTACAGCAGTCTACACCAGTAACTTTGTACCACCATCACAGCCAGTAACAGCAGTAACAAATACCGCATTATTGCTTAATATGACAAATGCTGGTATCATTGACAATGCAATGATGAACAATTTAGAAACAGTTGGTAATGCACAGATTTCTACTACACAAAGTCAATTTGGTGGAAGCAGTATGTACTTTGATGGTACTGGTGATTGGTTGGTAACACCCATCTCTACTAGTTTAGGAATGGGAACTGGAGATTTTACAATTGAAGGATGGTTCTACGCAACAAGCCCAACTTACGCACAAGGTTTCTTTCATATCAATGCGACTGCTATAGCGGGAACTAATGCGGGTTATGCAATTGGTGTAACCTCAGCAGGGGTAATTCAATATTACGCTGGTAATACTTTTACAAACACTTCATCTACTATAACTGCCAACACATGGACATATTTAGCATTGGTTAGATCAGCCGGTACTGTCAAGGTATATGTAAATGGAATCTTGCCAACTTCGGGTAGTTCAATAGCCGATTCACAAAATGTAACAACTGCACTTGCATATCTTGCTTTGTTCTATTCAACTCCGGGTACAAGTTATGCGATGACAGGATATATTAATGATTTCCGCATTACAAAAGGTTATGCACGTTATACTGCTAACTTTACTCCACCAACAACTGCGTTCCCAATCAATTAAACAAATAAATAACTTAAAGGAAATAAAAATGAGTCACTTCGCACAAATAGATGAAAATAACATCGTAACACAAGTAATCGTAATAGAACAGGATGTAGTAGATACTGGTCTATTTGGAGATCCAAACAGCTGGATTCAAACAAGCTATAATACATCTGGTGGTGTACATACACAAGGTGGCACACCATTACGTAAAAATTATGCTGGTATAGGTTACACATATGATAGTACTAGAGATGCATTTATACCACCACAACCATTTAACAGTTGGGTATTAAATGAAGATACATGCTTATACGAAGCCCCTACACCAATGCCAGATGACGGTAAAATGTACAGTTGGGATGAAGATACAACATCTTGGGTTGAAATTATCACACCTTAGTAACATGTTAGTAGTCAAATTGGATTAAATACATAGATAGACTAACATATAAGAGATTTACTACATGGCAATTACAAAGTTACAACCGTTTAACCTAGACACCACTGCTAACTATACCTTTGCCAATATTGCCACAGATAACGCTAATCTAGGTAATCTAGCAATAGCTAATTTCTTTAGTGGAGCCGGTAATAACTTAAGCAATATAACAGGTGGTAATGTTACTGGTCAAGTATCTAATGCAACAGTTGCTGGTACTGTATATACAAATGCTCAACCAAATATCACTTCAACTGGATCATTAACAGGATTAACAGTAAGTAACGCAACTGGTGTAGTTGATTTTACAACTACTGCTAATGTTACATTGGGAGCAGTAGGTAATCTACATATTAGTGGTGGTACAAACGCATACGTACTAAGTACAGATGGTGCAGGTACTCTATCTTGGGTAGCTCAATCAGGCGGTGGAGGTGGCGGAGCAAGTATTAGTAACGGCAATAGTAATGTAAATATTCCGTCTGCAAATGGCAATATAAACTTTAGTGCTATTGGTAATGCCAACGTAGTTGTTATCACTGGAACTGGTGCTAACATATCAGGTACAGCTAATGTAACAGGTAATTTAACTGCAGGAAATATTATTGCCGGTAATGGCTCTGGTGGCAACATCACTAATGCAAATGTTATCAGTGCTAATACATTTATTGCTAGCGGTAATATCACAGCCAGTAATGCTAATTTAGGTAATCTAGCTACAGCTAATTATTTTGCAGGTAGCGGTAATAATCTAAGTAATATTCAGGCTGCTAATATCTCTGGTCAAGTAGCTAACGCATTAGTGTCAGGCACAATATATACAAATGCTCAACCAAACATAACAAGTGTAGGGACATTAACAGATATATCAGTATCAGGAAACGGTGTATTTGGTGGTAATTTAACTGTTAATGGTACACTAACGTACATAAATTCAACTACATTATCTATCAGTGATCCAATCATTAATTTACAAACAGGACCAAATGGAGCTGCCCCAGTAGCTAATAGTGGCAAAGATGTTGGTACTGCATTAAACTACTATGATACAAGCGCAAAGATTGCATGGATGGGTTGGGATATAAGTAATGCAGAAATAGCATTTGGGTCTAATGTAAGTATATCATCAGAAGTAGTAACTTATGATACCTTAGCTAACATTCGTTCTGGTAACGCACAATTAGGTAATACAGTAACAGCTAACTTCTTTACTGGTAGTGGTAATAATTTAAGCAATATACAAGGTGGTAATGTATCAGGACAAGTACCCAATGCACTAATATCAAGTACTGTATATACAAATGCTCAACCAAACATTACAAGTGTTGGCTCATTAACTGGGTTAACAGTAAGCAATGTAACTGGTGTAGTTGATTTTACAACCACAGCAAACGTAACATTGGGTGCTGTTGGTAACTTACATATCAGTGGCGGTACAAACGCATACGTACTAAGTACAGATGGTGCAGGCACATTAAGTTGGGTAGCTCAATCAGGCGGTGGAGGTGGTGGAGCAAGTATTAGTAACGGCAATAGTAATGTAAACATACCGGCTGCAAATGGAAATATCAATTTAACTGCTGTTGGTAATACAACTATGATAGTTACTGGAACTGGTGCAAACATATCAGGCACAGCAAACATAACCGGTAATCTAAGTGCAGGTAATATCATTGCCGGTAATGGTTCAGGTGGTAACATCACTAACGCAAATGTTATCAGTGCTAATACATTTATTGCTACTGGTAATATATCTGCTGGTAATGCTAATTTAGGTAATCTAGCAATAGCTAATTTCTTTAGTGGAGCTGGTAATAACTTAAGTAATATAACAGCTAGTAACATCACTGGTCAAGTAGCTAACGCATTAATTTCTGGTACTGTATATACAAATGCTCAACCAAACATAACTTCAGTTGGTTCATTAACTAGTTTAGATGTAACTGGTAATACTACAAGCGGTAATGCTAACTTAGGCAATCTAGTAACAGCTAACTTCTTTACTGGTAACGGCAGTCAATTAAGTGCATTAACTTTTGGTAACATTACAACTTTTAGTACCGCCGGATTGACTACAGACGAATTATATCTACAAGCAACAACACGACTAAATGTCACTGCTAGTGGAGCAAGTGGATATCTATTTGACCAATATGGCGCTACACTCAATCCTGCAATATACATTACTAGTGGTCAAACATTAGCATTTAATTTGAATGTATCGGGTCATCCGTTCTTAATTCAAACAAGTGGTGGCGCAAATTATAGTACTGGTTTAGAATATGTTGATACTGCAGGAACGGTATTAACTACTACATCAGCCCAAGGACAAATAGCAGGAACATTGTACTGGAAGGTTCCATATGGCATAGTAGGTAATTACAAATATCAATGTTCTATTCATGGAGGCATGAATGGTAACATTGTTGTAACCGACGCAAATGTTGCGAACATAACAGTTGGAACTGCTAATAGTGTAGCAGGTGGTAATGTTACAGGTAATGTAGCTAATGCCAACTTTTCTGGTTTTGTAACAGGAAATGCACAAGGTAACATTACAAGTGTTGGATCATTGACTGGATTAACAGTAAGCAATGTAACTGGTGTAGTTGATTTTACAACTACAGCTAATGTAACATTGGGTGCAGTAGCTAATTTACATATATCAGGTGGTACTAATGGCTATGTACTAAGTACAGATGGATCTAGTACATTAAGTTGGGTAGCACAATCAGGAGGTGGAGGATCACCCGGTGGAACTGATACTCAAGTACAATTTAATGATTCTAGTGCTTTTGGCGGAAATGCCGGTCTTACTTTTAATAAAACAACAACAACATTAACAGCTAATAACTTTGTTGTTACTAGTACTGCTAATTTAGGTTCTAATGCTAATGTAATAATTACCGGCGGTACTAATGGTTATGTATTAAGCACAAATGGCGCAGGTGGATTAAGTTGGATTGCATCAGGTGGTGGCGGTGGTGGTGGTGCATCTATTAG
>Ga0208597_1000440_pt1 | contig 16229 bp, 7 predicted proteins | sample LakMenEpi05May12_FD_150673 | JGI IMG/M metagenome (GOLD analysis project Ga0208597, IMG submission 150673) | Freshwater microbial communities from Lake Mendota, WI - 05MAY2012 deep hole epilimnion (SPAdes) | ecosystem: Environmental > Aquatic > Freshwater > Lake > Epilimnion/Euphotic zone ...
TGACCGAGCAAACTCGAACTGAAGGACGTTCAAGGTCCGCATCACAAAGATCCGAAGGTCGAGCAACAGCTCCCACCGATCTCACTGAGTACAGCGCCAATTCGGACGAACTCCGGAAAATTTTCGCTCTCAGCGCCAAACCTGACGACTCACAAGATCTGATCGATCGTTCTGAACAAATCCGACGTTGGGAACTCGAAGCACAAAAGCTGATAGCTCGAGCACCAAGCCGGAAACGGGACAAACTTCAAAAAGTACGTGACAACTGGGCACGATCGTACGAAGTTTCGTTCAGGGACTACGTCAAGTTCATGTCTGATGCATTCTCACTCCCGAGCAACTCAGACGACCTCGAACAATCACAAAACAGTGATTACGACATGTTTGATGACGAAGACGAAGAAGAAGACAACCGAGAACTCAACCGCTCTTCACCAGATGACAATGACCTCAGCAAATGGTCACACAAACAATGGTACAACTTCTTCGCCAGAAGCATGGTCCCAAACCACCCTCTGATGAGCAACGCCACTGCAAGCGTACAGACTCTCTCAAGAGCCATCAGAGCACAAACACGCCACCCAGCAGCAGAGCGATTCATAAACTGGATCGCAGCTGAAGACTTCGGCATTCACGGAAGGTTCAACCACGTCTTCATTCCGAACTACGTGTACCTCCCAAAGGATATCCTCACAGCCATTGGAAAAATCACACTGAATGTCACAGACGTGCATTACCACCTGATATGGCAAAAGCTCTACAGAGCCAGGCAAGAAGCTGCCGCAGCTTACCAACTCCAACACAAGGAGCTCAAACCATCTGAATGGATTGACGCATCCCCCTGGGTGAACATCCTCGAAGATGTACAAGTTGCAAAACCTTGTTTCACGGAACACCTCGATGTCCTACAAAACAAGTCCGCAATCCAGAAGACACCCTTCGCCACACTGCATGGCACGGCAAGATCAGTCATCTATGACAGATTCTTTCGCCCGTTGGAAAGGCTCATAGCCATCGACATGCCGCTACACGAGACACTCATCAAAGCCCTCTCGAGCGACATCGAAACAGACAACTTAGCAAAAATCTTTACTAAGTTGGCCGGGCTACCTGGTCTACCAGACCATGTACGAGCTGCGTACATCATGGAAAACATGTCCACAGTCAGGCATCTCCATTCGTCAGCCTTCACACCGCTGAGAGCGACGCAAACTCCGCCTCACCGGATGGCCCCGCGAACCAAAGTGATCGCAGGCGACAAACAATTCTCATTGGACGGCAACGATCATCTCGAAACCTCCGAACGATCACTGGATCCAAACGAATCCCAGCCCAAAACGTTCGAAAGCCGATACTTCGTCGCCCAACGAAACCTGCGAGAAAACTTCTCAGCTATCAACAACATTCAAAAACGAGTGGAACAGTTGAAACTCGCAGCACGCACCAGCGTATCCTCCGATGACTTCACCAAAATGAACATCGAACGGATGAAACTACTCGACCAGATCGGTTTCATCAACATTGGAAACATCCGATTGATGAAAGATTTGCACCAGCTGACAGAGCAACAACTCAACAATTCCAAGAGATACGAAATGAGATCCAACTCAATGCACGAGATAATCACATTCCAAAGCTTGCGACACAAAGAGATTGAAACGCTCTTAACCCAACTGGACGACTGGTACGAAGAACGCAAAACACACAGACTTCGAATGAAAGCACTCAAAAAGCAAGTGGATGCATTTCAAATCACGAAATCGTTCATTCCCAGCTTCGACGAGTCCCTCAGACACTTGGAACTCATCCAAGCCCAACTCGACTTGGACAAGAAGATCGAACAATTGTCAAGGTTCATCGAAATAGCTGTCACTGTCTGCGAACAAAAATCCGACGAAATGGATGCTAAAAGCAAGACAAAATTGGAGAAATCCAAGAAACAAGAGATGCGATACATTCAACAAGAAAAAGCAGCCTCTCAATCGTCAAGCCCCACACCATCAACGTCAACTGGGAAAACACGGTTAACGGACAAGTTCAAAAGGAAGCAACCTTCCTCATCTCCTGACAAAGTTCAAGCACTATTCAGGGCATCAAAATGCACCAAGATGGACAACTCCCCACCAAAGCCACCTCCTCGCACTGCAACGAGTCGAGAAGCTAACGTGTTCTCCTGGAAAACCTCACCAATCCGACCACATGACAAATCCATGCGGCCCGACACACCGGTTGACAAACCACACACATCGGTAAACTATGGCAACACGAAACGGTTCGTAAGCCAAGTAAGCCACAAGGTACAAAAATACCTTCCGATGCTCGGACGCACCAGCGATCGACAACCTCCAAAAGAGGATCTGACTCAATCGGAATTCAAAGAAATTCAACGAGATTGGACTTCATCCGAATCAGAATCAGACAAAGGTCACGACGTAGCGGATGATTACCCCCTACGCAGACCCCAGCCGAGTCGCTACTCACGTAGACCCAGCATCGAATCACGTCCTGCAATGACGTTAAACTTAGCCGATCACTCAAGTGGAGGTCAGGCAACCCCCACACATGAGTCAATCACGACGCTACCTACACAAGGAACGTCGAACCGGAACTTCACCGTTGCTCCGTCGAACATGAAAAGAAGCCCTCGCTCAGACAACCTACAGGCACTACAAGGAAACGAATCACAATTCAAACCCATTGCACCGCCCAGAAGAACAAGTCTCACCAAGGCATCAACCAGTTCGACACATGCAAGTACTGAGCCAACCCCACACTGGCGAGAACAACTCCAACCAGTTGTGCAGTTCAGAACTCACTACAAATTCGGAAGTCACCAACCACCAGTTGAAATCAACTTCGAACAAGGAGGAACCGTTCAGCCTACACACACCACGAAAACCGATGGCCGGGCTGAAAACAACTACACTCCTTCACAACGAAGTCAGCTGCGCCAAAAGACATCTGAAACGCATGAGCAATCCGAACCGGACGGAAAACCTACAAGATCAGGCACAGCAACCAGATCTGAGGTTAAAGACCGGAAAGTCTACTTGAAAACCGACAACGCTTACGATTGCATCCCACGCAACAACGGCATTCGTCGTCCGACCTCAAGTATATCCGGAGATTCCGACTCAGATGATGATCGTATGCCACCCCTTAGGCGCCAAAACGCCATTCGGAGACGTCGCTCGCCAACTCCTGCTAGACCAAAATCTCAGCCAGGAATCCTGACGACACAACAAGAACGACTCATCGCACTAGCTCACGGAGAAGCAAAGTTGGAACCCAACATGAGACCAACTTCTGCAGGAGGTAACAAGTACAAACTGCCAGTCCAGCCCCAAAGGCCGCGACCAGAATACATCGAAACCCCCAACACTCCGAGACCAGTCCTTCAAGTCCCTCTACCTCCGAAGAAAAGGTTTCCGAGAGAAATGTCTCCAAACACTCAGAGAGTAAAACCGGCCTGTGCCAGAAGACTCTTTCCCCCAGAAGAGAAAGAGAGAGACAAGGAAGAAGAAGTCCCATACTGGAACAAACTTCCACACCAGCCTCAACAGGATCTGGGACAATACGTTCCATGGAGAGGACGCAATCCCGATTTCGCGCCAGAATGGGCCAAAGGCAGATACTGTTCGGACGACCTCGCGATTCTACCAAACCAAGATGAGAAGGCTCTCATGACGTCACACAATGACTACAAAAGCTTCCCAGTCACTGGAATCAACAAGGAATCCGCAATCACGCTTCTGACCGTCCTCCAGACAAGCGCACCAACTCAGATCCAAATCTCCGAATTCGATCTTGATGAAGAGTCTTACTACTATTTGACCCTTCCAATCAATCGATTCAAACAGCTACTTGAGCAGCTGAAAGAGCTCAACAGGACGTACACCGAACCACAGATCAACAGTGTCGATCTCGCAGTCAATACAGAAAAGTCTATCCTTGACGAAACGCTGATCTGGAGAAACAGCAGCAACAAAGTTGAGGACCACCTGGACATTGCGATTTACGACAAGGCTACCACTGCCGGTGTTGAGCGTACTGTTTCCCTAGACTACCATCTGGGTGACGACAGCAGGAAGTCGATCACGTTTCCCTGGCTCCACTTGTCAAGATTTGTCTACTTCGGTCACGCACTCCTAGAACAAGTCGAATCTCAGACTTGCTCGACCATTAACTAAATTCCTTAGTTAATGAACGCCGTTTTAGAATAAGTTCTCACAACTGAATCTGCAAACGTGAAGCGAGTAACCACTGAAATACTCGCAAACTCGAAAAACAGAGAGGTACTGCGAAGAAGGCTCTACTTCAGCAACCAAAAGCTGATAGATCCAACAAAAGACCTACCTTAGCACCCAAACGGCTAATAGGTCTGACAACACCTGACGTACTCAACAATACTGATGCGTCCACAGGCCAGCCTCAAAGAAGTGAGACATCTAGAAGAAAAATCCAGTCGAGGTTTTCGGTTTTTACGACATCGTCACAAACACAAGGTGTTGCTTCAGGAACTCAACAGCTGACGCACTCACCCAAACGGAACCCTGCGCCATCAGTGAACCCAGGAACCGGACAATTGTGACAAACAAACTGTGATATCAGTGCCAATGGCAGATCGCTAGAAACAAAACGTTGCCCAGCAAAGAAATCCACCTCAGAAACCTAAAAGCTGATGGATCTCAACAAAAGCTGGAAGCAATCAAACAACGATCTGACACCACCAACCACTGACACGCGTCAAATGGTTCGAGCCACTGCAAGCTCACCATTTGACAAGCCTCATCTCAGAACACTCAGCATTGGAAGAGATCCACTTCAGAAAAATCTGAAGGACCTCAACAAAGGGCACTCCTTCCCGACAACTCGGACGAGACCCAACAATCAATGAGTCTGATGAAAACACCAGAATGCTAAATCAGTAACAAACAGCTGACAGCATTCAATAGCATCCAAAGATCGTACCCCTCACTGTTGCACCGATGCTGCTTCAACACAAACGGTTGACAGTATCCAATATGCTACTTCAGAAACGTGATCCACCTCGAAACTCTAATGGATCTCAACCACTGAATGCATCAGTCAAAGCCTGACAACAGCATCATAGCGGATCGATCTGGTGTACCTCCAACAAACAAAATACTGCTCAGCACCGAGATCCACTTCAAAAACAAATTGGATGGAACTCACAGAAACAGCTGCCAGCACCCATCAATCACCTGAAGGAAGAACCTTCAGCACCGCAAAGTTTAAGCATTTTTGATAGCACACAAACAGAGCACAAAATGCACAACTGGCGACGGCCCGTTGTAGAGATTGTCATCTGCATGTAAAATACAAATCATTCTTCAGAAGGGATGAACAATCTCTCACACAGGAAAGACTTCTGAGGAATGTTAGAACGCCATGCCATTAATGTGCGTATCGTTGAAGACGATGACCACCTAACAGAAAATCTGGAGACGATCCAGCAATCTGAAGTGAATCGCTTCCCTTTGCCTCGTATAGACAATGTGGGCAAAACCCAGAAGTAATTGATCGATTTTACCATCGACGATACCACAAACAAGTTCTAAATGAAAACAACCGTCAGCATCGACTGCGTTCAGTGAAGAAACCCACCTCAGAAAACGTCTGATGGACCTCAACAGTGACCCGTCTCCAACTCTGAAGAACAAGAGATTCACCTCGGAAGAAAATCTGATGGATCTCGACCGATCCCACCGAAGACAGGTCTGTGAAAGTTCGAGTCACTGCAAACTCACTAAACGACCTACGGCAAATCACACAGAACTTAGTTTGTAGAGGATTGGTCTCCTCCGGAAACCACGATGTTGTCTCAACAACACAAGGTTGACAGCACCCAAATCGCCGCCTCAACCAAAGAGATCCACCTCAGGAATCGGAAAAACTGATGGATCTTAACAAAAGTTGACACATTAAGTTTCCAAAGAACCGGTATCAATTCAATAGGTGATTCCACTGTCTCAATCCGACCGACAAGAGACCCGAGAGCCACAGTATAAACGTCTGCAGCCAACGCCGGACGGGAACAAGCCTACAGAGAAAGAGACCAAGAAACCATCTCATGGAAGGACAACCAATACTCATAAGTGCCGGGTCATAGCGCATTGACACAGGCTTCGCACCAGCTAATACAAAGATCACTAGAGATACAGCAATTGTACCACATTAATGAAGAGGATTGGTCGCCTTCGTAATAACAGGCCGGAATGTAAGTGAAGACCTCGAACTAGAGTCTAAAAACAAGTCACCCCCCCAAAAACCAACCTGGATTAATGACAGGCAAGCTCGTCTTGGATCATTAAAAGATGACGTAATTCGTTGTAAAACCTCATCGGTTCATCCATAGCGGACGGTTAACGTAGTCGTGACTTCGAAACAAGTTCTATCAGTCCGCCTGAGTAGAAGTCAGTGTCATGTTTTACATCACAGTTCAAGACATCAAAAAGAAAAACGATGAATCGTGCCTTTAGTACTTCCGGCATTATCTCAAAAGTACCTTGATGAATCTGAATACCTTACCCGAGGTCGATGACATGTTCGTAACTAGTAGTTCTCAGCGAACGGGAGAAAGAAGGGATCCTTCATAGCTAGGCCTTAACGAGATAGAACCTAGTGGATCCTTTGCCACCCCGTTCGGACTCCGGTTATGCGTCCCGCACTGCACGGAAGAGTCTTAGCTGTGTCCTAGCCGGCCACTGTTGTTAGTAGGTTCCGAAGACGCACGGCACACGCAAAAGACATACGCATGATACGTAAGACTTAACCGTTCACATAAGTCTAAAGAGCATCCTGAATGAACGTCGAAAAGATAAGAGGAAAAGGTGTACTTGGTGAAAACACACCTCTATTCGTTGAGCACATATGCTAAGGACCAGTCTTGACATGCCGAAAGCGCAAATTCGACAAATTCTTCGGAATTACGGGTCAAACACGAAAACTACTGAGAGGGTGAGACCTCAACAAGTGTCGTGCCCGACCTAAATTTTGTCAATCTCACATTGAGCAATCGATGTGAACGATCGAAAGAGTGATACACAAAAAAACGATCGGTCTGGACCCCTAAAGAGATTGAAACGGGAGCTGTGCGGCAGTCCTGAAAAAACTGCCCCTGCCGAACCAATGTCCGGGGATTGTTGTTGTTGTTAAATCAACTATAAAATCAACCGAAGGATCAACATTGGGCTCTCGACCCTAGAAGGCAAAGCCAATACGTTTTCCTCCGAAGCCAGGTCATCCTGTCGACAATGATGGGAGAGGAAAGCCGTGACGAAACATATGGAGTTTTTGCGAACTACAATCAGTTTCTGTATCCGCTTTGGAAAACGTAGGCCAAGCTGACTCTGAGTATATCGCTATGTGGTCATATAAGACAATGAACAACTCGGAGATATTCTTAATTAAATAGTTCATCATGGAAGCCATGACCCAGGAGTTCATGCTTCACAGACGCCCTCATGTTGAAATCTGATCAGCAAGAGAAGGTTCTAACGACAACGCTTCCAGGATCCATTTCAGAAACAAAAGTCTGATGGATCCAAAACAATGTCAACAATGAACAACAGATCCACCTCAGAAATCTGATGGATCTCAACAAACAATGGTCAATCTCAGATACCACAAAACTGAGAGAAAACCCCAACCAAAAACCACTACACAACCTCACCACATGTCCATTTGGGTCCACATCAGAGACACCAGACGCTACCTCAGCAACAAACGGCTGACAGCATCTAACACACATCTGAAGACCAAAACAAGACATGAACCAAACACAGGTGTTCTTCCCTGGATCCGATTACACATCCTATCAGGAATAGGAGGTTACGCCAAATCCTCACTGCAAGGATTCTCCGTAGACAAAAGTCACGTCGCAGAAATGGCAAACCATAATAAAGTGATAATCGCATCAACCGAAACAGGAGTTGATATAAGATTGGCTTCAACTTCTACAACAAATCCTCACTGCAAAGGACAAATTATCCTTCGGCCAGACACAATGATTCTGCGAAAGTTAAGCACGCATGCACCACAAGTAGTTCACGAAGAAATCAGATGCTGCCTCAGTAACAAACGGCTGACAGCATCCCACACAAAATTCCTCCAAAACTGAACCACGCACCGTGATGAGTGACAATTAACTAACCCAGACTCACAGTCGGATACACAAGAGGCCATCCAATCTGAACGAGCCAAGGGCACGCCCTTGATTCAACCCAGTTAACCTGATCCATATTGGAGCCCCATTGAGATACGGTTGATAAAGAATCCCTACTCAATTGCGGAACCCAGTCCTTGTATGATCACGATCAGCTTGACAAACGTGCTAGATCCGATCCATGTCCACACTCTCCCATAACAGAGGTCAAGAGAGAACGCATGATCCCGATCAAAACACACCGCAAACCTTGTGCCCACAACGGAACCGAGAAGCCCTAGTGAACACAAGACAACTTGCACAAAATCCTCACTCGGTTCGAACTTTGGCCGGGCTGAAAACAAAGATCATCACAGATTCTTGTCCTTCGACAATCGAGTCATGACCCACTGCAGGTCAACCCAGACATCACTCTGAAGTCTGAATCAAACACGCATAGGCATCAAGATCCGATTTAAAGTCTTGACTTGCACTAGCTTCTGATGCCCTGCCTTGAACAAAGCCAAGAGATCCACCTCAGAAACCAAAAACATCTGATGGATCTCAACTGCTCAACGGATTGAAGAAACGAAGAGAACCTACGAAGATCTACAAGTTCAAATCCACAGGAAAATTACCAAAACACCACAGCATCGTCATTGTTTTGTAAGACAGCCAATGATCAAGTAATTTCCAAATCAGATGCTGATTCAGTAACAAACGGCTGACGGCATCCTACAGCATCCCACACCCTTTTCAGAAATCCTTAAAGATGATTTCAAATTAAACTTTAACCAAGCAAATTACAAATGACCACTTTGGACATTTTTCAAAATTTCACTTGAAAAATATGTCGAGACTATTCCACATATTTTGCCATATGGATTAAAACCACGGAAAACCTTGGCCCACTCCATAACTCTTTCATTGAATTACATTTTCCATGATTGTGTTTCGACCGACACCGCTCTACTAGACGTCATGTACGTTGAAATTGAGGACCGTAGCAGCGACCGAAACAAACACAAACATACACGACACAACTACACAAGTAGACAAGTCGTTTCCCCACAAATTTAATAAAAGCAACATGTAAAACATCTGATCAAAGGCACCAAAACCAAGTTCACAATCGTCTATGTCCTGCTTGATCTCGCATGAAACTAATACGAAATTTGTACATGTGTAAACTGCAATCCCCCAGCAAATTAAAATTTAAATTTTATGACCATCCGAACACGCTAAAGTATGCAAGCCCGTTCAACGTAAAACGCAAAATTAAAATTTGAACCATTTGATTACGATCGAAAGAACAAACTCGACGTTCGTACAAATGATGTAATTTACAACTGATTTGATCACGATCGAAAGAACAAACTCGACGCTCGTGCAAACCAGGCGAAATCATGGCACTTTGAAACCATGACTTAATGTCCTGTCCAATGACAGAAAGAAAATTTTTTTATTCAACTTTGATGAGACAAAACTGAAAACAATCAAAACCACAAAATTTTTGTCATTAAGACCGCTCGTACCTTACGACAAATAACAAAAACATTGCAAAATTTTACAAAACTTTAAACCCCCATTTAAAGACCAAAAATATGTAAGCACACTGTCACACTGTATGATGTAATTCCAATGTGTAAAACCATGTGATTTATTCAATTATGCAAACCATGCGACCATGTGTTCACCATTTAATTAATCAACATGTAACGATTTCTAGCAGCAATCACCACTTCGCGAATCTGCACTCAGATTCCTTAAACTCAGCAAACTAAAGTTCCTTGGGTTTACCATTTGGTCAAAAGGAACACAGAACAAAGCCTCAAGCTTCAGTTCAACCATAGCACCATCCAAAGATCCACTTTGAGATCTGCAAAAGCAGTATACTTTATAGTAACCACTTGGAACTATAAAGTCAAGAGTAACAACAAACGGTTACAAAAATGAAACTCCACTCCACTCCATTCCAACCTCCTGTAATCATTTGTCCAATAACTCTCCCATTCTGCAAAAGCAAAAGTCAAAAGACACACACAAACTGTAGCTACTTTAGCTAACAGCACTTTAAGCTATAACTTCTATAGTTTATCGACACCCTCCAAACTTTAAATCTCCGATTCAACAAACATTTTTCCGCAAAACTAAAAGCAACATTACATTTTACTTATTTAAGCTCCAAATCCCTTATCCAAAATTTTTCAAAATTGAAAACAACTTACAGCGCAACCAGCTCAATATCATTAACATCTTCTGAAAGTTTGAAAGCAAAAGCAATCCAACTTAAAGTCCGATGCCAAATTCCACTTGAAATCTGATCCCACTCATGATTCACAAGCTTGGAAACAATGATATTTAGCATTTCATTAGCCACTTTGGCCACACTTTTCAAAATTACTGGACAGATACACCCTTCCAACCTTCGGCAGCAGACAAACCTAGCCTCATGTACTCCTCAGTGTGTAAAGCATGATGTAAAGTTTGAACGCTATCGAGCCGGGCTAGATCCGGTCTGATTCGTACGATATTAGAGTGACGTCATAGACGTACAGTTACTATCATACTGATCATCCATTCTATGAAGTTATAGGACGGCAACGTTGTATAGCGTCATAGAGTTTCATTTTACACACCAACCAACACACACGTGCATTTAAGCGCTCCGCGCTTATACTTCCCATTTTCGGGACTTAGAGCCTTTCGCTCGAATCGTTATCTGTTCTATAACGAAGTGTTTATTCACACACAGTTCAAAAGTGATATTTACCAAGTTTCAATAAACGTTGATAAAAACACAAGTGCCCGTGTCCTTTTACTTCAAGTTATTAACATAACTTGACCTCACTATAGGTTTCGATACCTATTAGCATCGAATGCGTCACACACGACGTAGTCGTTGTTGAGTCGACATATAGCCGACTTACAGCGCAACCATGGCGACCACTCTACGAATCTGCCGATCCATGTGACGGAGCCGGAGCCCCTCCTCAAGGTCGACAACAAGAAGATCTACTTTGAGGAATAAGTAAGTCCATTTAAAAATGTTGCCAAAAGCGGAAATGTTGAAGTCCTTGAAACCACTGAAGTTTCGGACCCATTCCCCTGTGAGTACCTTGAAACCACTGCAGTTTCGGACTCACAACACGGAGAAGTGCTCAAAGTTCTTGAGGCCACTGCAGCCTCGAACAAGCACTAACACTTAAACGAAAGTTTAAATCAACCGCATTAAAGTAAAAGTGTCCAGAAGGAATCAAGTAACGAAGTCCATTCGGGATAAAGTTCAGAAATAAATTTTTCTATGTATTCTGGATTAGTAGTTTCTTTCAATGAACAAATCTGAAACATTCTTGAAATGTCGGAGTTTTCCATTTCAATGACAGACAACTTTGAAAGACTCTTATCAAAATGTCGGAGTTTTCCATTTTGATCACATATCTCAGCTCAAACTGACGATATGACTAATCTAATTACAGCTGTAAACCCTAAGACAATTACTTGCACTTTACTGTTAATGACAAACTGCATTTGATATTAAATGACCTTCCTAAAGAAGAATTTGATATCAATGTCAGAACGGTCTGAATCCTCCAAAGACCTATTGCAAATAAACATGATGAGAGACACTAGCAAAAAGTGTTATTATAATAAAATCTTTTTAACTTTGCTTCGAAACTGCATCTTAAAAAGAGAAACAAAGTACAACGATATTTGCTAACGAGGACTTTGCAAACCCCTTTCTAGCCTGAGCGGAGACAGCACTTCAGGATAGAACTTCGTTAAAAGTTGTATAATAGAATTTTAGAAATAATCGACATGATCCCGGAAAAAGTTTACGGTTAAGCGAAAGTATAAAATTCTTGTATACTCAACAGACTTTGAAACAAAAAGCTCGAGTTTCCTCGCTTTAAAGCTCTTGAGTGGCTAAGTAACAAGCCCTGAATGAGTTTGATTCGACAAACAATAATTTCAGACTGATTAGACATCGAGATTTCGTTACCTCAGGTCAAGAAATACAATTTCTACTTGTAATAATTTGCACCTATTACAGAGCCTGTGAAGGAAATTCTAATCAGGAAGTTTTCTTTAAGAAAGGAAATCTTAAAGGTTCTTTTCCAAAAACCCTATACTAACACTGCTTCATCAATGCACTGTTTAAGCTTAATTATTCAGAGGAATAATTAAGAAAGAGATTTGTTTTATCGACAACAGTTTCCTCTATAAGAACAAAAGTCGATTATATCAGTTTAAGCTAATTTTCTGAAAAAATTGCTAAAAGTCTGTAAAACGAAAACGTAAGACTTTTAATCGAGCAGAGAGAGAGAGAGAGAGAAACGAAAAATAAAGATTTTTCCTCCCCCCTGCTATGGAGCGTATGTGAAGATCTGATATTTGCGTAAGTCAACCACTGCAAGTTGCAGCCTAAAATATCTAACTTCCCCCCTCCGTGGGTCTAGTGAAGGGACTTTTAATAGATTGTGCAATTGAGCCACTGCTGCTCTTGCTACAAAAGAATGTTTCTACTTCACCCCCACACAGGCATTTCTTCAAAGTCATAAAAGTATCACTGCGATCACTGACTGGAATTTCTTTCAAAAAAAATTCCCCCCTTCTGCCTGCTGAACGAACGCAACAACGCAAGTGTGCCACACTAACCGAGAAATCGAACCAGCTGTGACACACTGAACCCCAATTTCTCATCAAAACGTGTCGAAAAGATTTTGATGACTAAATTTGGTGGTTAGCCAAGACAGGAGAGTAATAAAACTGCACCCCTGTGCGCTAACTGGTCTAAAACGTCTCATGTTAATTCCGATCTCGTTACCGGCAATAAAACATGATTGTTGAAGACAAATGCAAATTTGTTTTGTCAAAGTACCGATACTCAAAAACGGTACACCTGCGAACTAATTGCGCTTTTCAGCGCGAGACTAACAGGCAAACAAAACAGCATTGTTGATTTTTGTCAGTCAAACGTAATAAAAATGTACATTTGGCATGGAAACAGGAGAAGAAGTATATCAAAGACTCACCCCTGTTGGTCCTGTGCGTAATATAACGTATAGGCTTGCAGAACAGCAACGAAGTAATGATGACGCAATTTCACGTAAATAGTTTTATTGCTCAAATGTCTAAAAAGATCTCATACTTCACCCCTCCATGGGGATTGGTCTGTTCAGCAAACTGCAACCAAACGCACGTGACAAAAAAGCAACCCAGCAATATGTCAAAATTGACATGCAACATGTTGTCAAAATTATTCAGGTAATTTCACAACATCAAAAGACAAGAAATCTATTAATTCCCAAATAAATTGAATTAAAATTCAAAATAATTGAGAATTAGCATAATGATGTACAACATACCTTGATATCAAATCAATTCCCCAGGAAATGACCTAAACAAGTATGTCATCAAAAGTTCCTTTTGATAAACTGCATTAAAAAGATCACACTTTGAAAATTTCAAGCAATTGATATTCAAACAAATGACTTACTCTGAAAACAATTCACGGTTAACAGAGGGCAGTAATAATATGTCAAATAAAACTGTTTACAAAGAAAGAATAATAATGCCAACTCACATTCAAACGATAGTGAATAATTAATAATCTTTCAACAAGAGACAGTATTAGAAATCTGATAAAATAACGCAATAGACCAAAGTCTACAGCGGCGAGGAAATCTTCGACATCAGAACATTCTATAATAAATTGACATATCAAAAGAAACATTAAATATAAACTAGAGTTTCCTCGTTTATATTGTGCACAAACGATTTCACAGGTCAAATATTTAAAACGTAAATTCTATGGAATTTTTTTGGCAAAAAAAAATATAATTTCATAGAGAGCATATCACTGAAAGCTCCGTTTTAAAAACAAGTCTCAAATATTTCAGAACAATATTAACTTTATGACCACTGCAGTCGTAATTAATAAGTTTCAAAGAAAATATTACTAAAATTCAAACTGGATAAGCATTATCATCTGATTGAAACATGAAAAAACTCATCTTGTCAAATAATCAGATTATATAAAATGCCTACTTTGAATATTCTTATTTTAATTTCTGATATGAAGATGGGCTCGAGTTTCCTCGCTTTCCTTCAAATAAACAATTGTTTGTCAGAAACTAAAATACCGGTCATTGACTCCGTCAACAATGATGTAGAGTCCAAAATTGATTTTGGTACAGCTAAGCCTAGCCATAAAAAGTCTAAATAATATCGTGCACACGTGTTTACAAGAAATCTACATTTTCTCCCAGTGGACAGTCCATCGAGAGACAATAAAAGAAATTTTGTCAAGCAAATACGTCAAAACGTGACTCAATTTTGCTGCACTTGTTATCACAAACGTGCATTATTTAGTCATCCTACGGAAGACAATAAAACGATATTAGACAAAAAGAGGGTGCAATGATTTAAAAAGAAAATCACAATTGCAACAAACAAACAAATATGTCGAAAGTCATAAAACGTTTGTTAAAAAGGTTCTTCAATTGCAAAGCAAAAATGACATTTACATGAAGAGACCCTTCCCTCATTAGTTGTTCCAAACTTTCCGACGAACACAGATCTAAAACCAAAATACGTCACTAACATTATTTTTGATAAAAAAGTGCTTGAGTTTCCTCGCTTCCTTTTAAACGAAATATAAGTGATAAGTAAATGGTATAAAAAGACGATGTCAAAGAAAAATCCGCCAGTATTGCTTAGTTTAGTAAATCAGGCGGAACTATTGTTTAAATTGGAGCAATTAAGTACTCACATATTTTTGCTCAGACAATTAAACACTGACGAGTCTTTTCTTAAAGATCTGCTGGAGATTGTGGATAGCTACATAACGAAGATAACTAACACTCACAATTTTGTTGAACAATTTGAGTTTTCATTCTTCGACGCACCTTCCGCAAATCTTCAACCGGCAGACAACCCGTTCCAGGACATCTCAATTGAGCCAGCACCATATCGTTTTCTTCACGATGGCTCAATGGATCCCCTTTGGGATATCGATGCTGGATCAGTCATGCCAATCGTCGACTGAGTTAAAAGTAAAGCTTGAAGAGCTATTACTCCTTTCCAATTCTATGATCGAAAAATGTCAAAATCTCCGAAGATTTGTTCTCCTCAGAAACCAAATAATTCACATTTTGGAAAACATTGAGCAGGATAAACCTTACGTTTGGGTCATATTTGATCCTAGAGAATTTCGATTATAAAATTGGAAACAATTTCAAAATTTTCAGGCAACCTGCTAGAACCTGAAGATAGAAATCAGAGAAACAAGATGAAATATGAAGATATTGTGTTGGCTGTCATCATTGTAAAAACACTATTAGTGATTTACTACATAATCGTGACGAACAATTGCCAATAACGAAAACACTCCATAATTATCAATGTTTTTCAAATATTAACTCAGTGTAACAATATGCAATTAATAAATTTCAAATATGCAAACATAGTAAATGTGTAATAAAAATGAAATGAACAAACAACATCGGTTTGAAATTTCATTAATAACGACGTTGAAACTCTCAACATCTCCGAAATCGAAAGATTCGTTGCAGATAATTTTTAACTTGTTATTTACACTAAAACCGTACTATGTTGACTTCTTAAGCGATTTCCCACATTTGTGTAAAGTCCGAAAATACAAGCATTTTCGCTGGACCATAAATGAGGAGACCGAATACAGATATTTAGTCCATCAGTTTGAAGCCAAAGTAAAAAATGCCTATAAATTGATGCACACATTTCCTGTACCAGGTTAATCGACTTACCATTATTTTGTAATTAATTTGAATTGTCATGATCTGGAAACCAGTCACAATTCAGACTATCAGCCAAATAGAGGCATTACAAGATAACAATTTACCGTCTACTCGACTTGAATTAATGAAAACTTTAACATTAGTGAGACGAATGAAATGTTACTTTCCATACTTCAAAACTCATGTTAAACGTTTTCGCGACAAATACGCTGATTCAATTTCGAACAAACAAACAAATAAAATAAGTTGGAATAAAATTGATGAGATAGCTTGGAGACATT
>Ga0208597_1000441_pt1 | contig 16210 bp, 10 predicted proteins | sample LakMenEpi05May12_FD_150673 | JGI IMG/M metagenome (GOLD analysis project Ga0208597, IMG submission 150673) | Freshwater microbial communities from Lake Mendota, WI - 05MAY2012 deep hole epilimnion (SPAdes) | ecosystem: Environmental > Aquatic > Freshwater > Lake > Epilimnion/Euphotic zone ...
CCCATCGCAGCTTTGGTCATATTTATCCTAATTACTGCTTATCATTTTGGAGAAATTGATTGGATGGGTAAAACAGAAAATATTATTCATAAGATAGCCTATTCAGTTATCGGGCTATTATGGATTTTATTGCTGCTTTCTAAGAATATTAATTTTGCTTTAGAAGTTTTTATGAGAATGGAACGCTCTGCTTTTAATGAAAAGCAATGGATTCAACTTGCAAATAAAGTTTATCCAATTACCCTTATTGGATTATTAGCAGTTTATGCTGTTTTATTCTTTTTTAAGGGATTATTCTTTTCAAAGAATAAGTATTATTACTATTCAATTATCCAACAGTTGACGCTTATTGTTTTTGCCTTTTTTATGCCGCTCTGGCTTTGTTTTGCCTTTTATTTTGGTTTTTGGCACTCTTTATTATCATTTGATAAAATAAGAATCACCTTTAGTATGCCCAATAATTTCACAGGGTGGAAAAACTTGCTTATTAAAGCAGCGCCCTTTTCAATCGTGGCATGGTTTGGATTTATCTATATAACGGTCTCCACCTTAAATAGTAAAGATGCGTCAGGCATTTTTACATTGCTATTCATTAGCTTATCTGTTCTAGCACTTCCTCATTTACAAATATTTACAAAGGTTAAGTTGAAGCAAGATTGATATTTGATTTGTTTAAACAAAAGCGATTAAAAGTCAAAAAATCATACCTTATTAAAAGTCCAATAATTTTTTTCTAAATTTAATATAGGCTGATTTAGTATCTTTTATAAATGCAGCTTCTGATTTAGCATGCGTATAGATATAGGATAGTTTCGTTTTATCGATAGGCTTAGTAATCATTTGACTACGATAATGGGTTACCGAAAAATTGATAATTTTTGTAATTATTTCAATGGTACTAATTCCTTTATCCGTTAATGTATATAAAAATACTTTTTTATTAGTCGGATGATTTCTTTTTTCAATTAAACCATCAGCAACTAAAGTTCTTAATCTTTCAGCCAATACCTTAGAAGCAATTTTTTCTTTTATTTCAAGTAATTGTCCATAGGTATATTGTTGACGAAATAGCATATGACGAATGATTAACAAAGTCCATTTATCTCCAATAACATCAATTCCTGTTGTAATTGGGCAATGTGATCTTAAAGGAGTACTATACATATGCTTTTATTTAAATCTACCATTATTTTATGTACTAATCTATGTATTATGAATACTGTATTTAGCTTTATCTTTTTTTGTTTATGTTTATTTCGATTATCTAGCAAAAGGTTATACAAGAAATGATTAATATCATACTTTAAATTACTATTTTCAACTTGGCTAAGTGAGATCTGAGGCAGATTGACGTAATCATATTAGAAATTTAAGCTTTACATTAAGTTTATAAATTCATTAATTTTATACCAAAGGTTAGCTATGAGGATCATTTATATATTAATAGGTTTATTAATTTGTCATTTTGATGCCACATCGCAAGAAAAAAATGTAGCAAAATTATATTATGCGCATATTGATAAAGAACTTTATTTGCCAGACGAAAATATATGGTTTAAAATATATGTTCACAATCCTTATTTCCTCGACAGTAAATCAAGTAATATTTATGTTGATTTGGTGGATGAAAATAAAAAAGTGCTTGAACATCAAGTTTATCTAACTTATTTATCTTCTATTAATGGGCAAATTAAAATTCCAAATGATTATAAATTTAGCCAAGTCAATTTAATTATATATCAAATCAATGATCAAAAGGAACGTATTAATTATTATCAAAAAGAAATAGCAGTTTTAAATAATACTTTAATTAAACGAAAAGAAGAATTTTCAAATCCAATAAATATAAATACCACTCCGTTAAGTGGTAAAAAAAATAGCATTAATATTCAAAAGGATTCAAATCAAATTATTGTTCAAATTGACAATGAAAATAAAAATTTGAATGAAATTTACTTTAGTATCAAAGGGCAAGAAGATACGCTGTATGCTAAATCCTATAGCATTGGCGATAAAAATAAATTAACGATTCGCTTACCCAAGGAGCAATTTTCTACCGGTTATTATTTGTTTTCGTTTTGTAACAGTACAAAGGAGGTGATTTACCAAGAATGGGTGTATAATCTTTCTTCAGATCATTTATTGCGCCCACTTATTTCACTAGATACCTTAAGTTTTGAAAAGGAAGGAATAAACGTATGGAAAATCAGTAATTTACCTAATGCAAACTTAAGTATTTCCATCGTGGACGCTGATATTCCTACAAGTAATAAAAATATTGTTTCAGAATTACTTTTTAACGGTATGAATAATCATCCCTTAACGAATATTGGTCATTATTTCACTAATAGCACACTCGTCAACGAAATGGCTATTGATAGTATGATTCATGCTAATCAAATTATGCCTTTGTCTATAAGTACAATTAATGAAAATAATCAAGATAAATATTTAACCTTAAAAGGTAAAATTATCAAAACGACCAAGAGGGATGTGCCACTTCCTAAACAACTAAGTGTTGTAATTGGTAGCCCTCAAAAAAAATCTTCAATCATTCAAGCGCCTGTTGACATTGATGGTAGCTTTATTTTAAATAAACTCATATTTTACGATACCGTATTTGCAAAAGGGGTTTTAAATAAAAAAGAAATAAATGACTTTAAAGTTGTATTAAACCAAGATACGAACGCCAATACGCCAGCATTCGATTTTATTAATGAGTTGTCTCCTGCAACTTTCAAATTCATTGAAAATGAAAAGGCAAAAAAATTAATCCAAAATTCAAATTTACTTGATTCACTTATAAAAAAATTTACTTTACAACAAGTAACTGTAAAATCCAATCCTGACCTTAAGCTAAATAGTTTAGATAAAATTTATTCTTTTGGTTTATTTTCAAACAGCAATGCATACAGATTAAATGTTGCTGATGATCATTTTTTTCAAAACAGTTTTGACCTTGGAAATTATATCATTTCGCAAATCCCTGGGATTTCCTATAGTAATAATTTTAATACGATGATGGAGTTTGATGCAACTCCATTCTCTTGGAGAGGCTCTCCAACTTCCATTTATTTAGATGAAATAAAAGTAAGCTGGGATGTGGTGAGAGACATACCAAGAAACAATATTGGGTATATTAAAGTATTTAGGCCTATATTTTTAGGTGATATACAAAAAGGGACTGGCGGCGCGATTGTAATTTATACAAAGAAGCACTTTGACGAACCAGCTCAATTTAATACGAAGGAGTCCCAATTATTAAGAGGTTATTTTAGCGCCAACTATTTTTCAGATGAAGCCATTAAAATTGCAGAAAAATCAAGACAATTAAATACCACACTCTACTGGGAACCTTATTTTGTATTTTACGACGACCCCATTAAAGATAAGATTATACGTTTTCCAAATAACGACTTTACTAAAAGATACTTAATTAAAATCGAGGGTATTGATGCACAAGGACAAGTGCTATATTTTGAAAAAGTAGTTGAATAAAATATTAGCTTTCAGTTTTACCATATTTTTCTTAAATTGGGTAGTATCGCACATTTAATTTAAACGATTTATTATGCCTATATTATCTAATTATACAGATGGCTTTTTTAATGTGAGTGCTACTCATGGATTTTTACCAATCAAAGCACCTATGGTAAAATTACCTAGTATTTATGATGATTTACAATCTGTGTTAGACAATATGCCAGTTGTTATCAATGAAAATGAGTTTGGCTATTTAAATAAAGAAGATGGTATTGTTGCACCCACCTTAGCCATTAAAAATCATGCGGCTGCAGTTGAAAAAGAGGAGGATATTTTTGTTTTACAAGCTTTATTTAGATCCTATAGTTTTTTAGCTTCTGCTTATCTATTAGAGCCTTCCTTCCAGCAATATAGAAAAGATGGCAAATATGGAAAAGCAAGAAATATTTTACCAGCAAATATTGCACAGCCTTTTTGTAAAGTAGCAGATAAACTAAATGTTTTTGCCTGGCTTGATTATCATTACGCCTATTCATTAGGAAACTATCAAAAACTAAACGAATCTGGTGATTTGAATTGGGAAAATATTACCATGTGTAATCGATTTTCAGGACAACCTGATGAAGTTGGTTTTATTATGTTACATGTAGATATCAATAGGTATTCCCCTAATTTAGTAGGTACTGTAATGCAAATAATACAAGCCCTTCATAATGGCGCGGAAAGTGTTGGAGATTTGCTAGAAAAAAATTGGGTTACAATTAAGCAAATGAATGAAAGAAGAAAAGAAATGTGGAAGGCTTCAAGGTGGCAACGATATAATGACTTTAGAATTTTTATTATGGGTGTAAAAGGGAATACCGATTTGTTTGGAGAGGGTGTTATATACGAGGATGTATGGGATGAGCCTAAAGCATTTAGAGGTCAAACAGGCGCTCAGGACGATATTATACCGATGCAAGATATTTTTTCTGGTGTCATTTTTTATTACCCTGAAAATGAACTCACGAAATACTTATTGGATCTTAGATTATATCGACCCACCTGTGTGCAGGATTTTTTTAAAGATCTTGAAACCTCAATGAAAACATTACATCCCAAGGGCTTAATGGGCAAATTATTAGACAATAAAGATGTTACTGGACTTTGCTACTTATTAGGGATATTAGAGGAAATCTATCATTTTAGAAACGGTCATTGGCAGTTTGTACAAAAGTATATAATGGCTAATACAAAGTATGCCATGGCCACGGGAGGCACTCCAATTACATCATGGATTCCTAATCAAATTTTATCGGTTATTCGTCAAATGGAAGATGTTATTGCAGCGATAGCAAAACTCGGAGCAGCTGATCAAGATCAAGCCAATACTATTTATGAGAAAAACGCGACATTGTTACCTACTAAAAAAGGATTAATTGATGGACAGCTTGCATTAATTCATAATAATGACTTTTCTGCTGAAGCCGTTTTTGCTTTAAATCAAAAATTTGGTTACGATGACACAAAGTAATTTTATATATTAACACAGCATTTTTTTTAAATACCCCACTAATATATCACCCTTTTAAAATAATAGGGTATATAAATAACATCACATAAAATAAAGTACATGAAAAAAGTAATTCTATTTTCCCTGCTAGTAATAGTTATCTGTATTAGACCAAATCAAAAATTAATTGCTCAAAATACGAATTCAAATACCGCTTTAAATAAGGAGGAACAGAAAGTCATGGACTATATCGATGCCAATATGCCTAGGGCGATTGCTTTGTTAAAAGAATCTGTCAATATTAATAGCGGCACTTTAAATATAGCTGGTGTAAAAAAAGTGGGTGAAATTTTTGCGAGAGAATTTGAAAAAGCCAACTTTAAAACTAAGTGGATCCCGATGCCTGATTCCTTGCGCCGTGCAGGCCATTTGGTGGCGACCATAGGATTTAATAATGATCCGGTAGGTAAGAAAAATACAAAAGGGAAAAAGTTATTTTTAATTGGTCATTTAGATACTGTGTTTGAACCAGATATGCCAGCTAATCCATTTACGATGTTGAATGATTCTACTGCCACAGGACAAGGGGTGAATGATATGAAGGGCGGAGATGTGGTGATGATTATTGCTTTGCAAGCACTACATGCGCAGGGTTTACTGAAGGATGCTGATATTATAGCTTATTTAACAGGCGATGAAGAACATGCGGCTAATCCACGCGAAATAAGTAGGGCAGATTTTATTGAAAGCGCGAAGCAAACCGATATTGCCCTTGCTTTTGAAGGCGCCAATGGATTAAATTCAGTGGCCACTGCACGTCGTGGTGCAAGTGGTTGGACCATAAATGTAAAAGCAAAAACAGGGCATAGTTCGGGCGTATTTACACCCAATGCTGGATATGGAGCTATTTACGAAGCAGCTAGAATTGTCAATGAATTTAGAGTACAATTAAGTACAGAAAAATATTTAACTTTTAATCCCGGTGTATTTATTGGAGGCTCTGAAATGAATTATAATTCAGCTAAATCCACTGGTACAGCCATTGGCAAAACGAATATTATTTCACCAGCGGTAACAGTCACCGGTGACCTCCGCTTTTTAACAGAGGATCAAAAAATTAACGCAAGAAAAAAAATGAGCGCTATTGTTGCTGATAATTTAGCAGGTACAAAAGCCACTATTAAATTTACAGATGGTATACCAAGTATGGCGCCTACGCAGGGTAACGATAAATTACTAGAAATTATCAGTGGTGTTACCAAGGATATGGGTTTGGGTGCGACAACAGCAGGCGATCCCGGATCACGTGGCGCAGGGGATATCTCTTATATCGCAGCCTATGTAGATTGTATTGACGGCTTAGGTGCATCTGGTAAAGGGGCACATGCACCAGGGGAAACTATTAACTTAAAAGAACTACCTTTTTTAATTAAAAGAGCAGCACTTACCATCTATAGGCTAAGTAGGTAGGCTTTTAACAGGGATTATTATATTATTAGCCCAAATGCTCATTTTTTGCAGTCTTGTACAATTTTTTGTAACTTTTGATTAAATGTATTAATTCATAATGAGGTGCTAATCCTGCTTATCTTATAAATTATAACATTTTGTACTTCACTTTTCAATTTTAAATGTATTACAAATGGTTAATATCATATGGTTAGTACTGGTTTTATTTGCCTTATTATATATCTATGTATTTGCGGTAGATATGATTAAAAACAGAAATAATCTTGAAAATGTAAGTTGGCTTAAAACGGGACTCATTGGTTTTGTTGTAAATTTTTTCGACGTTTTGGGTATTGGAGCCTTTGCGCCACAAACAGCACTTTTAAAATTTACCAAACAAACTACTGATAAATTAATTCCAGGCACCATGAATGTGGCAAACACATTGCCGGTTTTAATCCAAGCAATTATTTTTATTCAAGTGGTTGAAGTGGAGCCCATCACTTTAATTGTTATGTTTTTAACCGCAATGATGGGTGCAATACTAGGTGCTGATATTGTTGGTAAACTTTCAGAAAGAAATATAAGGTTAACGATTAGTATTGCTTTATTAATTACTGCTGGTTTCATGTTTGCCAATAAAATGAATTGGATACATGGGGAAGGAGTAGCCATTGGTATTCATGGTTGGAAATTAGTGATTGCAGGGGTAGTAAATTTTATTTTGGGCGCCATGATGACCGCAGGAGTGGGGTTGTATGCACCCTGTATGGCCTTGGTTTATTTATTAGGATTATCACCTCAGGTCGCTTTTCCCATCATGATGGGCTCATGTGCTTTTTTAATGCCACCTGCTTCTTACAAATTTATTAAATCAGGAGCGTATAATAAAAAAGCAGCATTAGGGATGGCTATTCCTGGAATAGTGGCAGTGCTCATTGCAGCACTTGTCATTAAATCATTACCATTAGATACCTTAAGATGGTTGGTACTTATTATCATTTTGTACACTTCCATAACCATGTTTTTGAGCGCTATTAAAAACAAATAAAATTATTTATTAATTTTAAGTAAAGTAAAAATACCCATGACAAATTATCCAAGTATATTTAATGATGTTATTGGTCCAGTAATGCGTGGTCCTTCAAGTTCGCATTGTGCTGCATCACTTCGTATCGCTCGAATTTGTCGTGATTTGATGGAGGAACAAATTAAAGATATTTTAATTGAGTTTGATCCCAATGGTTCACTCGCTACTACCCATAAAAGTCAAGGGTCAGATATGGGTTTATTTGGTGGATTTTTAGGTTGGGAGGCATATGATGAACGTTTGCAAGATTCGGAACAATATTTGGCCACTGCTGGTATTAACTATTCGATTAAAATTTGCGAATTAGCCGAAAAACATCCTAATACCTATCAAATTGTATTAACCAATGATAAAGAAAAAAGAACATTAGTGGCCATTTCAACTGGGGGTGGTATGATTGAGGTGATCAATATTGATGGGAATAAAGTTTCAATGGCAGGGGATTATTTTGAAACTTTAATTTATTGTACAGATGCTACAAGTATTATAAATTATTTAGAGGCAACTGTAATATTTGATGAAATTACTTTCCATGAAGGGGTAAATGCCTTTATTGAAATTAAATCTCAACATAGTATTCCTGAAAATATTTGCAATGAATTAAAGCAAATGAGTTCGGTTACTTTTGTTAAAAGTATTAAGCCAGTGTTACCGATCATGGCGCGAAAAAACTTAAAGGTTCCATTTATTACCTGTAATGAAATGATGGAATACAATAAAGATAAAAATAAATCACTTTGGGAGCTGGCGGTTGATTATGAAAGTATCCGCGGGAATATTAGCCCTGAGTTGGTGTTGGATAAGATGAAGGCAATTATTCAAATCATGCGTAATGCAATTGAGACAGGTTTGAAAGGAACTAATTACAAGGATCGAATTTTAGGCAGTCAATCCCCTCATTTTAAAGAAACATTTGAGGCGAATCAATTAATTGGTGGCGACGTGATTAATAAAACGATTATGTATGTTTCCGCCATTATGGAGGTGAAAAGTTCCATGGGTGTTATTGTAGCTGCGCCAACGGCAGGTTCCTGTGGTGGATTGCCAGGCGTAGTATTTGGTACTGCCGACAGCATTCATAAAAATGAAGACGCAATTATAAAAGCAATGTTATCTGCTGGGTTAATTGGCGTTTTTATTGCAGCACATGCAACTTTTGCAGCTGAAGTGGGTGGGTGTATGGCTGAAACTGGTTCAGGAGGTGGAATGGCAGCTGCAGCGCTTGTTGAAATGAATGGCGGAAGCTTGGAGCAATCCATCGCAGCGGCTTCGCTCGCGCTTCAAAATTCATTAGGCATCATTTGTGACCCTATTGGGAATAGGGTGGAAGCACCTTGTCTTGGTCGAAATGTTATGGCTGCAACGAATGCTATTTCATGTGCAAATATGGCATTGTCTAATTATGAACATTTGATACCACTTGATGAAGTGATTGAAACTATGAAGGCCGTGGGTGATCAAATTCATCACACCTTGCGTTGTACTAATTTAGGGGGGTTGTCTGTTACAAACACTGCAAAAAAAATTGAAGCATTACTCGAGGAAAATCCACCCGTATTTTATAAAAGTTGTTAAATAATTCGTGTCAACTTAACAAATGATATTTTGTATCAGCAAGATTTTTTAATTTTTTTTAAACATAACCATATATGAATATTTCAAAAAATAATAATCGTATTTCATTAATGCTGTTTTTCTTAATAATAGGAAATACTATTTTTTCACAACCCGTTGATCGTTTTGTAAAAGTAATTGTTGCAGCAGATCATAGCGATTGGTTATATAAAAAAGGAGAAAATGTTAAGTTCACTATTTCAGTATACAAAAATGGAAATTTGGTGAAAGGTGCTAAAGTACGTTATGAAATTGCGCAAGAAAGACAGGAGCCCATAAAAAAAGAATCTATCATATTAGCCACGGGAACGCAAACATTTGATGCGGGTACCATGAAAGTGCCTGGATTTTTAAGATGTATTGCTACTGCGGAGGTGGATAATAAAGAATATCGAAATTTAAGTACTGCTGGATTTGATCCATTGGAGATTCAGCCCACAGTAGAAAACCCAAATGACTTTGATCAATTTTGGAATAAAGCCATTGCGGATTTAGCTAAAGTGCCCATGGATGCGAAAATGACTTTGCTTCCTGAAAAATGCACAGAGAAAGTAAATGTATATCATGTGAACTTGCAAAATTATAAAGTAGGTACAAGATTGTATGGTATTTTATGTGTGCCTAAAAAAGAAGGGAAGTATCCTGCCTTATTACAAGTCCCAGGTGCTGGTGTAAGAGCTTATGGAGGCGATATTGCAAACGCTGAAAAAGGAATCATTACTTTTCAAATAGGTATTCATGGTATTCCAGTTACCATGGATCCTTCGGTTTATCTTGATTTAGCCAATGGTGTATTAAATGGTTATCCTAATTACAACTCAGATGACCGAGACCGCTTTTTTTACAAACGCGTTTACTTAGGATGCATTAGAGCAAATGATTTTATAACAAGCCTACCACAATTTGATGGATCTAACTTAGCGGTGATAGGAGGAAGTCAAGGAGGTGCATTGTCTATTGTTACAGCTGCATTAGATAGTAGAGTGAAAAATTTAGGTGCTTACTATCCTGCGTTATCTGATGTGACTGGCTATTTATTTGGCCGAGCTGGTGGATGGCCACATTACTTTGATAAAACGAATAAGGAGTATAATAACACGAAAGAAAAACTTAAAACCTTACCTTATTATGATGTCGTAAATTTTGCAAAAAGAGTTAAAGTGCCAGGATTTTATTCATGGGGTTTTAATGATGAAACTTGTCCGCCTACCTCTATGTATGCAAGTTATAATTCGATAGCAGCTCCTAAGGAATTATTCTTAGCACTTGAAACAGGCCACTTTACCTATCCTGAGCAAAATGAAAAAATGACCAATTGGTTGGTGGGGAAATTAAAAGGAAATTAAATTATTATAAAATGAAAAGGAGACAATTTGTAGGTTATATTGGAAATACCAGTTTGTGTTTATTAGCAAGCCAATTTCCATTACTTGCCAATAAGGCAATGAAAATTTCATCGCAAGAATTTGCATTTATTGAAGCTGAGCAATTCGCAAGTCATGGTGGATGGGATTTGGATCAACAATCAATGGAGCAAATGGGCTCTCCTTATTTATTAGCACATGGATTAGGTATACCAGTTATGGATGCAACTACTGAAATTTCACTTCCTTCCGCAGGTACTTATCGTGTTTGGGTTCGTACCAAGGATTGGGTGGCGCCATGGAATGCACCTGGAGCTCCTGGTAAATTTCAATTAATTGTGGATGGTGTTGCACTAAATGAAACTTTTGGAACAAAAAGTGCTACCTGGCATTGGCATGATGGCGGTTTGGTAAAAGTGAAAAGTAAAGCAAGTTTGGCATTACATGATTTGACAGGATTTGAAGGTCGTTGTGAAGCTATTTTATTTTGCAAGGATCCTGAATTTGAACCAACCAATGATGTTACGTCTCTCACTAAATTTCGTCGAAATATTTTGGGCTTACCCGAAAACCCAGATGAACTTGGTTCCTTTGATTTAATTGTTTCAGGTGGTGGATTGGCAGGCACATGTGCAGCTATTGCTGCTGCAAGAAATGGTGTAAAAGTAGCATTGGTACAAGATAGACCTGTGCTTGGCGGTAATGGAAGTTCTGAAGTGCGCGTATGGCCCGAAGGGCATACTAACAAAGAATTGTTTCCTCATATTGGTGATATTGTAAACGAAATTCTTCCTCCAATTATTAAAGGGGAGGGACAAATATTCAATGGGGTCGCTGCCAATTATTATGACGATGCGCAAAAAATTAGCGTTGTTAAAAAAGAAAAAAATATCACACTTTTATTAAATCATCGTGTATTAAAAGTTGAAACGGAATTAGATGTAATAAAAGCAATTGTTATTCAAAGCACTTTAACTTCCAGACAATACAGATTAAAAGGTAAATTATTTTCTGATTGTACAGGGGATGCTACGATTGGATTTAAAGCAGGTGCCCATTTTGAATACAAAGTGGAAAATTTAATGGGAAGCACTAATCTTTTTAATATTCTTGATACAGATAAAAAGGAAGATGTGTTGGCTTGCGAATGTAAAGACAAAAGTGCATTAGCCATGAAGTGTGAAATTGGTGATAATGATCAACCCTTTCCCCATTGTCCTTGGGCACTAGATTTATCTGACAAACCATTTCCTGGTCGAAAAGGTGAAAAAACTTTTGGCAGAGAAGGGTTGCAATCCTTTGCGAATATGTGGTATTGGGAAAGTGGATTTAACAAAGATCAAGTCAATGATATTGAACTAATTCGCGATCATAATTTTAGAGCTATGTATGGCGCTTGGGATGTAATTAAAAATATAGATAAAATGTATCCTAAGCATCGACTAGGTTGGGTTGCCTATATCGCAGGTAAAAGAGAATCTCGCAGATTGATGGGTGATATTATTTTAGATGCGGAGGATTTTAAGCAACAACGAAAATTTGAGGATAGTGCATTTCCATGTTCATGGCATGTTGATTTGCATACGCCTAAAAAAGAATATCAAGAAGGTTTTGAAAGCAATGAATTTGTTGCAGATTATACGAGAGGTGTGGAATATGAATATGGCGGTGTTTATTGGGCACCCTATAGAACATTGTATAGCCGAAACATAAAAAATTTATTTATGGCGGGTCGTTGTATTAGTGTTTCTAAGTCTGGGCTTGGCCCAGTTCGCGTTATGAAAACATGCGGTATGATGGGTGAAGTGGTAGGCAAGGCAGCTGCTTTATGTATAAAACATAATACTTCACCAAGAGGAATATACGCGAATCATCTAAATGAATTACATGCTTTAATGAACAAGCCTGGAACAACGCGGGTGTAATCCTGTATCATCATTTAACTACAATTCATCTTCAGGACCTTTTGTGCCTGAGGATACTGCATCTTTTAACATTTCAGTTAAACGCTTTCGCATTATTTGTACTCTTTCAGGGTATTTGTTTGCTAAATTATTTGTTTCACTTGGGTCATCTAATAAATTAAATAAAGCAATTGATTCATATTTACTAAATGCTTTATTTTTTTGTGTACTGCTATCCGTGTTCAATAAAATTAATTTCCAGTGATCCATTCTAATTGCAGAAATAACGGGACCGCGAGTTGAAACTGTTAAAATTGCATCGTGCGGTGACTTCTTATTTTGCGTGATCATTGGCCAAACATCTTTTCCATCAATAGTGGAAGGCTGATTTATTTTTCCACCTGCTAAATGGATTAAAGTGGGGTACCAATCTACTATATGCATGGGTTCGGTAATGCTAAGGCCAGCAGGGACATGGCCAGGCCAGTTTACAAAAGATGCTGATTTAATACCTCCTTCGTATACAGTTGCTTTAAAATCACGGAGTGGTGTGTTATCTCCGGGAGGCGGAGCACCATTGTCACTTGAAAAAATTATCAAAGTATTATCTCTAATGCCGGCTTTTTCAATAGCAAGAATTATTTTTCCAATAGCCTCATCAACGGCTGCTAGCATGCCCGCTAATTTTTGTCGATTACCTTTAAGAAGTTGGTAAGGCTTTGTGTATTTTTCGGGCACTTGATAGGGTGCATGTATACCATTAAATGGGATGTATAAAAAAAGTGGTTTACTGTTGTCGGATGTTTCAATAATTTTACAAGCTTCTTTAGCAATTAAATCTGTTGTATATCCTTCTTCTTTTAAGGGTATGCCATTTCGGTACCAATCTAATTGATCATTGCGACTGTGTGTGTAATAATCTATGCTCCCAAAAAAATGGCCATATTGTTGATCAAATCCACGCGCATTGGGTTGATAGGCTTTTTCAAATTCACCTAAATGCCATTTACCTGTTATTGCGGTTTGATATCCATTCGCTTTTAAAGCATCCGCTAAAGTGTTTTCATTCAGCGGAAGTCCCCAAGTTGCACCAGGTTTAATAATGTTGTAAACACCCGTTCGTGTGGGGTATCTCCCCGTTAATAAACAAGCTCTGGTGGGAGAACATACAGGTTGCACATAGCTGTTCAATAAAATTGCACCAGTTTTTGCAAGTTGGTCAATTTGCGGTGTTTGAATTTCTTTGCCGCCATTAAATCCACACTCACCATAACCTAAATCGTCCACTAATATAAAAACAATATTAGGTGGTTTAACTTTTGGGTTTTGGGCAAGACTGAAATTGAAAAAAAATAGACTTAAAAAAATAAATATTTTAATCATCCACATCTTTTGATTTTGATTTTTGTTTTGCATTAGCGGGTGGGTATAATATTTCTGCACGAACTTTTTCTAAATAAGCCATTAATCGCGTCTCCAATTCCTTTACTTTTTCAGGGTTTACTTTTGATAAGTCGTTGATTTCGCCAACATCGTCCTTCAAATTATATAATTCAAGTTTTTTTGTTTTCCAGAATTTTATCAATTTGTAATCACCTAATCTGATTGCGGAATGGGGTTGTCCATAGTAATGAAAAATAAGTTCATCATCTTTACGATTTAATTTTTCAGTGTTGACATTTTCAAGAACTGCTTTAAAACTTGTGCCATCAATATTTTCGGCCAATAAATTTTTGTTTCCTGCTAAGTCGCTAATGGTTGGTAAAATATCCCAGCCTGTTACTGGAACATTACTTTGACTTCCGGCTTTAATACCTGGGCCAATCACCATAAAAGGGACACGAATACCACCTTCATACAAAGTCCATTTCCCTCCTCTTAATGGAAAGCTATTGGTGTGTGTGTTAAATACAGAAGGGAGATCGAATTTATTTTTTACAGGTGGAAAAAATTCAACAGCGCCATTGTCTGCCATTAATATCACATAAGTATTGTCACCAATTTTTAATTGCTCAATTTTATCTAAAATTTTTCCAATGGCGGCATCCACATTTTCTAACATGCCTGCAAATCCTGGGTTATTGTGAATAGCACCTTTTGTTTTTGCATTAAATTTAGTGATACTTGCTTGCGTTGTCTGAAAATCAACATGTGTAGCGTAATGGGAAACTTGCATATAAAATGGATGGCCCGAATTTGCTTGTCTGGTCATAAAGTTCAATGCTCTTTCTGTAATGGATTCAATACGTTTTGGATCATTATTTATAAATAGATCCGTCCACTTGGTTTCTTTTGAGGAGTTCATATCTCCATTATTATTACCAGTGTCTCCATCACTTTCATCATAACCTAAATCCTCAGGAAATATTTCAGCACGTAAATCCCATTTGCCATAATGTGCAGAGCGGTATAAAGGAGATATTGATTTTAATAATTGTGGTATGGAAGTGACATTATTTTTTGCTGGATTATATTTTTCAGGAAATTGAATATCTCCTTGGCGGGCTGGGGTTTGTCCAAATTGAATACTCCTTCTAGTTGGGCAACATACTGCACATGGGGCATAGCCACTTGAAAAGCGCACTCCTTTTGCTGCTAATTTTTCAATTTGCGGCGTTTCGTAATAATCACTTTTTGAATTTGCAATTCTGCCGTCCATTAATTGCGAACTACTGGTCCAGCCCAAGTCATCAATTAATATAAAAATAAAATTGGGTTTTTGTTTCGGATTTGTGTTTTGAGCGTTGCTATTATAAGGTACAATTCCGATGATGGTAATAAAAACAAGTAGGGCAAAGAAGGGGCTAATTGTTTTTTGCAGCGATTTTTTCATTTTACTTTTATTTGCGATAATAGTTTGTACAACTATTTATTATTTCCAATTTTTGACATCATTCTTTTCATAGCAGGAGGCATTTCATCCAATACTTCTTTGAAAATAATTTTTCCATCTTTCTTTTCAATCAATTTAGCACTTTTGTTATCAGTTCCAATGTATTTATTTTTCTCAAACATTAGGGTGCCGCTTGAAACAAAACCCATTGTATTTTCAATATTGTTTATTTGTATAAGCGCAGGCTCCTTGATATTCATATTCGCTTTAATTTGAAACTGGCCTACTGATATAGTTTTAGAATCATTGGACATTACTATTTTTTCAAAATGACCACCTGGTTTTACTTGCATTACTGCGAGGTAGCGCATTTTTTCATTTTTTTGTTTTGATACTGCTTCCAAATGCCATTGGTTTACAAAGTTGAGTGTATCACCATCCTCATTTATTTTATTGGTCCAATTATCAACGGGTACCGAAAATTGATCCGTTAATTTTAGATCAATACTACTTGAGGAGAATAAGGATACTTGTGCTTTTGCTGTTTCACTCTGCGCAAAAACAGTCTGTTTGTTGGGATCTAATGTAAAGCCATCATAATTATGTAATAGCCAACTCCATGTTGCAGGATGGTCTGCTTCTAATTCATCATAAATAACAATGATTGAAGGCGGTAGCATAACATAATGTCTTCTGAATAAATTCATCCCATGGTCAATTTCTTTTCCATCTACTATTCCAGAATAAGCATTGGAGGCATCACCTACTGCATACGAAATTTGTGCACCTTGTAAATTTTTAGGGATCCATCCAAATGCGCCATCGCTAAAAGGTTGTCCATTACCATCAATCAAAACGCCGTTATGCCCTTGGGTGTGTTTATACCAGCCTAAAAAATGGGGATCGCCCATGGCTGGTCGATAGCCTGTATTATAAAATAATCTTTTGCCACCATAAGCAATATTAAAAGTGTTATGATCA
>Ga0208597_1000446_pt1 | contig 16168 bp, 20 predicted proteins | sample LakMenEpi05May12_FD_150673 | JGI IMG/M metagenome (GOLD analysis project Ga0208597, IMG submission 150673) | Freshwater microbial communities from Lake Mendota, WI - 05MAY2012 deep hole epilimnion (SPAdes) | ecosystem: Environmental > Aquatic > Freshwater > Lake > Epilimnion/Euphotic zone ...
AACATCATAATATCCATAGATTTGACTTACCGTTATTGATTTACCTGCCGCGTCAATATCAATTAAAAAATCATGATAATTTAAACCATCAATATCAGGAAAGGAATAACGACCTGATTCATCAATATAGTAAAAAATCTTTTGTAGTATTTCAATAAATCCTGATGGTATTTCCAAACTACTATTCCAATCAAAATGAGTTACGAGTTCCCACTCAATATCTGATATTTCAGTTTTATTATCCCAATCATTAGCTTCGATTCTAATCTCTACTTGTTTTTCTCCCATGGATTGGATATATCGGGCAACCCTCTCCAAATATTTTTTTTCTTCCGGTGTTAATATTTCATTCATACTAATAAATATCAGTCTTCTATTTTAAGTGTCTTTAACATCCATAATGGACGGGTTTTTTCTCTAATATTATCAACCCATTCTTTCGCAGTTGGGATGTAATTATTACAATCCTCCCTAACGTGTTGTTCCCCAATATATCGGGTATAAACGATTTTACCATCACTATTTACGAATTCCGTACCAAATCTTTTTTCCATTTCAAAGATTCCTTCTGAGTGATGTCTCCACATTCTATGTAATGAATCGGCATACCATGATTTAGTTTCATCTAACCATTCATGTAAGTGGATATAATCTTCTGGCTTACCTCCGTATTTTTTTACGGAGGATTTTGCATGTAAATTAGGGTGTGCCATTAATTTAAAATTTCTTGATGTTCACTAATCACTCTCTTCAATGAGGTGATATATCTTTTGTCTGAGGCGTAAACTCTACCTAATAGAGCGAAGTACTGACTTCTTGTTAAATTACCTTTGTTTTTTAAGGTAAATTCTTGCCACAATTGGTAATCATCAATACTACTGTCCCAATTGTCGTACAGTGCGTATTCTTTTTTCCCCTTATTGATAGCTGTTGTTTCCCTTTTCTTTGGAGCTCTCATACCAAACAAATTGTTTTGATTGATAAAAAGAGGGGATTTAAAGTGTCCTGACTCTAACACCGCTTGGGCGAAAACTATGTCAGGAAATTTGATGTTCTTTTGGTTTATCTGTTCGTATAATAACACATGGGTTAATGATACGGACTCTGTCTCTTTTCTCGTTGTAAATGACATTAGCACCAACAACAAAGCGAATAAAATTGTTTTTAATTTCATACTCTCTTTTTTACAGTTTATGAGTCCGGAATACTCCTCGCTCGTGACTTTAACAAGTGGATTTTGAAAAAGCCAATACGATAATTTAACACCATCGTATTGTTTAGTTATACTTAAATTTACGATAAAATTACCATAAATTCAAGACACCTCTATTCTATAAGTACCTCAAAAAACGTCTTAAAACCTATTTGCGATGTTTTTGATAATCATTTCCTCCTCGTTAGATAAGAATAATCGGGACCTCATTAACTTACCAACTATCTTCACCCACTCCTCATCTAATAGGTTGTGGTGAATAGGAGATGTGACTGGTTCTCCGTCTAAATGTCCCTCCTCAAGAAGGATATCAACTAATTCTTTAATTTCTCGACTCGAGCAATTTTCAATAAATTCTCCCGGTCCGATGTCAACGTATGTTTCAAAATTTGCCATAATAATTTAATTTATTTTTGACAAAAATATAAAATAAAATTGATACTCCAAACTTTTTTTAAGATATTTATTAGTATGATTATGACCAATTAATAATTGGGGCTTTTGGAAATCATACAGATATGAGAATGATGGTGTCGTAAGGCTCGGAAAAACCTTAAACCATAAACAATCAAAAAAGAAATTAATATTAAAGGGGTTCTTACCCCTTTTTTTATTGAAAAAATTTACTAAATTTATAAAAACTTATTTATATGGAAAATTATACAAACCCTGAACCAGGGGACATGAAACAAGACGTTCAAGATTTATTGAACGCATCATTAATCTTTGCAAGAGCATTAGGTTTAATCTTTCAACAAGGAGAAGGAATTGTTGTTGATATAAAAGGAGATGTTATTTTAAAAGAAGACACAAAAAAAGTTATTGTATTTCAACATAACAATCAAATTCATATCTATAAATGTGAAGAAGATTTGGAAGAAGGAACTGCGGTTAACATGAATAATGAAGAAAATCAAGAAAATGTTGACTCTTCAGATATTGAAGTAAGCGGAGCTGAAGTTGTAACACCAACTGACGAACAATAAAAAACAAACAAAAACTTAAATGAGAGTATTAGGATTTTCGGTAGGACACGATAAAGGTGCGGTTATCATAGAAAATGGAAAAGTTGTGGTGGGTATCACCCAAGAAAGATTATCTAGGATAAAACACGATGGTGCATATCAAGGGGGATTAATTCCTTTTGAATCCATAAACTATTGTTTAAATTATTTGAGTATTACTCATAGGGATATAGACTTATTTGTTTATAGTACCACTGAAATAACCGATGATGTTGATTCTCAGTTTTTCAACAAATATATCGATTTAAAAAGGAAAAAACTTAAATTTTTACCTCACCATTTGGCCCACGCATATTCAACGTTTTTTAGTTCAGGTTTCGAAGAATCAGCAATAATTGTTGCGGACGCATCCGGAAGTATTTTAAGCTACAAAAACAAATTACATGAATGGTATGATGTTGATAGAACTGATTTAGACCCTGAAGAAGATTGGGCCGAAGGAATTTCATTATTTCATTTTACAAAAAACGGATATAATGAAGTTTATAAAAAATGGATAAAATATCCTGTTCCTATTGACACCAATGAAGGTGTTTCTGTTGGAACTGTTTATTCAACAGGTTCATTACAATTAATCTACGAACCAAATGAAAACACTTGGCCAGCAGGTAAATTAATGGGGTTGGCGTCATATGCTGACAAAACAGTTGTTGATGAAGCTCCACAATATGTAAAAGAATTAGACGACGATATATTCATACCAAATAATACAATCTACCCAAAAGTAACTTGGAAATCTGATTTTTTCTCAAGAGCATGTGTTGCGGGAATTTACCAAAGGGAACAAGAAAGGTCTTCTTTAATTTTAGCTAAAATCGCAAAAAATTTAACAAAATCTTCGAATGTATGTGTTGCTGGTGGGTCATTTTTAAATTGTAATTCAAATGAAGTTATTCTAAATTCAGGATTATATGACAATTCTTATTTTTTAGCTCCGAGTGATGATAGTGGGATTCCATTAGGATGCGCTTGGTATGCATATCAACAACTTACGGATATTGTTTCATCTGAACCAATGTCCCCATATTTTGGTAAAACATATTCAAAACAAGAAATTATCACGGCAATTAATAACCACCCTGATTTAAATATTATTGAGTATGTTGATGAAAGTGAATTAATTAAAGATGTAACCCATTGGTTAACCCAAAATAGAGTGATTGGTTGGTTTCAGGGAGGGTCAGAAATTGGTCCAAGGGCATTAGGTAATCGTTCAATATTAGCATCACCAATTCAAAAATGGATGTCAGGTCATATTAATGGGGATATCAAACATAGAGAATGGTATCGTCCCTTTGCACCGGCAGTTTTATTTGAACATCAATCTGAAGTCTTCGAATCAGATGTTTATTCTCCTCATATGTTGGTGACCACGTCAGTTAAAGAAGAATGGAGAGATAAAATACCTGCAGTTACTCATATTGATTATTCTGCAAGACATCAATCGGTTACCAAAGAGAATAACCCAAAATTTTATTCACTAATCAATTCGTTTTATGATGAAACCGGTGTTCCTGTTTTACTTAACACAAGTTTTAATGGTCCACACGAACCAATTGTTGAAACTCCTGAAGAGGCAATTAAAACATTCATTTCAAACAAACTTGACATATTAGTAATTGATAATTTTATTATAAGTAGATAATTTATGAGTTCAATTTATGGATTCTTTACCGGGTCACATAGTCCATCTATTGCATTAATTAGAGACGGTAAAATAACATTTTGTATTGAGGAAGAGAGACTAACCCGAATAAAATCAGGTGATAATTACGATATTAATTGTGAATTATCATGTATTGAGGCGGAAAAATATACAGGTCTAAAAATAACAGATGCCAATTACCGAATCTTTGCAAATCCAACACCGGACGCATTTGCCCGTAAAATCAGCAACAATAATTATGAAAAAGTTAGTCACCATACCGCACACGCATATGGTGCCTACTACACCAGTGGAATGAAAGGTAAATCAATTACTATCACATACGATGGTGGAGGGGAAAGTACCGTAATGAAAGTTTATCTGTGTGATAATGGAAAAATGACTTTAATCCAAAGTCATCCATTGGCGTCATTTGGAAGTATTTCTCATGTTTGGGGATTCAGTACATCCTCAATGAGAGGATATGACGAACATGGTGAGGGAATATGGAAAATGTGTAAAGATGAAGGTAAATTAATGGGTATGGGTCCAAATGGTCATTACGATGAGACAATTTATAATATGTTGTCCACCGTAATTAATTATAAGGATTTTAGATTTTACCCATCCGGGTCATCAAGTAAAACTATGTTTTTAGGTGACATGATGAAATTCAATGGATATTTCGATACTCAAGAAAAAATGGAAATCTATTCATTTAATTTACAAAAACGAACAGAAGACCTATTCCTAAAATTTATTGACGACTTACATAATTTATATCCTGAATATAAGCAATTATGCTTATCCGGAGGACTATTTGCCAATGTTAAATTAAATCAAAAACTAAACGAATTAGAATGGGTTGACGAAATTTATATTTACCCACCAATGGGTGATGAAGGGTTGTCATTAGGAGCTTGTATCTATAAAGCAGTAAAATTGGGTGAGATTACAGAACCAATTGAACTAACTAATGTTTATTTTGGAAAGTCATACAATAATGATGAAATACAGGAAATCTCAAAAGATTATAGTTTTAAGAGAGAACCATATAATCCGAAAGATATCGCAAATTATATCAATCAAGGAGGAATCGTTGGATGGTTTCAAAATGGTTCCGAATTTGGTCCAAGGTCTTTAGGGGCTCGAAGTATTTTAGTTAGACCAACTGAAATCTCAACACATAGACTACTAAATCAAAGATTAAATCGATATGATACAATGCCATTTGCCCCAATTATATTAGAAGAATCCTTTGACAATATTTTTACACCATCAAAGTCAAAATACACATCTGAGTTTATGACATTATGTTACAATACAAAAGATGAGTGGATTGATAAGATACCTGCAGTTATACAAAAGTCAGATAAAACGGCCAGACCACAAATAGTTAAAAGGTCTAAAACACCTAAATTTTGGGAAATATTAAATGAATATTATATGTTATCAGGAATACCATTATTATTGAACACTTCATTTAATTCTCACAATCAACCAATCATTGAAAACCCTGAGCAAGCATTTGAGTCATTAAAACTTGGGGTTATCGATAAACTAATAATTGAAGATTATGTTTATTTCTCTTAACGAAGAAAAAATTGTGATGAATTTTACACCATCACCTTATTTACGAATATCAGGTCCCGATGAACTTTATTACGTTGAGTTGAGGGAATACCTAAAAAATGATGACCAATCTCTTTACGTTGAAGGTCGTAGAATATCCGGTAATGGTGGTGAGTTTCATATCCCAATCGAATTTTATTTTGATTTTGAAATCTCTGTTTCAAAATATATCCCCAATTTTGGTTTAAAAAAAATATTTACTCACCGTTTTAACGATTACGGAAAACAAGTATTGTTTAATTTGAAGACTAACAATTATGATGAATGTCTATTGTGGGTGTCTCGGGTGGAGGAATATCAAAAAATACATGGATGTAAAATTTTTTTAAATACCAATTTTGACGATATAAATATCAAGTATCCATCATACTATCAAGTAGATGGTATAGATTATTATAAGTCATATAATATCGGTAGATTTCCTAAAAATAGTAATGATTGGAGAACAATTGACCCAAGACAAGAAGGGGTTATTTGGTACGGAAATTGGAAAACATTTTGGTCATATCAACATCCGAGATTATACTCCAACTTATCAAGTGAGGAAATTATTGATGATATTTTGGCACTTTAATTATTTTTGTATATCTTTGTTGAAAATTAAAACATATGATGAACGTAGGACAAGAATTTCAAAGTTATTACACAAAACATTTAGGTAAACCATCTTTGGATTTACACAACTTCAACAACCACATTCAAAATTCAATGACTCCATACATTTTGGAAGAAAGAGAAATGAGAGTAACCCAAATGGATATTTTCTCTCGTTTAATGATGGATAGAATATTATGGGCTTCAGGTCCGGTTGATGACAGAATGGGTGATATCATCCAATCACAACTTATTTTCTTAGACAACTTGGATAAGAAAAAAGATATTAATTTATATCTACAAACTCCGGGTGGGAGTGTTTTAAGTGGATTAGGTATTAGAGACACTATGAACTTTATTAATGCCGATGTAGCAACCACAAATATTGGTATGTGTGCGTCAATGGGTTCCGTATTACTTTCTTCGGGAGCTAAAGGTAAAAGGTCTTCATTAATATTTTCTAAAGTAATGACACACATGGTTTCTCACGGAACACAAGGTAATGTTCAAGACACAAGAATTAATCAACTTGAGGCCGAAAAATACAATTATTTATTATTCAAAATATTGGCAGAGAATTGTGGTAAGACATTTGAAGAAATGTTAGAATCATCAAGAAATGATAAATGGTTCAATTCTGATGAAGCATTACAATTTGGTCTAATTGATAAAATTGTTGGTGTGGAGAAAAATCAATCAATGTCAGATATGATGGTTGGATTTGACGATTATTATGAAAAAGAAATTCTTAAAAGAAAATAAGAATTGTTATTAAATGAAAAAAGAAGGTATTACTACCTTCTTTTTTTTTTAGATAAGATAAACACCCCCCTTGTTTTAAAAATCTAATTTATATAATAGAGTTTTTAATTCTATTATGCTGCAACTTCAGGTTTTAATTTTTCATAAACATTTGAAGCTTTTTTATTAAAATTGTTGTACACTCCACAGACAGTATCTTCTAATTTGTCTTGTAATTCAATCACAACTTTAGTATCTTGAATCGCACCTAATAATGTATTTCTTAATATTGTATATCCGGTACCTTGCATACCTTGTTGTTCTTGTACCATCATAACTAATGCCTCAACTAATGCTTCAGAAACTAACGCAGTTAATTCGTTACAACTTTTTAAGGCCTTTGCAAGTCTCCTTGGGTCTTTAAGTATAAAGGACATTAAAGCATTTTTAAAAAACCCTGACAATCCAAGTCCTCCTAAAATTGAATTAACCAATGGTTCAATTGCCGCTTGAAGAATACCACTTAAACTATTTCCGAACATCTTACCCAAGAAATCCATTAATTGTTCATTCAAAATATTGTTTTCGTCTAAAAATCTAATTTCCTCAATTAAATTTTTAGCGATTTTCATCTTTTTACCTTCAGGTAAAAATTCAAAATTATCAATAACTTCTTTAGACTCAATTATTGTAAAAATTCTAGTTTTAACTAAATTTTCTTCAATTAAAATTTTTTCTTTTTGTTCTTTAGTCTCTTTAATTACCTTTTTTATTTTTTTCTCAATCATTACTTAATTAATTTAATAACCATTTAGAATTATCACCATATGGTAATGGACCACCTGAACCTCCACGTAGAGTCTCAACATAATTGTCAATTTTACTTAGTGCTCCACCCCATTTACCATCAAATTCATTCACACATGCTTGAACTTTTTCTTTCATAGGTGCAAATGTATTTGGCTCAACTCGTTTTTTGGTTTTCCAAGCCTCATAGTAAGCTCTAATTGTATCTCTACAATCACTTTTACTTGTTGGAGTTTGATTAGTAACAGCCTCTTTAAATTTTTTGTCAATTTCTGTTGCCACTGAACCCGTAACATTATTAGGATTGAAGTACATAACTAAATCTTGAGAGAATATACCTTCACTAGCCGGACTAACAACTTTTGATGTCCAAGTTTTAGCTTGTTCAGAATCTAATTCTTTTCTTAATTTATATCCTAAATCACTATATTTTTTAATTAGTTTTGTTTGTTCATCGTTTAGTCCTCCAGCGATTCCACTACTTGAAACACTTCTATATAATGTAACTCCGTTAACAACTTTTTTCTCAAACATTTTTGGGTTTTCTAAGTTTTCACGAGTTGTTTTAATTTCACTAGCCTCTTTCCAATCACCTTCTGTTTTAACTAAATTAGTATCTTTAGTGTTTGCATCTTGTTGAGCCTTTAATGCTGCTTGTTGTGTTTTTATTTGTTCGGCTTTTGAACATTTCCATCTTCCTTTTTCACCTGTTGCAGGTAATAGATAAGTCATATCTGGATAAAAAATAAGAACTTGGTTAGATTTTAGAGTAGTCGTTTGATAAGCGGGTTTTTTAGTTCCTTTTATATATTTAATTTTCCCATTTTTAAAACATCCTGCTGCCTCAGAATCCTTAAGAAATTTTCTATCAATTTCATCTTGATTCACTACAACTTCCTCTTTTTTAGGTTCCTCTTTTTTAGGTTCCTCTATTGTTCCAGGTTTTGCGTCGTTATCAGCATCAGGAGCATTTTGTTCTAATATTGGTTTTTTCTTTAACTTAGAGTGCATTTCTAAGATTTTTTGCACTTCGTTTGAGTCTACATTAAATTTCATCTTGTAATTATTTATCTTGAATATTATTTATCTTGAATATTATTTGATTCTTCTGAGTCACTCTCACCATCTTCAAGTCCATAATCATCCGTCTTAGCTGGTGGAGGTGGTGGTGGTGGTGGTGTTTGATTACCACATATTTTTGAAACATCAGCATCGGTAAATCCATTTGGGAATCCTTTAGCTTCTAATGCCGCTTGAGTTTTCACCCAAAACTTACCATCAGGAACTAACCCTAAACAAGTCTGTACCGGTTTTATTGCCTCTGATTTACATCCTTTAGTATAAGTACCTGTACAATTACGATATCTATTTGTAACCGGTGGTGGTGGTGGTGGTGGTGGAGTTTCTTCATTATCATCTGTAACATTCTCAACAGGCTTATCGTTAAAATAAGCGTAAAGAAGTGCAATTGTACCAAGAGTTAAACCTGCACCTAAACCCCACTTTTTAAGTGCTGACAAAGTAGTTCTATCTTTAATAGGGGTTTTTGTAATATTAGTAATGGCATCATCCACATCTGTTGGTTTTATAGGTACATTTTTTGGTACGTTTTTATTAGCAACTTTCATAGCAATTTCATCGGCAATTGCTGGGTCATATCCTTTTTTTATCAAGTCATTTTTAACTTTTGCACCTGACATATTAGGGAACTTCTTAAGTGATATGTTAGCCGCTTTATCAGTTAAAACCGTTCTTAAACTTCCGGTTACTTTACCTTGTTTTAACAATGCTTTAGCTAGAGGGCCAATTTGGTTAGCCTTTAAAGTACCTTTGGCCATTGCTGTTGCTATTTCATCACCATTTTTAAACCCTACTTGTGCAGCAACATCGTCTAAAATTTTAATACTTGCTAAGTATTTGGCATTTCCAGCTTTTTTAAGAGATGCGATAAATGCCTCATCAGCGTTCCCAAACAAAGCCTTTAACAATGTTTTAACAGGTTGTTCAGTTAATAAAGAACCATTAGAAACAAAAGTTTTATTATTTATTAAATTTTCACTTAATGTAACTTTTGTGTTATATTTCATTAACAATTTTGCTTTATTAAGTTCTTCAAGAATTATGTTTTTCATATTTATTATTTTTTGTTTTTTTTATTACAATTCGAATGTTACTTCATCGTCCGCAAACGTTTTTGCTAACTCTGCTTCAGCTTTAGCCTGAGCTTGTTTTAATTGTTCATCAGTTATTTCACCACTCCCAACTTTTTGTTGACATCTTAAACCATCGAGACCTAATGCCGCACATATTCCGGTAGTAAGTAAAAATGATTTACCCATTCTATCAACAATTACACCTCCCGGTGGTATTGGTTTAGGATTTTTTTTCCAAATATCTTTAACTTTAGATTTAAGACTTGGTTTAGGTGTAGTAGTCTTTGGAGTTGTGTTTTTTGCTGCCGCTGCCATATCATCCACCATTTGAGACATTTTTTGTTGAACTTTTCCTCCCCAAGATTGTAGAGATTTTATTCCTAATTTTTCTCCTAAGAATTTAGCCGCCTGACCTATTAATTTTGTTAAAGAACCAATTCCTGATTTTAATAAATTAAATACTTTAAGAAAAATTCCTCCTTTACTTACCGCAGCGGCACCTAATTGTGCGAAAGATTTTATTCCTGCAAATGCAGTTTTTACTATTTTCCCTAATGAAGGAGCTAATATCGCAATTGCACTGGCGATAATACTTATGTACTCCCAACCTTTACCTGTTAATCCCTTATAAATATCCCATAACAACAATGCTCCAAAAATAACTCCATTTGTTATTTGACCAACAACTGGTATTGCGGAAACACCCGTTAATATAGCAGTACCTCCGGCACTGAAGACCATTTTTCTCATTCCTTCCATGATACATTCAATACCACTTTTAGCACAATTCCATGCGTCAGCAATTTTATCTTTTACGTACCCCCATACTTTACCAGCACTTTCTTTCGCCCACTGAGTAAACCCTTTTTGTCTAATCAGTTTATCTTGGTCTTTTACCCATTCAGCACCTTGTTTAACAAGGTCTTTACCGTAATTGTAAACATTTTTAGCACCTGATTTAACGGCATCACCTACTTTATTATACCATTCACCTTGTTCAATAATTAATTTTATCGAATTCCATGAATCTACAACTCTTTGTTCTATAAGTAATTTATCAACTGACTCGTTAATTAATAATAATTTATTACCATGATTAGTTTCCCATTCTTGGATTATTTTTATTGTATTTTCAGGTTTTAAAGTTTCAATTAAAAAATTCAAAAATCTTCTTGGCTCAGATGTATATTCTGTCAATGAAATATTACCGGTTTTATATTTGAAATTAAAATTTTCATTTATAATATCTAAAGCAATGTTTAATGATTCAAAAGTATAAGGTACAAAGTTCCTTCCATTCAAATCATTTTGTTCAAAAGACATTTTTACAACACCTTTATCGGTAAACAAATACCCCATATTTACGGACATTCCTATCATTATATTTTTCCGTATTTTAATTCATCTTCTGTTTTAGGTTTACATAGTGAAATATTTGGTTTACTAGCACACCACTCCATTAATTGAGTTGCAACTTTAATAACTATTTTATTCATAGAACCTCTACCAAACAATTCTTCATTTAATGCGTCAAATATAGATTCTCCACCTATTGTTGGGTAATATTTAATAATTGCCATTGAATTTGCAATATTAGTAAACCCGCTTAGTAAAACATAGTCTAACCCTCCAAATTTGGTTCCTATCCCATCTACGGATTTTTTAATTGCGTTCGATGCGTTTTTAAAATTTATATTCGGATTACCAAAATTAATATTTTTAATTTGGGTTGGGTTTTTCATTACTGATTTTGTAGCGGTTTCAAAATACTCTAAATCACCAGTATTTTGTTCAAAAATAACAGTTTTATTCTCATTTAAAGTTTTTGATGAATCATAACCCATCATTAATTTAACTCTATTTAATGCCTCTCCAGGACTATAGTGTGGTTGTACCATATTTTAAGTATTTTATTTTATAAATATATCGTTATTACCAAATCTGATTAGCCGCACCACGATTTAATCCGGTTTGCCATTTTTCACCGGCTTTACCCAACATATTTGCCTTACCTCGTGTTAAGGTATAAAAGTCAGCCCACTTTGGTACTGACCCTCCACCACCACCTGAAGATGGTGCAGATGAGGCAGGTGCTGCGTCTTGTTCACCAATTTCATCTTTCGATTCGGTCTGTGGAGTGTATTTTTTGAAAAAATCAATAAGTGCGTTAATATCTGTAACCATTTTTAATATTTTTTTTTGTTATTTAAATAAATAGTTGTACTTTAGCCGTATGAAAAAAATAATCTTAATATTATCGGTATGTTTCTTACTTTTTTCCTGTGAAGCGTATGTAACAGAAAAAAGTGATGTAACACTTAGTGGGAAATATGTGGTTTCCAAATTAGACATTACTAACGTTGACCAAAATCAAACAAGAGATTCTTTATATCTTCTTGGGACAACGTATAACAACTCATCACTACCAAAACCATTTGATGTAATACCAATTAATCATTTTTACATTCATATGGATTATGCATCTATTAGAATGAAATTAGTAGGAGTTACTCAAGGTGGTCAAGACATTTGGGGTTATGGTAATGCCCCCAATGAAATTTTTTACAGAATCTTAAATAACTACGCTTACGACCTTGGTTACTTACAATTTGATTACATTACGGACAATGGTTCTTCTAGAAGAATTACATTTCACATTGAACATGACGGATATGAAAGTCTTCAGTTAAAGAGTGTTGGTGGTTGGTTTAATGGTAAGTACGGAGAAAAACAAGTTATGACAATGTTTTTAACAAGAGTGGGTCCTTAATAGAACTCACTCTTTGGTAATTGAGATGGGTTAATTAAATAGTATTCATTTAAGAATACGATTAACTCATCTTCATCCAATTCAATTGTTTCTTCTTCAAAAATACCTCCTTCAAAATCATCATCGTCATCAAAAAAGTCAAATGACTCAGTAACAAGGTCAAATCCGTATTCCTCAACAATAGTATAATCAATTGTGTCGTTTCTTAACACATCTTCTTCATCTTCAATAGTTCTAAATGAAACCTCAATAATATTTGTGTCACCATTTAGATAATATGATATAATTTCTTTAATTTCCATAATTAGTTTTATAAACAAATATATTAAAACTTACAAAAAGACGAGATTTAATCAACAAATACAATTTTTTTATTAATATTTATTCTTATATTTTTATTACAAAAACATAATAAAATGAGATTTAATTCATTAACTATCGACGACTTTTACGCTGACCCAATGCAGGTTAGAGAATTTGCACTTAAACAAGAATTTAAAGTTAGAGGTAATTATCCCGGACAAAGAACCGTATCGTTCTTAAATGACCCAATTAAAAAGAAATTAAGGGATATCTTATATCCATTTGCCGGTGAGATTACAAATTGGGGTGGAGAATATACAGGTTCTTTTCAATATACAACAGCATCCGATAGGTCATGGATTCATGCGGATTCAACAACTGATTGGGCAGCAGTTTGTTATTTAACCCCTGACGCACCCGCAACTGCAGGTACAGGTATTTTTAGACATAAAGAAACCGGATGGATGAATTTTGACTATAAAAAACAAAACGACCCTGAATACATGAAACAAGCACCTCCGGGACATGATATGATGGATTATACAAAATGGGAAATGGTGGACCGAGTTGGAAATGTATTTAATCGACTAATAATGTATAGAGCCGACAACTATCACGTATCTTTAGATTATTTTGGGAAAGACCTTAATGACGGAAGATTATTTCAAGTGTTTTTCTTCAACACTGAACGTTAACATTGATGGTTCAAAATTAAGTCAGGGTTAAGTTCTTTAATAATTTTTAAAACCCCATCAGTACAATAACAAGTATCTAAAGTTGTTAATATTTTTTCAAATTTTTTGAAACCGATAACTAAAGGATGATATTGAGTGTTTATAGTTTTAAGCATAAAATCAAAATTGGGGTCCCATAATTTATTATATGGAATACCTAATTCATGTAAGAAATCAATAGAATCTTCTGTATACGACTCAAAATAAGGTATTTCAATTTCTTTTAATAAAATATTAAGTTCATTTGTATCATTATTTTCTCCATAGGTTGAGCGTAAAGATAAACCAGTTTCATTTTGGTTTTTTTGCAAAAAATGCCAAAGAAAATAATCATGTTCTTTGGCAATTTTAATAAAATCTTTATGATTTACTTGAGTATTTGTCATTATCTAAAATTTGCTCCACATAACCAAGTTACTAATGACTTCCTAACCCCTGAACTTAATGGTGTCACCCTATGTAATAAAAATGATGGGAAGAAACATAATGTACCTAGTCCTTTTGGAACTTCCATTATATTACCACCAGGATTCATTTGTAATACACCACCTTCATATTCTTCAGGTGTTGATAATTGTAATACACACGATAATTTTCTATTTGAAATACCCGGACCTAAATCAACATGCCAATCATAGTGACCTCCGTTACCATAATATTTAGTAAATTGTAATTGGTCTTGATAATCCCATATATCAAAATTCCACAATTCTTTATTTGCAATTTTTGCATAATAGGCGATTTTCTCATAAATCCAAGAAGTTTCTTCTGTCTCATCAATCCAAGAAATTTCACTTTTTCTATAGTCAGAAACAGTGAGTTCTTGGTCACTCCCAACAGTAGTTGCTTTAATTAGTTGTTGTGTTTCACCTATTTCAATTATTTTAAGAATTTCTTCAGGTGTGAACGCATCCGTAAAATAATAATAATTCATGTGATTAATATTACTTCGATGTTCAGGTAAAAAATGATTTGTTAATGACATTTGTGTTTTTTTTATTAAATTAATTATAATTAATATTATTAATAATTTCAACACAATATGAGAAAACATAAAATAATTGACGCTATTTTTTTATACGATGAAATAGAAATGTTGCATTTTAGGTTAACGGAGTTAGATGAGTACGTAGACGAATTCGTTATTATGGAATGTGAAATGGATTTTAAGGGTAATCCTAAACCATTGAATTATCTTGAAAATATTGATTTATTTAAAAAATGGGAAAATAAAATAACATATCTTCCAACCCCAAAATTAACTTTTGATGATGTATCTCATCTTTATGAATCAGTTAAATTCACACGAAATTCTAATAACGAAGACCCAAATTTTTTAGAAAAAAATGATATTAGGTTTTTTCAAATAACAATATTAATTGGTATTTTATTAGAAAAATCAATAGGGTTCGATGATTTAATTTTAATTTCAGACGTTGATGAAATTCCAGATTTATCTAAAGTTTCTTTATTTAAACCTCATCTTAAATTTGGTGTTGTTCTTTTAAGACACACTAACTTTATATGGTCAGTAAAATATTATGATGTAATTCCAACTATAGGAACCATTGGGTTTCAATATACACGGTTAATAACAAATCCTAATATGATTTATCTTGCATATTTCAATAAATCAGATTTATCAAAAGATAATTTTGAAATTATAGATAATGGTTATCATTTATCTCATTTTTATGATTTAGAAAAAACAATAAAAAAATTGGAATTACTTCACGATAAAAATAGTGAGTATGATTTAAATGAGATGGTTATTAACATGAGGTACGCCTATGAAAATTTAACATCAATAAAAACTAATCGTTATCAAAAATTTTATAATTTAATTAATTATGATGGAGAATTACCTAAAAACATTGGTTTACTAAAGAATCAAGATATTGGTAGGTCGTGGAATAAAAAAAATTTAATATTACTTAATCGTACTAGAACCCCAAATGATATTAAAATGGAGGAAATGTTTGACAATATTTGTATAATTAATTTTACCGATAACCCACAATTACCATACGAAACTATACTGTCAAAAAAAAGAACTTATTATAACATACTAAAACCTCTTAAAATTTATTATAAAACAGATGATGTTTTAGATTTAGAAAGTTTTCAAAAAGTATTTTGTATTAATGATATTAAAAAAATTGTTCAAGATTTATTACCAATAAACCAAGATTTGATAGTTTTTACTAATGAAAAAAAAACCACAAATAGTGTTACATACTCGTGGGAAGAAATTAAAAATAAATTTATTTATGATTTAGTTAAAGATATTCTATAAAAAAACCCTCATTATTGAGGGTTTTGTTTTTAATTATATCTGCTCATTCTGTTAAACATCTCTGAGATTTTATTTTTTTGAGTTTTAAAATCTTCTTGTAGGTCTGTGTCAATTTCTTCCCACTCATCTTCATCATTAGTTTCCATATCACCCATAGATTTTGACATTCCCATAAATTCTCCATCTGAAGAAAAACTTGGATATAGTTCTTCACTACTATCCATATCTTCGTCCTCATTATAACTAAATCTTTGG
>Ga0208597_1000447_pt1 | contig 16167 bp, 10 predicted proteins | sample LakMenEpi05May12_FD_150673 | JGI IMG/M metagenome (GOLD analysis project Ga0208597, IMG submission 150673) | Freshwater microbial communities from Lake Mendota, WI - 05MAY2012 deep hole epilimnion (SPAdes) | ecosystem: Environmental > Aquatic > Freshwater > Lake > Epilimnion/Euphotic zone ...
ATCGCCCGACGCGGTCAGATCGGTTTGTTCGAGGCCGTGGGCCAGCAAGACCCCAGCACGGGCACGCCCATGAAAACCGACAGCATCTTCCGCATCTATTCGATGACCAAGCCGTTGGTGTCGGTGGCGGTGATGATGCTGGTCGAGCGCGGGCAGTTGCTCTTGAGCGACCCGGTCAGACGCTGGCTGCCCGAGTACGCGAACCAACAGGTGGCCACGGCACACGGCCTGGAGCCCGTGCGGCAAGCCGCCACGGTGCAAGACCTGCTGCGCCACACGGCAGGGCTGACGTATGAATTTTTGGGCGACTCGGCCGTGCAGCGCCAATACGGCGCGGTGAAGATCGCCTCACGCGAGCGGACCAATGCCGAGTTTTCACAAACGCTGGCTGGTGTGCCGCTGCAGTTCCAGCCCGGCACCGTGTGGGCCTACAGCCGCGCCACCGATGTGCTGGGGCGGCTGGTCGAAGTGGTCAGTGGGCAAGGTTTGGGCGCATTTTTGCAAGCCGAAATCTTTGGCCCGCTGGGCATGGTGGACACCGGCTTTGCCGTGCCGCCCGATCAGCACCACCGCATTGCCGAGCCCTTTGCGCACGACCCCGACGGCGGTGTGCCCATGAAAGTGCTGGAGCCGCGCCAGGTGCCCGCCATGGAAGGCGGTGGCGGGGGCCTGATGTCCACCGCCATGGACTACACCCGCTTTTTGCAGTGCCTGCGCAACCGGGGCGAATTGGATGGTGTGCGCCTGCTCGGCCCTCACACGGTGGATTACATGACCGCCGACCACTTGGGCGGCATGCCGTCCGACGGCACCTTACTGCCGCCCGGCCACGGCTTTGGCCTCGGGTTTGCGGTGCGCACGCACTTGGGCCTGTCGTCTGTGCCTGGCTCGGTGGGGCTTTATTACTGGGGCGGCATCGCGGGCACCACCTTCTTTGTGGATCCAGCGCTCGACATGTATGCGATGTTGATGGTCCAGGCGCCCAACCAGCGGGATTACTACCGGCCGTTGTTCCGCGACTTGGTGTACGCGGCGCTGCTGTAAACATCACCGGTATTAACCGGCCTTGTGCTCAGTGCTCTGCGCTGCCCAGACTGGACACCCCGCCCTGGTCTTGGCTGAGCATCCAGGCGATGGCACCTTTGTCTTGAATGTGCAGCTTGGCATAGACCTGGCGAAGATGATGACGAACTGTAGCGGGGGCCATACCCAAATCCCGCGCCACTTCTTTGTAGCTGCTCCCACGCGAAAAGGCCATTGCCACCATGCGTTCGCGGGGCGTCAGTGCGCTGCTGGCAGTAGCCTGTCGTACCCGCAGCACCCAAAACGATCCATGCGCTTCACTGGTAATGCTCACCTTTTGTCCTTGGTAACGTGGTTTGGGCGACTGGCCATTCGCCCGACCCAGCTTGACAGGGACCACCCCGCCCGGCCACTGCGGCCATTCCAGCAACATCAACTCCGCAAAAAACGGATCGGCTGAAACGATCACCCCATCAGACCCCACCAGCGCTACACCCACTTGGCGCTGGTTGTCGCCCGCGCCGACACGCTCGATTTCGGCCATGTGGTTCAGGCTCAGTGCCGCAGCCAGGTTCGGTAAGGCCGCTTGCAGCAGCGTGCGCTGTGTTTCGCTGAAAGCGGGTTTAAGCGCATGGCGGTAAAGCGAGACATGCAAATAGGTCTGCAAAACCGGGTCACAGGTGGCGCAGCACAGCACTTGGGCAATGCCATAACAGGCCAGAAAAGCACGAAATTGATCGGACAGACCCGGATCGGCAATGGACAGCGCCGCCACCGAGCCCAACTCTCCTGTGACCGAAGACACCAAGGGGTCATGGTGGCGAATGCGATCCCATGCGCTCAGGTAGCTGTTTTCAAGTGCATGCAGGGTGCTGTGGTGCATCACTGGCCCACCGGGTGTCAGGGTAGAACGCCCTATCCAGGCCGCGTCGAAGGGAATGCAACTGCTCAGTTGATTCAAAACGGTCTGCTCAAACGCCTCTACCCGAGAATGCTGCGCGCTTCGGTACAGCCCATGAAGCAGTTGGCCCAACTCCTGGAGAGGACTGCTGCCTTGTGGGTACTGCTGCGTTTGATCGTTCGGGCTAGCGTAAGTTGGAAGCATGCGGGACAGGGTGTGATTTGGTTCAAATGAACGATGCCACGGCGCTTTCAGTTCGGCAAGACGGGACTTTCCCGGCGCAGCACATGCAAGCGCCTCGTGAACGCACCTCATGGGTACCGTGGCAGCTCGTTCAACTGAACGATGGGCGTGGCATGCGGCTCTGCCTAAAGTGCATCTGTGTTCAATTTCACACCACAGGAGACCCTCAATGTCCGCAACAAGCGCTTTCTTTCATGATGAAAAATGTCTTTGGCACTGCACCCCTGGTGGCTTTGCCCTGATTGCCCATGTGGGTGGCTGGGTCCAACCGCCAGCCAGCATGGGCCTGGCCGAATCGCCCGAATCCAAACGACGCGTGGTCTCGCTCATCCAGGTCTCTGGCTTGGTCGAGCACCTGGACCTGCGCTCGGCCCCCATGGCGACAGAGACTGACCTGTTGCGGGTTCACCCCTCTTCGTATCTGGAAAAATTCAAAGCCATGTCCGACGCAGGAGGTGGCGAACTGGGGCCCTACGCGCCTTTTGGCCAAGGCAGCTATGAAATTGCCAAGCAGTCGGCCGGTTTGGCCATGGCCGCCGTCGATACCGTGATGGCAGGGCGTTATCGCAATGCCTACGCCTTGTCGCGCCCGCCGGGCCACCACTGCTTGGCTGATCAGCCGATGGGTTTTTGTCTGCTGGCCAACATCCCGATTGCGATCGAGGCCGCCCGCGCCAAATATGGTTTGAAGCGGGTGGTTGTGCTCGATTGGGATGTACACCATGGCAATGGCACCCAATCCATTTTTTATGAACGCGACGATGTGCTTACGATTTCTTTGCACCAAGAGGCTTGCTTCCCACCCGGTTACAGCGGCAGCGAGGACCGGGGTGCAGGCAAAGGCCTGGGCTTCAACATCAATGTGCCGCTGGTGCCCGGCGGCGGGCATGACGCCTACATGTACGCCATGGAGCGCATCGTGGAGCCAGCGCTGCGACGCTTTGCCCCGGAGTTGATCGTGGTGGCCAGTGGATTTGATGCCAATATGGTCGACCCCTTGGCCCGCATGTTGCTTCACAGCGAGTCTTTCCGCGAATTGACGCACCGCACCATGGCTTTGGCCGATCAATTGTGTGACGGACGACTGGTGGTGGTGCATGAAGGCGGTTATGCCGAGTCAGCGGTGCCTTTTTGCGCTCACGCGACAGTCGAGGCCATGTGCGGCGTGCGCACTGCGGTAGAAGACCCATATCTTGAGCTGGGTCAGGCCATGCAGGTGAATGCCCGTCAGGCTGCGTTCCAGCGCAGCTTGCTCGACGAAATGGCTCTCAGCATGGGTTATTGATGGCAGCCCTGCTGCCGCCCACTAGGCCCGCATAAATGAGCCGTGCCTTTGGCGCCTCAGCGTATTTCTTGCGTTGAGGCTTCATGGGCACCACCCAAGTTTCTGAAAATCAATGATGGCTAAAAAATGAGCTGAGATGCCCTCGTACCATGGCGATCATTTCTTCCATCATGATCCGCTCGATCCGTCCGCCAATCTCAACAGACACCCGTGTCATGTGTGCGCCTGTTTCAATGCAGGTCAAAAACACATTCAGCGCCTTATCCGCTTTGACATCCGGCACCAACTCTCTGACTTTTTCCACCCAGGCATGGGCAAGGCGCAAGTTGTCTTTTCTGTCGATGGCCCTGAGCTCGGCCCAGCCTTGAGAGTCCATCCAGATCGCTCGGTACGTTGCATTGGATTTGACATAGTCGTGGTAGCCATACACCACGTCCTCCAGGTACACAAGAAACGCCTCCACACTGTCTACAGTGCTTAGGAGTTGTGTGTTTTGTTCGTAGAAAAAATCCAGATACCTTTCCAAAAGGGCCTGGATGATTTCTTCACGGTTGCTGAAATATTGGTAGACGCTGGCGTTGGCCATGCCAGAGGCCGCCGCGATGTCGGAAATTTTCAGGTTTGCCGCGCCCACTTCCAAAATACAGGCCTCTGTAGCGGCCAGGATTTTCTCCATCCGCTCCTTGGAACGGTCCTGTGACGGCTTGCGCCTTGACGAACTGTCACCTTTTGGCAGCGAATAGCCGACCTCCTTGGAGGGAAAATCCGAAACCAACTTCTCGGCAACTCTTTTGCTGTTCACCATAAACCACTCACCCTTTTGAATCGAACGTGTCTTTGTGCGCCGTTGATCGTACGGGGACCTGGTGTAGCGGGTATTTAACTGACGCTGAAATCCTCATTTTTTTCCTGAAATCCAAGCACTTATTCGCGTTCTGGTGGCGTTCAGCTGGTGTCGTGCGGGCATGAAAAACAAGTCTGATCCAAGCCCAAAGTCGAACTTCTAGGCTTCTATATCCCCAAACCAAATAAGGGAAAACGATTAGACGTGACAACTTGTCACGTTCTCTCCAAACCACTAAGATAAACATGACAGTTTGTCGCATTTTGTGGTTTAACACGCACACTGTATTGCAGAAAACCCGATGGTGCCCCACCGCAGGCGTCTGCAGCGAAGGGTCTCCGATGGAGGACAGACCACAGGAAAAGCCTGCCACTGAGGGCCCAAAAGCCGGATATCAACAACAAAAGGAGATCAAAGATGACACCCCAAAACTTCAAAAAATGGCGCACGCTCGCCCTGACCGTCGGACTGAGCATCACCACGGGGGCCTTAGTGGCCGCCGTGGGCGAACAAGAGGCCGCCAAGTTGGGCAAAGAACTCACGCCCGTGGGTGCAGAAAAGGCGGGCAACAAAGATGGCTCGATTCCCGAATGGAGCGGTGGATTGCCCAAGGGCAAACACAAAGCAGGCGATGCCCGCAACGACCCATTCGCCGGCGACAAACCGCTTTACAGCATTGATGCGAGCAACTTCGACAAATACAAAGACAAGCTGTCTGCGGGCCAGATCGAACTGATCAAAACCCGCAAGGGTTACCGCATGGATGTTTATCCGACCCGACGCAGCTGCGGCTATCCAGAATCGGTCAATGGCCAAACCAGAGCCAACGCAACGCAGGCCAAGCTCACGGCCGATGGTCAGGACAACCTGGTCCAGGCGGTTGGTGGAGGCTTCCCCTTCCCCATCCCTAACAACGGGGCTGAAGCGGTTTGGAATCACCGTTTGCGCTGGCAAGGCGAGGGCCGCATTGAACACTACCAAACCAACTTCATCAATCCCGATGGAAGTTTTTACAGCCTCGCTCAGGACCAATGGGTGACGATGCCTTTTGCATCAAGCAAGGTCAAGTCGCCCGATGATGTTCAGGGGGTCATGCAAAAACTGCTCAACGTGGCCACCAGTCCGGCAGCCCGATCGGGCGAAGTCATCCTGGGCCACTTCTTCCTGTCAAAGCCCAACGATGCGTGGATGTATTTCCCCGGCCAAAGACGGGTGCGCCGTTTGCCGAACCTGGCCTACGACAACCCGATCCCCGGTTACGAAAACCTCGAGACTGTTGACCAATACCCCATGTTCTCGGGCCAACTGGACCGGTATGACTGGAAGTTGGTGGGCAAAAAGGAAATGTTTGTGCCCTACAACAACTTCAAATTTGTAGCCAAGCGCCCCCTCAAGGACATCTACGAAGGGCAATACCCCAAGCGCGACTTGATGCGCTATGAGCTTCACCGGGTTTGGAAAGTGGAGGCCACCGTCAAAGCCGGCAAGCGGCATGTCTTCGCGAAACGTGAGTTTTACCTGGACGAGGACACCTGGATGCTGCTCAATGCAGACCAGTACGACGCGCAAGGCAAATTGTGGCGCGTCATGGAAGCATCGATCTACCCCGCTGTTGAACTGGGTGCGTGTGTCAGCCAGGAATTCATGTCCTGGGATCTGAACGTCAACCGCTACATCGCTGAAAACGCCACGCAAGCGTCAAAAGACACAGACTGGCTGGCCGGTGCTGAAGGCCGCATTGACGCCAAACGCTTCGAATCCGAAGAGCTGCGCCGCTTTGGCGACCGCTAAGAAAAATACCTCGTCAAGATCTGGAGACAAGCCATGCAAAGAAAAAACAAATTCACACCCAAAAAACTGGCCTGGGTATGCGCCGTGTTGACAACCAGCATGAGCCCCATGGCCCATGCCGTCAAATTTGAGATGGACAATGGCATCACGGGCAGCTTTGATTCCACCCTCAGCTTTGGCATGCAAAAAAGGTTGAAATCACCCAACACCCGGATGATCGGCAACGACAGTGGCGGCAACTCTCCCACATCCGGCGCATTGGGTGGACTGGTCAATGGCGACGAGGCGACGGCCAATCCCGACATCAACTTCACCAACTCCGATGATGGCAACCTGAACTACAAGAAAGGGTCTGTGGTGTCGTCGGTGGTCAAAGGAACGCATGAACTTTCCTTGAGGGAACAGGGCAATTGGTCCATGCTTGGACGGTTCACCTGGTCAAGCGACTTGTCAGCCCGAAAAACCATCCGTACCCCTTTGGACGACGAAGCCTCGAACGTCCTCAAAAAAGACATCACCTTGCTGGACTTCTGGGTGGCCAAAGAATTGGACTTGGGTGGCAACTCCGCCAAGCTCAAGCTGGGCAATCAGGTCATCAGTTGGGGAGAGGACATTTTCATCTTGGGTGGCATCAACTCGATCAACGCTTTGGACCTGCGTAAATACCATATCCCCGGCACGCAACTGAAAGAGATTTTAATCCCCGCCCCAATGGCCTCACTGAGCACCAGCCTGGGCAAAGGCTTCTCTACAGAGGCCTACTACCAGTTTGCATGGAACGGCATGAAGCTCGATCCCGCAGGCACCTTTTGGTCAACCGCTGACTTTGTTGGAGCAGGTGGAAAACGGGGTGGTTACTTTCCCACCAGCTCAGGTTTGGGGGTTGGAGATTATGACCCCACACGGGGTCGCGACATGGCCAGTGTTGCGGCAGGACATGTGCCCATTGAAACGCAAAAGCCACAAAAGGGCGGTCAGTACGGCGTCAACCTGCGCTACAAACCCACTGCAAGCGACACCGAGTTTGCCGGCTATTACATCCGGTATCACGACAAATTACCGTTCATAGGTTACAAATCAAATGGACTGGGTACACCCAATGCCATCGGGCTTTCGGGTCTTGAACAATACGGCGAAAATCTCGATTTGTTCGGTGTTTCCATGAACACCAAAATGGGTGACTGGGCCTTCGGCGCAGAGTTTTCTTACCGACCCAAAGACAGCGTGGCGATTGACCCGACAGTGCCATTCAGTGGCAAACACAGCCTGTACGAAAAATCCAATGGGTTCACCGCGGCAGCCGTGTCCAATGGCTACGTGAGCGAGAAAAAATACCAGCTTCAAGCCACGGCATTCCGATTCCTTCCCACCACATGGATCCGGGCATTGGGTGCCGCAGAAGGCTACGTGATGGCCGAGGCCGCCTACACCAAATACCCGCACTTGGACCTTTCTGGAGCTGTGCCTTACTACATCACCGATTACTCCATGCCAACCAAAGGTTCCTGGGGGTATGTGGCTGAAATCGGCTTGACTTACCCCAACTTCATGAACACAGGTTGGACCATGAGCCCGGTCGCAGACTTTTTCCATGATGTACGAGGCACCAGCCCCAATGCCATCCCGTTCGTCGAAGGCCGACGCGCCATTGCTTTGATGCTCAATTTCGATTACCAAAACAAGGTCAAAGCCAGCATTGGCTACACCACGTTCTTTGGTGGCGGGACGAAAAACCTCATGAGTGACCGGGATGTCATGAGCGTCATGATGTCCTATTCATTCTGAGCTGGATGAACCCGATTTTTCCGGCGTAACGGTCGGAAAAATCCATTTCCCTGAAACTTGAAAATTGAACCGGCCAGCGGCACGGTGGATGGCAAACGTGACAACACAAACAAGCTTGATGCAAAGACTGGAAGATTTCTTCTTTCACTTCAGAAAGGCCATCTTGGCTGCTCTGGCCGTATTCACGGTAGTGATGGGCGTGCTGGCTTCGCAGCTGCACATGACAGCCGGTTTTGACAAGCAGCTGCCGCTGGGTCACGAATACACCGACACCTTCTTTCAATACCGCGATCAGCTGTTTGGCTCCAACCGCATCATGGTCGTGGTGCGGTCAACCCAAAAGGACATCTGGGATGCCGCATCACTGAAAAAACTGCACGAGGCCACCCAGGCCTTGGTGAATTTGCCCGGCATCGACAAACGCTCGGTCCAATCACTGTGGACACCCAACACCCGGGTCTATGAATTGACCGAAGAGGGTTTTGAAGCAGAAGACGTCATTGACGGTAACGTGACCCCAGACGGACTGGATGCCGCACAGATTGATCGGATCAAAGAAAGGGTGATCCGAGGAGGCTATGTCGGCAACCTGGTGGCCAACGACGGCACAGCCGCCATGATTGTGGCGGACCTGCTGGAAGAAGACCCACAAACGAAACAAAAGCTCGACTATCTGAAACTGGCGCATCAAATCGAACAAGAAGTGCGCGTGCCACTGCAAACGCCTGAGCATGCCATCCACATCGTCGGATTTGCCAAACAAATTGGGGACATCGCCGACGGTGCCAAAGGGGTTATGGTCTTTTTTGCATTGGCCATTGTGCTGACGGCCCTGTCTGTTTACTGGTACTGCCGATCTGTTTCATTGACGCTGTTGGCACTGGGTTGCTCGATGGTCTCCGTGGTCTGGCAGTTTGGCACCCTGAGCCTGTTGGGCTTCGGGCTCGACCCCCTGGCCATTTTGGTGCCTTTCCTGGTGTTTGCCATCGGTGTGTCCCACGGCATCCAACAAATCAACGCCATCGCCAAATCCTTGGCGTCCGGCGCCCATTCGATGGCTGCTGCCAGAGCCAGTTTCACGGGGCTTTTTGTCCCCGGCAGCTTGGCACTCGTGACCGCATTTGTGGGCTTCATCACCTTGATCATCATCCCCATCCCCATGATCAGGGAGCTGTCGATTGCCGCGTCAATTGGGGTCGGCTACAAAATCGTGACCAACCTGATCATGCTGCCTTTGGTGGCCTCGTACATCCAGTTCCCAGGCACTTACGCACAGCAACAGGAAGCCCTGCAAGATCAGCGCAGCCGTTTCATTGAAAAACTCGGGTGGATGGCCGAAATCCGCAACGTGCGCTATGTGATGGTTTTGACAGCGGTGCTCTTTGGCGTGGCCGTTTGGCAGAGTCAGGGACGACACATCGGTGCCTTGCAAGCAGGCGCCCCGGAATTGCGCAGTGATTCTCCATACAACCAGGACATCGATGCCATTGTCAAACGCTTTGACATCGGCATGGAGGTGTTGACGGTGGTTTTTGAAACACCCGCCGATTCCTGCAACCAGTACGAGGTTGTCAACTACATCGACCAATTCACGCAGCACATCTCGCAAGTGCCCGGCGTGCTGACGGTTTCATCCATCTCCAGCCTGGCCAAATTCGCCAACGCTGGCCTGAACGAGGGTCACCCCAAAATGACCGCATTGCCCAGGGACAGCCAAGCCTTGCAAATCGCGGTGGGCTACTTGCCAGAAGCCGGTGGTTTGTTCAACCGTGCATGCACCATGATGGCGGCCAACATCTACCTGAGCGACCACAAAGCCACCACCATCCAACCCGTGATGGAAGCAGTCAAACGTTTTCGCACGGATTTCGATGGCCAAGACCAAGGCGTCAAGCTTCGCCTGGCCTCGGGCAATGTCGGCTTGATGGCGGCGATCAATGAAGAGGTCGAGCAGCGCGAAATCGCCATGATGCTGTATGTCTATGCCGCCATCGTGGGCCTGGTTCTGCTGGCCTACAGGGACTGGCGCGCCATGCTCGCTTGTTGCCTGCCTTTGACCTTGGCCACATTCCTGGGTTACTGGTTCATGAAGTCACTCGACATCGGCCTGACCGTGGCCACTCTGCCCGTGATGGTTCTGGCGACAGGCATTGGCGTGGACTACGCCTTCTACATCTACAACCGCTTGCTGGCCCATTTGGTGGCAGGCGCCAACATGAAGTCCGCAATTCAGGGGGCACTGCGCGAAGTGGGCATTGCGACCATTTTCACGGCCATCACCTTGTCCGTGGGCGTGGCCACATGGGCTTTCTCTGACCTCAAATTCCAAGCGGACATGGGCATCTTGCTGACCTTCATGTTCATGATCAACATGGTCATGGCCATTACTGTGCTCCCCGCTTTTGCCGTCGCACTCGATGCTCTTTTTCCACGCACCAAGCCGATCAAAGCAACGGCCCTTGCCCATTGAAAGCCCGCTCATGAAGATTCCCTTCGCAATGCTTGGCCTGTGGCTGGCCATCGCCTCATCCGCTCACAGCGCACCAGGCCAGAGCACGCCCGCCAAAGAAGATACCCAACGCCGATGGACCCACGCCCCCACCAAGGTGGATCCGATGCGCGGGGTGTTTTTTGCCGCCACCCAGGCTGGCCAACGCATCGTGGCCGTGGGCGATCATGGGCTGGTGGTCTTGTCTGAAGATGGCAAAACATTCAGGCAAGCTCAAAAAGTGCCTACCCGATCTCCCTTGACGTCGGTGCATTTCCACGATGCCCAACAGGGCTGGATCGCCGGACACGACGGCACCATCCTGGCCACACGCGACGGCGGCGAGCATTGGGAAGTCTTGCGCCAAGAGCGCGGCAAAGACGAAGTCTTGCTGTCCATCTGGTTTGCAGACGCACAACACGGCTTTGCCGTGGGCCAATTCGGTCTTGCACTCGAAACACAAGATGGTGGCAAAACCTGGGAACGACGAAACCTCTCCAATCAAACGCACGTGGCCGAAAAACATTTGATCCATCTGTTTCCCGGACAGCAGAGCCTGCTGTTCATCGCTGCAGAGTCGGGCACCATTTTCCGATCCGCCGACTTGGGCAAAACCTGGCAAGCCATTCAAACCCCGAACAAAGGTTCTTTTTGGACTGGCAAGGCCTTGCGCGATGGCAGCTTGCTGGCAGCGGGCATGCGCGGCCATGTCTACCGCAGCCAGGACCAGGGCTTGAGCTGGACTGCCGCTGTCAGCGGCACCCAGCAATCCCTGACCGCTATCCATGAGCGCCTAGATGCCAGTGTGCTGATCACCGGCACCGGTGGCGCGCTGTTGCAGCGCGCAGGGCCTCAACAAGACTTCAAGCTTCAAACCCGGGCGGACAACGCCAGCCTGACCGGTGTTGTGCGCCACCCCTCCGGGGATGTCTTCATCTCGACGGCTGGCATTTTGCGCAACGACTGAACAACCCAGCCATTTCCACACACACAGAGCAATACCCATGACCGAACCAACACACATCACCGATTTGCAGACCGCGTCTGAGGGGCACATCCAAGCTGTTTTTCAGGCCCAAAAATCTGCCTTTGAAAAAGCCCCGTATCCCAGTGCATCCCAACGCCGCCAACAACTCAAGGCGATCAAACAACAAATCAGCCGCTACCAAGATGTGCTCGCGCACGCGATGGATCAAGATTTTGGATGCCGATCGCATGCCGAATCCAAGATGCTGGACTTGCTGGGCTCTACGCTGGAGGCCAATCACGCCATCTCGCACGTCAAGCGTTGGATGCAACCCAGTCGCCGCGGTACAGAGTTGCTTTTCCTCACCAACAAACTGGAAGTGCGCTACCAACCCAAAGGGGTAGTTGGCGTCATCGTGCCGTGGAATTTCCCTGTTTACCTCGCCCTGGGGCCCTTGATTGCAGCCATCGCTGCGGGCAACAGGGTGATGGTCAAAATGCCGGAAATCACACCCCACACCAATGCAGTCCTGAAAAAAATGCTCGCCGAGATCTTCTCGGAAGAAGAGGTCTTTTTGATCGGGGAAGAACTGCGCTCGCCAGGCGACTTCACCGCCTTGCCTTTTGACCACCTGATCTTCACGGGCTCACCTGCAGTGGGCAAAATCGTGATGCGCCAGGCGGCGGAGAACTTGACGCCCGTGACACTGGAGCTTGGCGGCAAATCGCCCGCGGTGGTGAGCCGCCATTACCCCATCGCCGATGCCGCCAAACGCATCACCCACGGCAAAGCCACCAATGCCGGGCAAATCTGTGTCTCACCCGATTACGCCCTGGTGCCGCGCGAGAACATGGGTTCATTTGTCGAAGCCGTCCAAGCCAGTTATGCCCAATTGTTCAAAGGCTCTGTTCGGGACAACCACGATTACACCTGGATCATCAACGATCGGCATTTCGCCCGCATCCAGGAACTGCTGGCCGATGCCGTGAGCAAAGGTGCAAAAGTCATTGCTTGCGCTCCTTATGACGCGTCCCAGGACCGCCGCAACATGCCCTTGCACGTGGTGACCCATTGCACGTCTGACATGCGCATCATGCAAGAAGAGATTTTCGGCCCCATTTTGCCGGTGGTGTCCTATGACACCCCCCAAGAAGCGATCGCATTCATCAATGCCAGGCCACGCCCCTTGGCCTTGTATTGCTTCAGTCACAACCAGGCTGAACGTCGTCAATTGCTGGAGCAAACCCATTCCGGCGGCGTGACCATCAACGATTGGGGTTGGCATGTGGTCAACCATGACGCCCCTTTTGGCGGTGTCGGCAATTCCGGCATGGGGACCTACCACGGCGAGGAGGGTTTTTGCGAACTCTCACACGCCAAAACGGTTTTCAAGCGGCATCGATTTTTCCCCATCGGCCTGTTTTATCCACCTTACGGCAATGTTGTTCAGCGCTTGGCGCTTCGTCTGTTTTTGGGCTCGGCCGATCCCAAGCTTTAACCGGTCGTGCTGATCGTTTCACCATTCAACTTCTCTTAACGCCATGAAACATTCACCCCTATTTACGAAGCGGCGCTTCTTGAAATTTTCGCTCTTGGGCGTTGCCGGCGCGGCCACCTTGGTGGCAGGTGCCGGGGCCTACATCACGCAGACCAACCGCTACCGACATCGCTACGGCCAGTTGCTGGTGGTGGATGGTCATTTGGCAGACATAGCCCACACACTGGCTGAAGCTTGTGTGCCAAACCGGCCAGGTTTTCCAGACATCGAGCGAGCCGAAGTGGTCAAACGGCTCGATGAGGAATTGTTTTTTGTGAGCGACAACATCAGCAGCGATCTCAAAGCAGCCTTCTACCTCCTGGAGATGTTTCCTCTGGCCTATGGCCACCTGTCGCGCTTTTCAAGGTTGACGGTGGAGGAGCGCAAACAAGTGCTCACGGCAGCATCCGACACCCAGGATGACACGCTGCGCGCAGTCATTGCCAACCTGTCAGCCATGATGCGTTGGTACTACTACGGCCACCCATCCACCTGGAAAGTCATTGGATATGACGGCCCATTTATGAATCTTCCCGAAAAGCACAGCGAACAACGGGTTCACTATGCCAAATTGGTGAATGCACCATCCACCCGATCCAACGAAAAAGCATCATGACCAACAAAGTTTTTGAGCACACCGATTACGGCCAACTGTCTGAAATCACGGCCGATGTTTGCATCATTGGCTCTGGATGCGGGGGGGCCACCGTGGCCCATCGCCTGGCGCAAGCTGGTATTGATGTCGTGATTCTTGAAAAGGGCGGGTATTACCCCGCCAGCACATTTGACAACCGCGAGTTGAATCAAGCCGGGAAAGTCGATGCCGAACGCGCTTTGTCTACCGACACCAACGCCTCCACGATGTTGACCTATGGGGAACTCGTGGGCGGAACATCCGTTCACTACTGGGCTGACAGCTACCGCACCCCCGCAGACCGGCTCGCCTTGTGGGAGTCCCAATACGGCATCACGGGGCACAGCGCCGCAACGTTGGCCCCCATCTTTGCTGATATCGAAAAAATCCACCACATCCAGGAAGCCGAGCCGTTTCGTTACAACAAAATGAACCAGTTGTTCAAGGAGGCCGTCAACGCGCTGGGTTGGGGCGGACATCCGATGCTGCAAGCCCGAAGTGGTTGCTCAGGCTCTGGGCATTGCATGCAAGGTTGTGCCATCAATGCCAAGCAAAGCCAACTGGTCACACACATTCCCGCCTCCCTGGCGTTGGGTGCACGAATCTATGCCGATTTGAAGGCCGACGATTTCGTCTTTGAGGGTCATCGCGTGACACAACTGAAGGCCAGCGTCATCGACCGGGCGCGCAACCGACCCAATGGCAAGACAATCACCGTCAAGGCCAAGCACTTTGTGGTCGCCGCTGGCGGCTTCAACACGCCCGCATTCTTGCTGAACCAACCCCGTCTGCGCGATGCTTTGCCAGCGCTGGGCAAGCATTTCGGCTTCAACCCCTGCACCTATGCACACGGCCTTTTTGATGAGCCCATCATCATGTGGCGCAATATTCCTGCTGCTTACGGCGTAGACGGTTTTCGCCTGCCCCGTTTTGACGCTAAAGGGCAATACATCGAAGGCGGGTACTTGCTGGTTCCGGATCAGATACAACCCGGTTTGATGGCCTATACCATTCCCGGATTCGACGACGGGGCAGCCGAGTGGATGGAAAAACTGACCCATGTCGGCGGTGCCATTGGCTGGCTCGACGATCATCCCGATGAATTGGGCGAAATGAAGGTGGACGGCAATGGTGTTCGTCAAATTCATTACCCTTACGGCCCCACGACCCAGAAGATGTTGCGGGACTTGATGAAAAAAGCAGCCATCGTGAACTTCAAGGCGGGCGCGCGCAAAGTGATGCTGGGTGATCTGAAGCGAACCACCCTGAATTCTGTGGACGAGATTGACCGCATCGACGCCATCGAGATCAAGCCCGGCAGCTTGACCCTGGTTGCACCGCATCCGTTTGGGGGTTGCCGCATGGGCACAGACCCAAAAACTTCGGTGACCGATTCCAGCCACAGAGTACATGGCATCGACAACCTGTTCGTCGCAGACCCTTCCGTGTTCCCAACAGGCCCATCGGTCGACCCGAGCGTGTCGATCATGGCGTTCAGCTACATCGCTGCTGAACACATTGCCAACGCCTTGGGTAAAAAGACTACGCCGCTTCAAAACACTTAAGCCCGCCAAGTTCTTGCACCTGAACGCCTAAGGCAGGTGCGAAAGCCATTAACATCAAGTCACAACAGCCTGCCCCATGCGTCGCGCTGTTGTGAAAACCATTTGCAAAATCTGGAGTCTCCCCCATGCCCCAACCCGGCCTCATGATGAACCGCCCTTTGCTGATTTCGGGCATCCTCGAACACGGCGCTGCGCAGTTCGGCGACCAAGAGATCGTCTCACGCGAGACGCACGGCCCACTGCACCGCACCACCTATGCCGAGACCGCCAGGCGCTCGCGCCAACTGGCCAACGCTTTGGCCCAAATGGGCCTGAAGGTGGGCAGCGCGGTCGGCTCAATTGCCTGGAACAACCACCGCCACCTGGAGGCCTATTACGCCGTCTCAGGCAGCGGCATGGTCATGCACACCTGCAACCCGCGTCTGCACCCCCAGCAGCTGATCTATGTGATCAACCACGCCGAAGACGAGGTGGTGCTGTTTGACGCCACCTTCGCGCCGCTGGTCAAAGGCATTGCCGCGCATTGCCCCAAGGTGCGCGCCTGGGTCTGCCTGGACGATGCGGTCAACACACCCGCCATCGAAGGCGTCGCCCATGTGCTCAACTACGAAGAATTGATTGCCGCGCACAGCACGGCGTTTGACTGGCCCGAGTTGGACGAAAACACCGGCGCAGCGCTGTGCTACACATCTGGCACCACCGGCAACCCCAAGGGTGTGTTGTATACGCACCGCGCCATCGTGATCAATGCAACCACCGCCTGCTTGCCCGATGTGCTGGGCTTGTCCACCCAAGAAACCATGTTGCCCGTGGTGCCCATGTTCCACATCAACGCCTGGTGCATCCCTTATGCCGCATTGGTGGCGGGCACCAAGCTGGTTTTACCTGGCCCCAAGCTCGACGGCGCCAGCCTTTACGAGTTGATGGACACCGAGCAGGTCACCATCAGCGCGGGCGTGCCCACCATCTGGATGGGCCTGATCCAGCACGTCGAGCAAAACAATCTTCGCTTTGCCCACATGAAGCGCACCTGCGTGGGCGGCTCGGCCATGCCCATGGCGCTGATCGCCAAGTTCATGGACAACTACGGCGTGGAAGTGCGCC
>Ga0208597_1000452_pt1 | contig 16058 bp, 12 predicted proteins | sample LakMenEpi05May12_FD_150673 | JGI IMG/M metagenome (GOLD analysis project Ga0208597, IMG submission 150673) | Freshwater microbial communities from Lake Mendota, WI - 05MAY2012 deep hole epilimnion (SPAdes) | ecosystem: Environmental > Aquatic > Freshwater > Lake > Epilimnion/Euphotic zone ...
ACGACGCAGTTCTCCTGGTCGAGCCAGGCGCGGAAGGCCGCGAGCGTGGCGGGCACGGCGAGTTCCTTCGCGGCGAGGTCGCCGAGACGCAGGCCGAGGACGTAGGTCTTGCCGGGCGAGACGCGGTCACGCACGCGGAGCGCGTGGTCGCGCAGGCCGGCGAACGTCTCGGCCCACCCTTCGCCGCGGTGGACGTTGGTGCAGTAGGCGAGGGAAAGTCCGGACGTGAGCTTCACGCGTTCAGGCCTGGGCGGCGGGGTCCTTGAAGCGCGGCGACTGCGAGAGGAACTTCACCGGGTTGCCGTAGACGAGGCGATCGATGGCGGCGGCGGAGTGACCGCGACGACGCATCTCCTGGGCGGCCTTGGGCACGGAGAGCGGATCACTGTGGCCCCAGTCGCACGCGCTGTTGAGCCAGACGCGTTGGGCGGAGACGGATTCGATCATGTCGACCGCACGCACGGGCGTGGACTTCGATTCCGGGTAGAGGGTGATGCCGGCCCAGAAGCCTTGGTCGAGGACGTCATGGATCGTGTGCTCTTCGACGTGGTCGATGATCACGCGCTCGGGCTTCACGACGCCGTTGGCCTTGAGGCAATCCATGATCAGGCGCGTGCCCTTGCGCTTGTCCTCGAGGTGCGGCGTATGCACGAGGATCATCTGGTCGTATTGCACCGCGAGGGCGATGTGCTGTTCGAGCACCTTCATCTCATTACGCGTGTTCTTGTTCAGGCCGATCTCACCGATGCCGAGCACCGTCGGGGCCTTGAGGAATTCCGGGATCAGCGCGAGGACGTCGGCGGCGAGCGCCATGTCTTCGGACTCCTTGGGATTGATGCAGAGCCAGGAGTAATGCGGCAGGCCGTATTTGGCGGCGCGCTTGGGTTCGATCTGCGTCAGCTGACAGAAGTAATCATAGAAGCCGTCGGCGGACTTGCGGTCGAAGCCGGCCCAGAAGGCGGGCTCGCAGATCGCGGCGCAGCCGGCGAGAGCCATGGCCTGATAGTCGTCGGTGGTGCGGCTCACCATGTGGCCGTGCGGTTCGATGTAACGCATGGTCGGCGGCTTACTTGAGGCCAGGCCAGACGCCCGAGGCGGCCTTGGTGTCGGCCTTGGCGATCGGTTCGACGGACGGGTCGCTCCAGAGGTTCAGGATGCGGGCGACGCGGCCTTCGTCCTTCTCGAGGAGGAGCGGGAGGGCGGCGCGGAGGCCGCGGACGCGGTGATCTTCGCCGCCGGCGGCGCGATCGAGGCGGTCGAGGAAGGCCGCCAGATCGAGCAGCTTATACCGGGCGTCCATGAAATGCAGGTCAGCCACCTGCTCGCGGGTGCGGGCGGGGGCGCCGGGATGGGGTTGGGGGGTCGACATGGGGAGGCGCGCCTGCGCGCGCTTTGGTTAAGACACCAAAGTGCGGCAGAGGTCCCCGTTGGTCAAGCCACCCCGCCCGACGGCGGACGCCGGCTTACTTCTTGGCCGGGGCTTCCTTGGCTTCCTTCTCGTATTCGGCGGCGGTCCAAGGGGTCTTGCGATCGGCGTACTTCTTCTTGATCGCGGCGACTTCGGCTTCGGTCACGTTCGGACCCGCGTTACCCCAGCTGTTGTTGACGTAATTGACGACGTCGGCGATGTCCTTGTCGGACAGGCCGGCGACCGGGGGCATCATGCTGTTATAAGTCATGCCCTTGACGGTGATCGGACCCTGCATGCCGTTGATGATATTGCGGACAGCGATCGAGGCGTCCTTGGCGACCCACTCCGAACCTGCGAGGGGCGGGAAGACGGGGGGCAGGCCCATGCCCGTCGGCTGGTGGCAGGCGATGCAGGTGCGGGAGTAGACGGCCTGGCCGCGCTTGATGGAGTCGGCGTCAGGGGCGGCCACGGCGGCGGCGGCGAAGAAGACCAGGGCGAGGGACTTGAGGGAGGTCATGTTGTTGCTTGGATATGACAGGTGCGGGAAATGAAGAAGACCTCAAAAGCAAAACAGAGTTCCCCGGAAGGTCATTAGCCCGTGGCTGACCCGGCATAAGCCCCGCCCGAAGATGGTTTAATACGACAAATACCCCTCCATCTAGTCGGTCCATTCTTAGGCCTTAGACCCTAATAAAATGGGGTGGAAACCTACCAAAAGTCCCCTAGCCTGCTTGGTATGAAAACGCCAGAACCCCGTCTGGAGTGGATGCGACTCGTGCGCCCGGAGAGCCTGCGCGCGGTGTTCGATCACCTGCCCGGGGTGATGTTCTTCGCCAAGGATCTGGCCGGCCGCTTCACGATGGCCAACCTCGCCTTCGCGCAGCGCTGCGGCTTCCCCGACGAAGCCAGCCTGCTCGGTAAGAGCGACGCTGACATCTTCCCGGCCGAACTCGCGGCGGCCTTCAAGAAGAAGGACCTGCAGATCTGCCAGACCGGACAGCCTCTGCCGCGTATCATCGAGCTCTTCCCTAACGCCAACGGCGACCACGTCTGGTATGAGACCACCAAAGTCCCCGTCTTCGACGAAGCCGGGCGCGCCTGCGGGGTCTGCGGAACGGTGCGTAGTTACGAGGGCACGAAGGCCCTCCTCGAGCCGTTCCTGCAGGTCGAAGCTGCGGCGGAGTTCATCAAGGACAACCTCACCACCTCCCTGAATATCGCCAAGCTGGCCAAACTGACCGGGATGTCCGTCCGCCAGTTCGAGCGTAAGTTCCACAAGGCCTACCAAGTCAGCCCGCGCGGCTACCTCGTGCGTATGCGCGTCGCGGCCGCCTCCGACCTCCTCCGGGCCACGGCCCTCCGCCCGTCGGAGATCGCCCACCAGACCGGCTTCTACGACGCCAGTGATTTCTCCCGTCAGTTCCGCCGGGCGATGAAGGTCAGCCCGACGGAGTTCCGCCGTAACCTGAAGGCCTGACCCTAGGGCCCGGAGAGGGGTCTTCCCCCTACTTGCCTACTCGACAGAGGGGGTCTGATGGGTTTTATTCACACCCGTACCCCCTCCCTACCATACTATGAGCACAGAAACTACGGTTCCTAATGCGAAGCGCCTACTCTGGGCCGGCTTCATGGCTATCCTTGCCGCCGGCGTCGGCTTCGCCCTCCGTGGCGGTATCTTCGGCGCCTGGGCGTCCGAATACGGATTCACCGCCACCCAACTGGGTGCCATCGGTGGTGCCGGGTTTTCGGGCTTCTGCTTCGGCATCATCATCGGCGGCGTGATCGTCGACAAGATCGGCTACGGCAAGCTCGTCGCCGTCGCCCTCCTCGGTCACATCCTCTCGGCCTTCGTTACCTTCGGCGCCTCGACCCCGCAGAACGCGTATGACTTCCTCTACTGGGGCATGTTCATCTTCGCCTTCGCGAACGGCACCCTCGAAGCCGTGGCCAACCCGCTCGTCGCCACGATCTTCCCCAAGCAGCGCACGCACTACCTCAACATCCTGCACGCCTCCTGGCCGCTCGGCATGGTGGTCGGCGCCCTCGCCTCCTACCTCCTCGGCTCCGTGATGGGCCTCGGCTGGAAGGCTCAGCTCTCCTTCTACCTCGTCCCGACCATCGCCTACGCGGTGATGTTCATGGGCCAGTCCTTCCCGAAGTCGGAAGCCGCCGAGAAGGGCGCCTCCTTCTCCGAGATGTTCAAGGACGTCGGCATCCTGGGCTCGCTCGTCGCCGGCTACCTGCTCTCGATCTTCCTCGGTAACGTCCTCGGTCCGGTGTTCCAAATCGACAACCTGGGCCTCTACCTCGCCGGTGCCCTCCTCATCGCCGTCGGCGTGATCACGCGCTTCTCGCTCGGCTCCTTCCTCCTGTTCGTGCTCTTCATCACCCACGCCCTCGTCGGCGCGGTCGAGCTCGGCACCGACGGCTGGATCGAAGCCATCACGGGCAACCTCTTCACCGCCGAGCAGGGCAAGATGCTCTTCATCTGGACCTCGGCCATCATGTTCGGCCTGCGCTTCTGCGCCCACTGGATCGAGACCAAGCTCGGCCTCTCCCCGATCGGCATCCTGGTGACCTCCGCGCTCCTCGCGTTCGTCGGCCTCCAGCTCGCCTCCGGCATGGACAGCTTCGCCATCGCGCTCGTCGCCCTCGGCATCTACGCCCTCGGCAAGACGTTCTTCTGGCCCACGATGCTCGCCGTCGTCGGCGACCGCTTCCCGCGCTCCGGCGCTGTGGCCATGTCCATCATGGGCGGCATCGGCATGCTCTCCGCCGGCCTGATCGGCGGCCCCGGCCTCGGCTACGCCAAGGACCGCTTCACCGCCGAGTCCCTCCAGAAGGAAGCCCCGGCCGCCTACGCTTCCGCCAAGGCTTCCTCGGAGTCGAAGTTCCTTTTCCTCGCTCCGGTGACCGCCGTCGCGGGTGACAAGCTCGAAGCCGCCAAGAAGGCCGGCGAGAAGGGTTCCGCCGACCAGAAGGCCATCGTCGCCGCCAACCAGGCCGGTGACCGCGCCACGCTGAAGGCCGACTCCTTCATCCCTCTGACCATGGCCGCGATCTACCTGCTGCTGCTCTTCTACTTCAAGAGCATCGGCGGCTACCGCGCCCTGAAGATCGAAGAGCAGGTCTAAGCTCCCCGCCCTTCCCCTCCGAAGGCCGCCCACCCGGGCGGCCTTCTTGTTTGGTAGGTTTGCGAACGGGGTCCGTCGGCTGCGTCCTAGCAAATCGGCTTCCGTCCGCCGTGCGTTTGGGCTGAATGAAGCCACTCCCATGAGCACCCCGAAGATTCGCATCGCGCTGGCCGGCCTCGGCTTCGGCGCCGAATTCATCCCGATCTACCTCGCGCACCCGAACGCAGAGATCACCGCCATCTGCCAGCGCAACCCCGACAAACTGAAGGAGATCGGCGACCGCTATGGCATCGCGAAGCGCTATACGTCCTTCGAGGAGATGCTCAAGGACCCCGAGATCGACGCGGTCCACATCAACACGCCGATCCCCGACCACGGCCGCCAGTCCATCGCCGCCCTCAAGGCCGGCAAGCACGTGGCCTGCACGGTCCCGATGGCGACCTCGATCGCGGAGTGCGAAGAGATCGTGAAGCTGGTGAAGGCCACGGGCCTGAGCTACATGATGATGGAGACGGTGGTCTACGCCCGCGAGTTCCTCTACGTGAAGGAGCTCTACGACAACGGCGACCTCGGCCGCCTGCAGTTCCTCCAGGCCTCGCACCAACAGGACATGGAAGGCTGGCCCGGCTACTGGCCCGGCCTGCCGCCCATGTACTACGCCACGCATTGCGTCGGCCCGATGCTCGCCCTCACCCGCGCCGACGCGGAATACGTCTCATGCTTCGGCTCCGGCCGCATCGCTGAGGACATGATCCCGATCTATAACTCGCCCTTCGCGGTCGAGACGGCCCACATCAAGTTCCATAAGTCCGACGTCTCGGCGCGCATCATCCGTTCGCTCTTCGACACGGCCCGCCAGTATCGCGAGTCCATCGACGTCTACGGTTCGAAGAAGTCCTTCGAATGGCCGCTCATCGAAGGCGAAGAGCCCGTCCTCCACACGGCGAAGAAAGCCGAACCGGAGATCCCGCAGAAGGTCAAGGTGCCCGACTACGCCCACCGCCTGCCGAAGGAGATCCAGCGCTTCACGACGAAGGGTGTCTACGGCGAATGCGAAGACCACCTCTCCTTTACGCAGGGCGGCGGCCACGGCGGCTCCCACCCGCACCTCGCCAACGAATTCATCCAGGCACTGCTCGCCAAGCGCGAGCCGTTCCCGAACGCGCGCCAGTCCGCCAACTGGACCTGCACCGGCATCCTCGCCCACGAGTCCGCGATGGCCGGCGGCGAAATCCGCAAGCTCCCCGCATTCACGTTGCCCGCGTGAAGAGTTGATCGGTTGATCCGTCGGCCGGTTGGCCAGACGGCGCCTAGGCAGGGACAGCACCACGTGCTGTCCTTCTTGTGCGTATTGATTCTGACTCATTCTCGGGTCTCAGGTTCAGGTCTTCAGCACCAGGTTCGGGTTCGGGCAAACTCCCCCTCCTGCACCTGCACCCGAACACCCGCACCCGACACCTGACCGCCGAGACCCGTGACCTGAAAAATTGAAGAGTCGATGACAGAGGACTGGATCGATGACGGAATAGATTAGGACGCCCGCCTCAAGGGGAGACCGGAAACCGGGACGGATGCTGCGGACATTATCTCCCCAGCCAATCCTCCGGTCTCCGGTTTCCCTTTGAGCGAAACTACCCCTACCCCTGCCCCTACCCCTTTCTCATTCCACACTTTTGCACTTTTGCACAAGCCGTAGGCCGATTTGCACTTTTGCACTGTATCTCTCCGAGCCTCTGCGGATCCCGCCACCTGCCACCCGGGGCTGCCACCCGCCACCTGAAATGGATGTATCTTCTGGTCCACTGAGCCTCCGGGCAGCTGGGCCTCTGCTTTTGCCTCCCTTGCCCACGTGTCAACTTGCCAACCTGCCAGCTAGTTATCCCATCCGGCCAACTGGCCCACTGGTCAACGGGTCAACTCTTCGTACCCACTTGTCACCGTACCCATGTGCCCCCGCTCACTGCACTTTTGCACAGGGGCATAGCCCCGATTTGCACATTTGCACTCTTCCATCCTTCGCCCTTAAAACCTCCCCATGCGCCTGCTCGCCCTCCTCGCCCTCCTCCCTGCCCTGCTCTGCGCCGAAGGCACGCAAGGTTGGTATCAGAACAACATCTGGGTGCGCTTGAACGAAAAGTGGAGCGTCGGCAATTACCTCGACCTCCGCGCCGACGACGGCGTCGGCGACGTCCACACGTGGATCGTGAGCCCGCGTGTGCGTTATGACCTGAACGCGAACTGGCAGCTGCAGGCCAACCTCTCGGTGCTCGAGGCCTTCAACGCCGACGAGACGGCCCAGCCCAGCTGGCTGCGCTTCGAATTCGAGATCAACCCGACCTTCCGCCTGACGGACTCGCTGACGCTGTCGTTCCGCGACCGCTTCGAATGGCGCTGGCGCGACGGCGGCGACGAGTATACGACGCGCGTCCGTATCCGTCCCCAACTGGACTGGACGCTCCATCGCGAAGGGCTCTTCCGCGGGCTCTACGCGAACAACGAGGTGTTCTTTGATTTCAACCAAGAGCGCGTCACCGAGAACCGCCTGATCCCCATCGGCGTGCAGTTGCGTCCGTCCGAGCACCTCGACTTGCGCCTATTCTACCTCTGGCGCACGACCCGCGGCGGCCAAGGCTGGCGTAACTACCACGGCCTCGGCGTGCTGGCCTCGCTCAATTACTGAGCCCGCCGGCGGGGCTCAACGGTACGCCGGAGTCCGGCGGACGACCTTATGCGCGGCCTCTTCGGTGACCTTACGTTGCGAGGCCGGTACCTTCGCCCGATATTCGGCCAGCTTAACCTCCCAGAGGCCTTGGCCGAATCCCTCGGTGCCGACGATGAGCCAGAGATAGGCCTCGGTCGGATCGCGCGAGATGTCATCGCCCTCGGCGAGCCGCATGGCGAGCAGGCGGGCCGCGCCACGGTCGCCCGCTTCGGCCGCCGCCCGCAGCCATTTCACGCCAGTGAAAGTGCTCCGCGCGACGCCCTGTCCATCGAAGTAACACTCGGAAAGCTTCCCCATGGCGGCGGCGTCGCCCAACGCGGCCGCCTTTTGATAGCAGGCCGCGGCTTCGCGGGGGTCGACCTTACCCTTGGCGACAAGGCCCTTCGCATGGAAATCACCGAGCAGGCGCCAAGCCTTGGGGTGCTTGCGCTCCGTCGCCTTCTTCAGCCAACCGACCGCCTGCTCGGCCGAACCGCCATGATAAAGCGTCGAGGCGAGCGTGAACTGGGCCTCCGCATCGCCGGCTTCCGCCGAACGCAGGAGAGTGGCCAGATCCGGCCTGCCGCCGGCAGACAGGCTGAGACAGGCGGCAAAGAAGAACCAGGCGAGGAAGGTGAATCGCATGCCCATACCCAGGGCGGTTGCCACGGCCTAAGTAACTAAAATCTAATAGGTATAATCTATCAGGGAATATCCTTAGGGAACCTTTCCTGCCTCGAGGTAGGGTCGGGACGGCGTCACGACCTAGCGGCCGCCGCATGGTGGCCGAAGGTAGGGGCGTGGCTACGCCGCGCCCTCAGAAGAAACAGCCAGGACAGCACATGGTGCTGTCCCTACCTTAAATCTCCCAAACAAAAAGGGCGGCCGAAGCCGCCCTCATCGTTCACTCCCCTTGCCCACGTGTCACCGTGTCAACTTGCCCCCGCGAAGTGAGCGCTCAGCGCTCACTTCGCATACATCGCATCCTTCGGATTCGCACCCGAGACGAGATAGGCGAGCAGGTCGGCGACTTCCTGGGCGTTGAGTGAATTGATCAGGCCGACCGGCATCGGGCTGTCCGGCGAACGGTCGATGCTCAGGATGTCGGAACGGTTGACCGAAATCTGGACCGACGGATCGAAGGGATTCACCGAGAGCTGCAGCTTGTCGCCTTCCTCGTTGAGGATGCGGCCGATGGTCTTGCCGCCGTCGACGCGTCCGATGACGGAGTTGGCGTATTGGTCGGAGAGCACGGCGTTCGGCTGGACGATGCTCATGAGCACGTCGGCCGGCGCGGAACGGGCGCCGAGGCCGGAGAGATCCGGACCCTGCGCACCGCCGTCATTACCCATGCGGTGACACTGCGAGCAGAGGGCGGCGGCGAACATCTTCTGGCCGTTGGCGAAGTCGAACGACTTCTTGGCCTTGGCGTCATCCCAAGCCTTGAGGGCTTCGGCGTGCGTCCAGAGACGACCCGGGCCTTCGGCCGCCGGCAGCGGGACGACCTTCACGGCCGGCGCGATGGGCTCGAAGCCAGAGCGTTCGGCTTCCGGCATCGCCGCCAGGGTTTCCTTGCGGATGTTGCGGACGAAGCCCTTCAACGAGTTACCACCCTGCGCGAGGGCGAGCTCATCGAGGAAACCGAAGAACTGCTTCCGCAGCTCGGGCGTCCAGCCGACGGTGGCACGGCTCAGATAGACGGCGAGGCCGATGCGCGTCGACGAGGGCGTGACGGCCATCGCGGAGGCGGCGGCCTTAGCGTAACCTGGGTGACGGGCGAGGATCTCCGGATCAGCGACGACGGCCGGGCTGGGCTGCGCGATCTTCATGGCCTGCAGGACGCGGCCCGGCGCACTGGGCTCCCCAAGATAGAGGGCGAGCTGGGCGAGCAAGCGGTCGAGGGCGTTGTCGCCGGAGGGGATACGGCCGGCGCTCTCCTTGCCGAGGCGGGCCACGGTGGCGGCGTCCGGCTTGCCGTGACGCGCGAACGCGACGTGGAAGACGCGCAGGCGGTCCTGACGGAGACGGAGGTCCTTGGTGTTGGCGGCCGAGTCAGCCGCGGCGACGATGGCCGCGAGATCCTGCGCGCCACCGCTGCGGGCGAGGGCGAGCGCGGCGTTGAGCGCGAGGTCGAGGTTGGCGTCGGCCTTAACGCGAGAGCGCCAGGCGTCGACAGGCTGGTGCTCGACGGCGATACGGGCAGCGTAGCGGACCCAGCGGTCGGGGTGACCCATCAGCGGCCAGGCCTTATCAAGGGCGGCGGCGGACGGGGCGATGTCGCGGAGGGCTTCGAGCTCACGACGCAGCTTCTGTTCCGGCGTGGCGTCGAACCAGGCGACGGGCGCGGTGGACTCCGTTCCCTGATAAGTGATGCGATAGAGCGCGGACTGACCGCCGCGGCCACCGATGGTGACATACATGTGGCCGTCCTGCGGGCGGATCACGGCGTCGGTGACGGAGAACGGCTTGCCAGCGGCGAAGACTTCCTTGCGCGCCTTCCAGCCGCCGCCTTCCGGCGTGAGGTGGATCGCGTAGAGCGTGGCGAAGGTCCAGTCACACGCGAAGAAGGAGCGCTGATAGGAAGCGGGGAACTTGGCGCCGGTGCCCATGGTGGTGCCGGTCGGGCTGCCCGGACCGATGTCGACGAGCGCGGGCTGCATGTCGAGCGTGGGGAAGGCGTTGTTGCCGGCACCGGAGCGCCAGCCGAGCTCGCCGCCCGGGGTGCAGAGGTAGATGCGCGTCGGGCGATACCACGGGGCGCCCATGTCCCACTCCATGTCGGAGTCGTAGGTGAAGATGTCACCGTCCGGCGCGACGGAGCAGTCGTAAGGATTACGGAAGCAGGTGGTCACGCGGACCCAATCCTTGCCGTCCTTGTCCATGCGGGCGATCCAGCCGCCGACGGCCTTGATGCCGGAGGCGTGGCCGTTGGCGTCTTCATATTTCTTCAGGAGGTCGTCCTCGTCGTAACGCTTCACCGGCGCGCCAGCCTTCTCATCGTCGGGCAGCTTGGTGTGGTTGCCGCCGACCACGAGGATCGAGCCGTCGCGGTCGAGGACGAGCTGGTGCGGGCCGTGTTCGCCGGAGCCCTTGAGCGCGCGGATCATGGTCTGTTCGGCGTAGGAGCCGTCGCCCTTGGTGTCGCGCAGGCGCCAGATGTCGCCCTTGCCCTTCTCGCTCGTGCAGGCGTATAAAGCGCCGTGGGCGAAGAGGAGGCCGTGGCAGCCGAAGAACTTCGTGTCGATCTTGGTGACGACGGGCTTGTTGGGGTCCTTCAGCGAGATGCGCCAGAGCATGCCGCCTTGGTCGCCTGCGACGAGGTCACCTTCCGGCGAGACGGCGAGCGAGACCCACGAGCCCTGCTCCGCCTTGGGCACGAGGTGCAGGAGCTCGGCCTTGAAGCCGGGCTGCAGGATGAGTTCCTCGGGCGCGGCGACGGAAGTGGACGGCGTGCGCTTGCCGCTCTTGGCGACCGCGGCCTGACGATCGAAAGGCTTACCCCATGGCTGTTCGCCGTATTTCTTGACGAACGTCGCCGCGACCCAGGCGGCGTCGTCGAAGCCGGCGTTTTCCCAACCCTTGCCGGGCTTGGCCAGCGAGGCCTTCCAGTTCGTCCCAGTCTCGGCGAGGACGGTCTTGCCGGCGGAGAGGCGGAGGGACATCGCGGCGATGCCGCCGTCATTACGGGCGAGCACGGCGAGCGTGTTCACGCCGACCTTGAGGTCGCCGCCCACTTCGGCGGTGAAAGCCTCCGCCCAGTCATCGGAGCCGCCGAGCGCCTTGCCGTTGAGCCAGACCACGCAATGGTTGTCGGCAGTGGCCTGCAGCAGCGCCTTGGCCGGGACTTCCTTCAGCTCGAAGGAGGCGCGGAACCAGACTTCCTGTTTCGCGACGTTGTTCTTCGCTCCCCAGATCCAGAACGTCTCGGCCGAAGCGACGACCGAAACGAGGCACAGGGTGAGCAGGCAGAGCAGACGAGAGAGCATGGGGTGATGCGGGGTTGAAATCAGGGATAGGGGGCAAACCATCGCTGGCAAGCGTGCCGAAGGGCGTAAAGCCCGCGGGAACGCCCCTTTCCCGTTCATTTACGTCTTGCCCGCCCGCCATCCAGGGACTTCCTCAACAGTCCTGGTTAGGAGGGGTGGCAGAGTGGTCGATTGCGTCTGATTCGAAATCAGATGAACCGCAAGGTTCCGGGGGTTCGAATCCCTTCCCCTCCGCCAGGAAACTTTCATCAACCCCGAACGAAAGAATCATGGTGTCATCCTTCAGAAACGGCATCGGTGAATTCTTCCGGGGCTTCTGCCTCTCCGGGGCCCTGCTCGCCGCCGCGTCGGCAGACCTCGACGCCGCCGATGAGGCGCGGCAGAGGGTAGCCGAATACCAAAGCAAGGGGTACAACGTCCTGCTCATCGCCGTCGACGATATGAACGACTGGGTGGGCTGCATGGGAGGGAATCCGCAGGCCATCACCCCGCACATGGACAAATTGGCCAAGGAAAAAGGGGTCGTCATGAACAAGTCCTATTGCCCCTCGACGGTCTGCTGCCCGAGCCGTTCGGCCATCCTGACAGGCAAGCAGCCGGCTTCGACCGGTGTCTATGGCAATCGGCAGAACCTGAAGAACGCCCCGAAGGCGAAGGACGTCGTGACGCTGCCGGAATACTTCGCCAAGCACGGCTATCACACCCTCTCCTCGGGAAAGATCTTCCATAAGCATCCGACCGCGAAAGGAATCGATGAGGGGCAGTGGGCGTTCAAAGAGTTCGTGGACGCCGGCGGAAATAACGGCGGCCTGGTCTGGTCGGAATCTCCCACGGCCGGAAGCTTCGGCGAGAAGGGCGAGGAATTCCGGTGGGGGGCGACCAAGAACCCGGTCGATAAGACCAAGGACTATGTCGCCAGCCGATGGGCCGCCGACCAGCTCGGGCGAGACTTCAAAGGGCAGCCCTTCTTCCTGGCTCTCGGCATCTCCAAGCCTCATCTGCCGTGGGAAGTCCCGCAGCAATTCTTCGACCTCTATCCCCTGGATAAATTCAAGACCGTCGAGATCTTTCGCGACGACCTGAAAGATATCACGAACAAGGCGGGAAAGGAGCTCTTCTCGGCTGATCCGCGCTTTCTGGCCGCGGACAAGGCGAAGATGCACAAACAGGCCCAGCGCGCTTACCTCGCGAACCTCAGTTACGCCGACCACTGTCTCGGCGTCGTCTTCGACGCCCTGGCCAAGAGCAAATACGCCGATAATACCATCGTCATGATCTGGGGCGACCATGGCTGGCACCTCAGCGAGAAGCTGAAGTACGGCAAGACCGACCTCTGGGAAGAGTCGGACCGCGTTCCCTTCATCGTGAGCGTACCGGGCGTGACCAAGGCGGGACTGAAGAGCGAAGCGGTCGTCAACCTGCTCGACATGTACCCGACCCTGATCGAACTTTGCGGACTTCCCGCCAACCCCGAGAACGAGGGGCGCAGTTTCGCGCCTGTGCTGAAGGATCCGACCCTGGCCTGGAGCCTCCCCACGCTGACCACTTACAACTACGGGAACCACTCCGTCACGGACGGCCGCTACCGGTTCACGTATTACGGCTCGAAAGGCGGCGCCGAGGAACTCTACGACCACACGACCGACCCGCTCGAACACCGCAACTTGGCCGCCCTGCCGGAATATAAGGAAATCATCGAGCGACTGCGCCTGGCGATGCCGAAGCATAATGAACCGGATTCGCCGGCCAATAATCTGAGCCCTGATGAGAAGAAGGAGCTAGCGAAAGGTGCGCGGAAGGAGAAAAAGGCGGCCGCGGAGGCCGTCAAATAAAGCCCCGGCGGTTCCGGCGAGAGGCAGTTAGGTAGGGTCGGGACCGCGTCACGACATAGATGCCTCGAGGCAGGGGTATCTCCCCTTGCCCACGTGTCACCATGCCAACGTGCCCCCTCGCGCCGTAGGCGCGTTACGCCCCTACCTTCTGCGTCCCAATTCCAAACGAATCTCTTCCGTCACGTCCTCGAGTCGTCGCATGGCGCTCTGGAGGATCGCTTCCGCGACCTCCGTGTTCGGGATGCGACGATAAGCCGCGAGGATCGCCTCGACGGAGCAGACGATGAAAGGGGCCGGTGCTTCGACCAGGACGAACTTCACGCCCTTCTTCTCCGCATTGAGCTGGGCCACCAGCCGACGCATGTTCTCGAGGCCGGCTCGCCCGCTGATGAAATCGAGGTTCGTCTGCAACGTCATGCACTCCGGCGACTCGAGGGCATCGAAGGCCAGCCGATATTCGACGCCGTTACGGATGAACCCGAAACCGCCCTGGTAACGTTCGGCCGACAGGATCGGCCGGGCCGGCGAGTCCGTGACGTCGGCGATAGCTCCTTGGTACAGGATCTTCAGCTCTTCGATTGGAATAAGCATGAGGGGAGAATGATAAGAGAGAGGACTGAGTCGAGGTCTGCGTTGAGGACTGCAACAACGACGGCGGGGCATCAGATACAGCAACTCAAAGGGAGGCCGGAAACCGGAAAGGATGCGGCGGGCAGAATCAATCCCCAGCCGATCATCCGGCCTCCGGTTCCCCTTTGAGTTAGGCATCTTCCCGCCTCGTGCCTCCCTTGCCCACGGGTCAACTTGCCAGCTAGTCCTCCCCTCCGGCCAACTGGCCCACTGGTCAACGGGTCAACTAACGTTGCATCTCTCCGTGCCCCCGTGCCCCCGTGTCAACGTGTCCCCTCGCGCTATCGCGCATGCCCCCGTGTCACCGTGTCAACGTGTCCCCTCGCGGCTCCGCCGCGCCGCCTCACTTCTGCCCCGCCCTTATCTGGAGATTGGCCTCGGCGAACGCTTCGCCCATGAGCGCAAACGTCTTCGCGCAACCGAGGTAATGGTAGCCGGCATTGGAGGCGCCACGCTTCTGCATAGCGGCTTCGTCCGCGGAGATCAGCTTGGCTTCGTAGTCCTTGAGATAAGCCTTCTGCTGCGCCTCGGTCATCTTGCCGTCGGCATTGGCCGAGCGCTTGCCCTTGTTCTTGAGCTCATACGCCATCTGCCGGACCTTCTCCTTCTTGTCCTGGATGGCGCCCAGTTTCTCGTCCCAGAAAGGCGCCGTCCGCACGGCGAGGACGTTGCCCTTGAACTCCGGGAGCGAGGCCGGGGCGGCCATCGCCTCGCGGAAGGCGAGGTTGTCGTCACTGCCCGGGTCCTTGCCGCCGACACCCATGACGCCGATGACGAACGGCAGCCTGGGCGCACCGAGGTCCTTGCGGACGTCGCGGATGAACGCGCCCATGTATTCGGAATAAAGCGCGAACCGGTTGCCCGGCGCGCCCTTGGGCTGCTTGGGATAGAAATTCGAGTCCACCATGTCATTGAAGCCCTGCAGCCAGATGAAGCCGGCCAGCTCGTAACCCTCTTTCGGATCGTACGCCGGGCAGACGCGCCCGGGGTTGGCCAGCACCTGCTTCGCATGCGCGAGCATGAGGCGATAGTAATGACCGGCGTCGGCGAGCGGATGCTTGTCGGTCTCAAGGTCGCGGGCTGTCCGCGGATACGGCCCCGCGCCCGGTGAACGGAAATCGTAGTTCAGCGACTTGCCGCCCCAAGCGGCCTTGATGAGCAGGACAGGGCCTTGGCCGGCGCGCTCCATCGCCAGTCCGAACGTATACTCGGGCCCGATCTTGCCGCCGTCCTTCGCCGGATCCTGCCGCGAGCCGTAACCGGTCGTCAGCGGACCGAAGCCCTCGCCGTTCTTCTCGCCGATACCCGTGTAGTAGGAGATCCATACGTTCTTCGCGGCCGCCGGCTTGCCGTCGGGACCAAGCATGCGCTTCAGCAACGGCGCCGTCGCAGGATCTTCACCGATATAATCGATCGTCTCGACCCTCGCATGTCCTTCCATGTTAGACTGCCCGACGAGGATATAGACCTGCAGAGGCTTCGCCGTGACGGCGCACGCGGCCATGACGAACCACGCGAACAAGGGGTATCTCATCCCCCCACCATGCCTATCCCGGCCCTTCCCGCAACCCGAAGCAGAATGGATGGCTGAATAGATGACTGCGTAGAGGACTGAATCGAGGGCTGGATGGATTAGAGGCAGGAGCTCAAAGGGAGACCGGGAACCGGAATATTAGATGCGGCCAATCATAAACCCCAGCCAACCATCCGGTCTCCGGTTTCCCTTTGTGCCCTGCGGTTTGTCTGGTCCACGTGCCCTCCGGCCCTCGTGTCCTCGATTAGTGTCTCCCTGGCCCACTGGCCCACTGATCAACTGGTCAACTTGTTAGCCGCCTTCACATACCCCACCAAGTGAATCATGCCTAAGACGTCCTGACGGTTATACTCGATGAGGTTGGTCCAGTCGCGCCGGGCTTCGTTCGTGAGCTCACGATGCACGCCGGCGCGCTTGGCGAGCAGTTTGCGCATCCGGCCGAGGATCGACCCCGGCTGCACGTCGAGCAGGTAGCGCTTATATTCATAACCGACCGCGGGCTGGATGAGGAAATCCTTCAGACCCGGATTACGGTGCTCGCCCGCCGTGCGGCACGCCTCAGCGTAGAGCTTCGGCCGGTTGTTCCTGAACCACTTCGCCGCGTTGGCGTTGAGGTAGTTTTCCTTGATCCATTCCGCATGCTCCGGACAGGCCGTCATCAGCAGGTCCCGCTCGGGGATGCTGTAGCCGGCGATGAGCGATTCGGTCGCGATGGCCACTTCGACAATCTTCGCGGCCAACTCGAGCCACGGCTGGAACTCCAGACCGCGCGCCTTGGCTGAAGCGGCGAGGATCGCATCGTGAGCATAGGTCTTCAGCCCCTCGGCCCA
>Ga0208597_1000455_pt1 | contig 15998 bp, 8 predicted proteins | sample LakMenEpi05May12_FD_150673 | JGI IMG/M metagenome (GOLD analysis project Ga0208597, IMG submission 150673) | Freshwater microbial communities from Lake Mendota, WI - 05MAY2012 deep hole epilimnion (SPAdes) | ecosystem: Environmental > Aquatic > Freshwater > Lake > Epilimnion/Euphotic zone ...
TGTCTCGCCGCCTGCGGGATTACGATCGTCCTTCTTCTGGGCGTTAGGGCGCTCAGCGCGCGTCGCGGCGCCACGGGCTTGGGCCTTGGCGATGTGAAGCTCGCCGGCGCCCTGGCGCTTTGGCTGGGGTGGCGGACCCCCTGGATGGGCGTGGCGTCCGCCGCCATGGGGCTTGTGGCCATGGCGCTCATCCGACCCCAGGATGGCAAATTGCCGTTCGGCCCCTTCATCGCCCTGGCGGGGTTTGGTCTTGGCGTCATCCAGGAGGCCGGCTGGTGAAGGGCTCGTCATTGCAGGTCGTGGCGCGCCAACGCGGCGCTGTGCTGGCGGCGTTGAAATCACACTCCGCCGTAGATGCTGCCGCCTTGTCGCGGGCCGAGCTCGTCGCCGCCAGGACCCGCCAGCCGGTGGAGCAGGCCCTGAACCAGCTTGGGGGGCTCAGCGACGATGACCTCGCCGCCCTCTATTCAACGGCGCTGGGGATTGAGGTGTGGAGCCCGAGCGATGACCCGCCGTTATCGGAGCTGAAGGGGCTCAACCTCACCTCCGATTATCTTCGGCGCGCGCGAGTCCTAGTACTCACAAGTACGAGCCCCGAGAGAATTGTTTGCGCCGCTTGCGATCCCTTGGATCAAGCCGCGCTCCAGGGGCTTTCCTTCGCCTCGGGCAAAGGCCTCACGGTAAAAGCGGCGAGGCCTGACGATTGGCGGCGCGCCTTGGATGCGACCTACCTCGCTCAGGCGCCCGACGCAGGTCCGCTTGATGAGCGGCGCCTTGAGCGCGATATCGATCTCCTGGCCGATCGCAATGAGGCCCCTGGGTCTCGCCTTGTGGCCGAGGTGTTCGATGCGGCGGTAAGGCTCGGCGCCTCGGACATTCACTTTGAACCTCGCCGCCATGATCTGTTGATCCGTCTACGGATCGATGGGCGCATGGTTCAGCATGCTGAAGTGGCCGCCGATCTTGCCCAACCTGCGGTCTCGCGGGTCAAGGTCATCGCCAATCTCGATCTTGGCGAACGGCGACTGCCTCAGGACGGCCGCACCACCTTCGTCATCGGTGGCAAGCCCATCGACGTGCGCGTGGCGACCTCGCCCACCGTCTTTGGGGAATCGGCCGTGCTGCGCATCCTGGATCGGACCAGTGTTCCGCTTGACCTCGACGCCCTGGGCCTCAACGCTCAGGTGGCGAGCGTGCTCCGAGGCGCTGCGGCCTCGCCCCATGGGCTCTTTCTGGTCACTGGCCCCACCGGCAGCGGCAAGACCACGACGCTCTATGCGCTGTTGCAGACCTTCGCCGGTTCGCCCCGCAAGGTGCTGAGCGTCGAGGATCCTGTGGAGTTTCACTTCGAGCATGTCTCCCAAACCCAGGTTGCGCCTGCGATTGGGCTGACCTTCGCCGCAGCCCTGCGCTCGTTCTTGCGCCAGGACCCGGATGTCATTCTCGTTGGTGAAATCCGCGACCCCGAAACTGCCGCCGTAGCGATTCAGGCGGCCATGACCGGGCATTTGGTGCTGGCTTCGATCCACGCCAATGATGCGCTCGGGGTCGTGCCGCGCCTGCTCGATATGGGCATCGAGTCCTACCAGATCGCGGCGGGTTTTCGGGGCGCTGTGGCGCAGCGCTTGGTGCGCCGGCTTTGTCCACATTGCAGCGCTAGCCGACCGGCTGAACCTGGAGAGCGTGCGCTTGCGGAAAAACTCGGCCGCCAGGCGCCGCTGCACCTTTGGGCCGCCTCGGGCTGCCCTCATTGCAAGGGCGCTGGGTTCAAGGGACGGATCGCGATCTCGGAAGGGTTCACCGCGGACGACCCATTTGTGCGCGCCGTGGCGCAAGGCGCTTCAGCGTCCGTCCTGAATGATGAGGCGGTGCGGTGCGGCCTCGCGCCCATGGCGGTTGATGGCTTCGCCAAGGCGGTGGAGGGTGTGACCTCGCTGGAGGAAGTCATGGCGGCGATCCATGACCGATAGCGATGCCCGCTTTGCCTATGAGGCCTTGGACGGCGGCGGTCGTCGCCGGCGAGGTGAAGTGGTGGCCGCGAGCCTCACCGCCGCCCACGCAAGCCTGCGCGCGCAAGGTCTTTCCCCGCTTCGCCTTGATCCCATGTCGGCGAGCGCGGGAAGAACGCCCAGTCGAACCGTTGGCAAGGCCGAGCGCCGTAAATTTCGTTTGGCCGACCGCGATCTTTCGGAATTCTTGAGCCAATGGGCGGCGCTCTTGAAGGCCGGCGCGGATATTCGCTCGAGCTTGCAGATACTAGGTGCGCCGGGGGGCAAGGCCGCTGTTGGGCGCTTCGCGGCCGAGCTTAACCGCAGAATCTCAGGGGGAGAGGGTATCGACGCCGCGCTCGCCGCCCTTCTCGGAGCCGATCGAGGCTTTATCGCAGCCCTCGCCGCAGCTGGCCAAAGCAGCGGCGATCTCAGCGGCGGGCTCGCGCGATCCGCCGAAATTCTCGAAACAAGGCTCAAGCTGCGCGACCAGCTTGTGTCGGCGCTGAGCTATCCAGGCTTTGTCTTTGTCAGCGCCATCGGTGCGCTCGGCGTGATCCTCCTCTTCATCGTGCCGGCGCTGGAGCCGTTGGCCGAAGACAACGGCGCAAAGCCAGCGCTTTCGCTGGCGATCTTGATCGCGGCAAGCGCCTTCCTTCGCGGAAATCTCGTGCTGCTCGCAAGTGTCGCAGCTATTGCCGTCGCAGCTCTCGCTTTGGCTTGGAGGTCGAACCTCTTGGTGCGGCCGCTCGACCGGCTCCTGCTTCGCGGGCCATGGCGAAGGACAGCAAGCGGCCTTGTCTATGGCGGCTATGTCCTGGCCTTGGGCGCCATGTTGACCGGCGGCGCCTCCATGACGGAGGCCCTCCGGCTATCGTCGCGCATCATCCGATCGCCCTCAGCCCGGGAGGCTGTGGAGCGGCTTACCATCAAGGTGAGGCAAGGGACTTCCCTTGCCGCCGCGCTTGGGGAAATCAGCGGTCTTCCCGGCTCGGTAACCCGCCTAGCGGCCGTGGGCGAGGCCTCGGGCGCGCTCGGCCCGATGTTGGCGCGCGCCGGCAAGCTGGAGGAAGAGCAGGCGCTTCGCAGGATCGAGGCCGCTGGCCGCATGCTAGGACCTGCGCTGATCGTGGCGCTCGGCGCCATGGTCGGCCTTCTTATGGCGAGCCTCCTGACCGGCGTGTCGCAGCTTGGCGAAAGCGCGCTGCGTTAGGGTCTGCCAGCAATGATCCTCAAAGTAGATGACTTGCCATTTGGCAGCGCCATCGACCAGACGTCCCCGACGCTTTCCGTAATGAGAGGGCCGCACTGCGCAATTCGCGGAGCCGGCTTCGACTGAGTAAAGCAAAGCTCCCCGCTGCTTTCGGACCACGTTCCAGCTATGGGCGTTCCATCTCCGGCGGTTGCGGAATAACTATGGTCCTCGTTGATGTAGAATTTAGCAATTGTGCCGTCTGGCTTATTGATTTGGAGCGTGTTTCCAAACAACGCATTTGGCGCCGATTGCGCAGCGGTCGCATACGCGGCCAAGGTCGTTGCGACGATAATCGGGAGTAAATTCATATGTCCAAGCTCCAATTAGCACGCATATTTGCCGCAGTTGCCGCCAGCTCCAGGGTTCACAGTTACTGTGATCGTAGCCGTGGCGGTTCCGCCGAGACCATCTGAGATGGTATAGGTAAAGCTATCGACCCCGTCCAATCCGTTTGGATAATAGGTGATCGACCCTCCACCACTATTGATGGCTACGGTGCCAAGCGAAGGTGTGCCCAATCCAATAATGGAAAGCGAATAGCCTGAGGGGCTGCTGTCGCCCGTAAGCGGGTTAAGCACCTTGCTTATGACCGTATCGAGCATTGAGTAGCTTTGATTGATTGCCGTTGGCCCACCAACTGGCGCCGCCACGGTAATGGAGACGGTAGCGGGAGCCGACGTGCCGCCAGCGTTGGACGCCGTGTACTGGAAGCTATCTGCGCCAGAATAGCCGCTTGCGGGGCTATAAGAGATGGAGGTTCCGCTGGCGGTGGCCGTTCCATGTGCGGCCTGCGAGGAAACTGCGACGCTGGTCGCGGCTCCACCGCCGAGGCTGAGCGCGATGGCATTGTTGCTGGAATTATAGGCGACGCTGGCGCTAACGCCGTTGGCGATTGGCGGGGCAGGCGCAGCGGGGGAGACAGTAATTGAGACTGTAGCGGGTGCCGAGGTGCCGTTGGCGTTGGAGGCGGTGTACTGGAAGCTGTCGGCGCCGGAATAGCCGCTTGCGGGGGTGTAGGAGATTGAGGTTCCGCTGGCGGCGGCCGTACCGTGGGCGGCCTGCGAGGAAACCGCCACGCTGGTCGCTGCTCCGCCAGACAGACTGAGCGAGATCGGGTTATTGCTGGAATTATAGGCGACGCTGGCGCTGACGCCGTTAGCGATCGGTTGAGCGGCGGAATTGCTTACCGCAACACGATTGCCTGCTGCATCGTAGGTGTAATTTATAGTCGTCGTCGACCCATTGGCAATCGTGACTGAAGATAAGCGGCCTAGCGCATCATACACATAGCTTGACGTAGATTGGGCGTGGGCGCTTAATTTCAGATCGATATTTGCGAAAGGGCTTAGCGCGAAGAAGGCGCCAGCTAACACGCTCCCGGCCAGTCGCGTTTGCATCCGGACCATGTCGCCCCCCAAATTATCGTTCACTACTGCCAGCGAGAGTGGCCGGCTCCAAATTTGCCAGGCTCAAGAATGCCTAATTGGAACTGCGGCGCAAGTGATAATCCCGATTATCGGGAGGTTGCCCTTGACGGTTTTAAAATGAGCGTGAAACATATGCTCATCAATTGTTGATTGCGCCACCTTTGCCGAGGTTTGGCGCCGGCTGACGCGAACAAGGAAGTGGGATGCGCCAGAGGCGTCGCCGCTTGTTCCAAGCGCGGATGCGCAACGTCGGTCGAAGAACTTAGAAGGCACAGGGGGGCATTATGGGTTGGATTCGCTGGGTTGGCGCGGCGATTGGGTTAATGGCGCTGGCGCTTGATGCCGGCCAGACAGCCGCACAGGTCACGCCGCAAATTAGCGATCCACCCGAATACCGGACGGTTGATGAGAATCAGATTGACCTGTCCACTGGGCAATACGTCGCCGATATGCCGGGGGTCTCCATCGGGCCAGCCGGTAAAGGCGGTATGAGCTGGCGACAGTCGCTCGCCGGGCCGGACAACTTGTTCGCTCAACTTACCATCTCGTCTTCGCCACTGCCGCAGGTGCCATATTCCACGGGCGCGACCGTCAAAGCCAACGGCCATATCGTGGAATTCTATGGAAATACCAATGGCTGGAGAGGGTTCAGCGCTGTTCATGGGGAGACGCTCGTTTGTTCTGCGACCGGGATCACGTGTGTTTTCACAGATCGGGATGGAACACAGGTGACCTTCCCTAGCGTCTTGAATTATGCGGGATCCGGTCCCCAATTCTATTCCGCCAGCACCTTGACTAGGCCGAATGGTGAGATCTGGACGTACACCTATTTGCCGGGTGTGTTGACTTATCTCATGGGGATTAACTATTTAGGCGCTAGCGTTTATTACCCATTGTCTGTATATAACAATTACGGGTATATGATAAAATTTGATTACGGCGCTGGTAATTCAGGTGTTAAATGGGTCACGAAGGTGACGGCCATAAATCTAGCTTCGGAATATTGTTCTCCGTCAGCATTTTCATGCGCGCTGACAAAGCCTTGGCCATCGGTGTCCATTTCTGGAAGCGGGACCAATTATTCCAGCGTGTCCATGACGGATGCGACTGGCAAAACTACAACATATAATTCTGCGCATGATGCTTCAGGCGCAATTTTGGGTCTTACTGTCACCAAACCGACCGGAAGAGCGATCACTCTAACATACGATACGACCTGGACAGCTGAGGGCAATGTTGTATCGACTGCAGGTGTTTGCCAGGGATTTCAGACAATTGTAAGTCCGCCTTCGACCGAACTGCCGAGTTGTGGCGTTCAGCACGTGACGTCGTTTTCGGATGGTGTCAGCACCTGGAGCTATGCCTACCAATACGTTCAGGCGAGCGCCTACGGGTACAATTATCTTCAACTCAAGACCACTCGGACTGATCCACTAGGTCATATTCGCACTGTCGTCGCCTTGCCAAACGGGCAGGCCGTTTCCAATGTGGACGAGCTTGGGCGCACCACCTCCGTGGCCGCAATACCTATCAATCCGTCGGGCCAATTACCGGAAGGTCAGATTACGGCGATCACCTTCCCAGAGGGCAATGTTCACAGCTACACATATGATAGCCGTGATAATGTCACCAGCGTCGCCTTGGGCCAAACGGCAGGCCATGGCTCTTCGGCGTTGGTGTGGCAATACGCCTACCCGAGTGTTTGTTCCAGCTTGATCACCTGCAACCACCCAACGTCAATTACGGACCCCAAGGGCAATATCACGACATATACCTGGGATGCGACCAACGGCCAAATGACGTCGATGACGCTGCCGGCGGCTGCGACAGGCGGCGTCCAACCACAATCGCGCTATAGCTACGCCGCTTTGAGCGGACAAATCCTGAATAGCAGCGGCGTTTTGGTTCCGCAGGCCTCTCCCGTCTATCTCCTGACGGGTATTTCGACTTGTCAGACAACAGTTTCATGCGCTGGAACGGTCGACGAGATCAAGATCACCAAGGTCTATGATCCGAATACGCTCATGCCCACCTCGATCACCACCGGCTCAGGCGATGGCGCCCTATCGGCGACCAGCAATGTGTCGTTCGATATTTTCGGCAATTCGACGGCGTTCACCGATCCGCTCGGCCACGTCAGCTACGCGACTTACGACGCCGACCGGCGGCCACTTTTCGCCATTGGTCGGGACCCGGGAACTGGCGTACGAGTGGCGAACCTAACCACGTATGATGCAGATGGGGCGGTCATTGAAATCGACAAGGGCACTACGACCCAGCCTAACGGCTCAGACTTCTTGGCCCAGCAGAGCACAACTTACGCCTACGACGCCGCGGGCCATCGGATTCAAACGACGACATTCAACGGCACAACGTCCGGTTCGATCGAGGCGCTAACTCAAGTGAGCTATGATGCGCTAGGACGGGTGCAATGCACGGCAGTCCGTGAGAACTCGGCTGTGTTTGGCGCCTTGCCAGCCTCGGCCTGCAGCCAGTCAACGGTTGGATCCTTCGGCCCGGATCACATCATCCAGTTTGTCTATGATAATGCCAGCCAGAAGCTCCAGGAGCTGCGTGGAGTTGGCTCGTCGAATACGATCACCTACGCAACCTACGCCTATGGCCAAAACGGAGAAGTGACTTCGGAGAAGGACGCCAACGGTAATCTGACTGCAAACATCTACGATGGCTTCGGCCGACTGTCACAGGTCAACTACCCTTCGACGGCCGTGGGGGCGGGAACCGTCAATCCTAACGATTATGAGACGTACTCCTACGACAATAACGGTAACAAGTTGACCACGCGACGGCGTGACGGGGTGACCATCTCATACGCCTATGATGCGCTAAACCGATTAATCTCAAAGGCTATCCCGAACCAGCGGACGGTATATGTCGGCTACGACTTGCAAAACCGCCCGGTATCGCAAGTCTTCGATAGCGCTGCCGGGCCAGGCGTGACCTACACCTATGACGCATTGGGGCGCATGCTCAGTGAGGCCACCTATGGCAGGAGCCTAACCTATGGTTATGATCTTGCGGGCAATCGAACCTCGATCAGTTGGCCCGACGGTTTCAGGGTCAACTACACATACGATGGCGATAGCCGGATTTCCGGCATCGCAGAAAATGGCGGGATCAGCTTGGTCACCACCGGCTTCGACAACCTTGGCCGCTTGACCGCGCTGAATCGCGGCGGCGGAGCGAGCACCAACCTGGGTTATGATAACCTTGATCGGCTGACCAGCCTGAGCCAGACCTTTCCAGGCACTACCGCGGATAACGTCAGCCATACCTATGCCTACAGCCCGGCCAGCCAGGTGGTTCGCGATGCAGCAACGAATTCGATCTACCAGTGGACGCCACCCACTCAAGGGCAAGCTAAGACCTATGACGGCTTGAATCGGGACGCGGCGATCGTGGCGGTCAATGGCTATGATGCCCGGGGTAACCTGACTTATGACGGACTCCGCACCTTCACCTACGACACCGAGAATCGCCTGCTTAGCGAGTCAGGCCCGGCGACGGCGGCATTGAGTTATGACCCACTCGGTCGTCTCAATCAGACCGTGATCAACGGTGTCACAACGCAGTTCCTCTACTCTGGCCCCAATCTCATGGCCGAAATGGACGGCTCCGGCAATATTCTTCGCCGTTATGCGCATGGCCTCGGCGTCGACCAGCCTCTGGTGTGGTACGAGGGCGCAGGAACGAACGATCGCCGTTGGTTGCTCGCTGACCGTCAAGGCTCAATCATCGCCTACGCAAACGCCACCGGCGCAGCATTGGCGACCTACGCCTACGGCCCCTACGGCGAGCCGCAGACGTGGGGCGGTTCGCGCTTTAGCTACACCGGCCAGATCCAACTTCCGCAGCTGGCCCTGTATCACTACAAGGCTCGCGTCTACGATCCGAATTCCGGCCGGTTCCTCCAGACGGATCCCATCGGCTATAAGGACGGTCCGAATTGGTATCTCTATGTCGGAGATGATCCGATCAATAAGGTCGATTCTGCCGGATTGGCCTCGTGCGCAAACGCCATGTCTGACGCGGATTGCGATGCAGCATTGGCCGCACAGGCACAGGCAAGGCAGGATATTAAGATAGCCCAGGCTGCTTTGACCGGTCTAAACAACGAGCGGGCTGCCGTTGCTAGCGGTGACCAGAAAGAACTATCCGCAACGGCGAAGGCGACGGAGTCCGCACTAAGTAAGAATTTTGGTGATGCTAGCAGCTCAACTATCAAGAATCTTCAATCGACCTTGACGAAAATCGATGGTGTTTTAGCGGACAGCGGAGGAATTATTCAATTTTCGCGCGAAAAAATGCCGAAGTATCTTGGGCGAGCTATGCCGTTCGGGAACAAAATTAAACTCGGGGATGATTTCTTTAGCGCGAATACGTCCAGTCGCGATAGGGTTGTAACTACAATTCATGAGGCTGGGCATATAATCGGTTTGAATTTTATGATGCCCGAAGCGTATGAGGGGGCGGCGCGGTGGGCTCCGACTTGGTATCATCTTTATAATGCAGATGATGTGGCAAGATTTTCTTTTGACGCTGGTCAAAAATGAAGGCGCTTATGCAGAAGTTTTTATGGTGTGCGATGGTGGTGGTTGGAAGTATATTTTGTATATTTCCAATATTTATTATGTCCATCTTTATAATCGGCTTCTCATTGCATGAGGGATTGCACGAGTTTATCCGTCAAATGGGAATGGGAATAAATCCTATCATAATTTTATCTTACGCATTTTTCATATTATTTGGATTTATGCTGATTTATTTGGGTTTTAGGCAATTGAAAGGCGATGGCAAATAAAAATTAAATTAAAGCGATGTAAAAAGTTTGGGCATTATGATTGATATATTGTCCATGATTTGGCTGTTGTTTTGCGAGGGATAAATTAAACTTGGCTTGACGATCGGCGTTAGCGAGTTAATTCGAGGCGTCGCGGGGAATCTTCCCCCACCCTAAACTTTGATGGCTTGGATCACCATGCTCCATTCTTCGAATGGCAAGGCGCGAGGGGGGGCGGCTGATGAGGTGTTGTTGAGTGGTGAAGAGGTTGTAGGTGGGGCCGTGGGCGGAGAGGAAGCGCTGGGCTGATCCCAGCGATTTGAACCTTTGCTGCTGGCGCACCCGCCTTTGGGTAGGCGGGTGACAGACTCCATACTTCCCACATTCCGCCACCCAGGAGCCGCGTTACGGCAACCTGATCCAAAGCCCCGGTCGGAGCCGAGTCGTGCCGAAAGGCGCAATCAGTTGTTGAAAACCGCCACAATGGGTCTAGCGCCCGCGAAAGGGTTGTGCTGATCTAGCGGCTAACTTGCGGGGGCGTCTTCATGATCGTGTCGGTTAAGGGGCTTGCGGTAAGGCTGGGTATGGCCGGCCTTGTCATTGCGATCCTGCCAAGCTTCGCTGCGGCCGAGAGCGTTTCGTGCGAGGGCGCAGTGCAGAATGGTCAGGCGGCAATCTACTGCACCTATCCCCACGAGGCGAAGCGCGATTGCACCGTAAGCTGGACCTTGAAGTCCAACGATGGGGCGAGCTTTGAATGGACGGGATCCTACTCGGTCAACAAAGGGGATGACCATTCGAAGAAGCTGAGCATTTCAGCCCACCCGACGAGCGGTTCGCCCATCGCAGCAAGCTCCGGCCCATTGAAGCTGAGTTGCAAAAAACCGAGCTGAATAATCGCCGCGATTGCGTTCGATATTCTTCGGTCTAAGGCCGTAGCTGGCGCGTTTTCAGCAAATGTCGCGTCTCATCTATATGATGTATTTGCGACATATGGGTGAGTTATCCACAGCTTTTTGGATAGGTTGCGCCCTCCATCGTTGCTTTTCAAAAGAATAGATGGTGGCCTCGCCCATGGGTTAGAGCTGCGTCGGCTCTGACCGTAAGCGATTGTCGGCGGCGAACTCCAGCGATGGAGTTCACACGAGGCGTGTTGGGGGTGAGGGGCGAATGGGGCGAATTATTAGTCGCGCGGCGCGCGCGGTGGCCGTGCTTGGCCTACTCGTCCCACCAATATCCGCAAGCGCTGAGACCTACGCCTATGATGCGTTGGCGCGGCTGATCGCCGTTTCAACAGACGATTATCGGACGATCAATTATTCCTACGACGCCGCGGGCAATCGCGTTGCGGTGTCGGTGACCAATACAGCGCCTCCGCCAAGTGCGAGGACCTATTCGGTTTCCACCAACGCCAACCAGGCGACAACCTTCGATCCGCGCGGCGCAGCCTCAAGCCCCGTTGGATTGTCGCTATCGGTGACGGGGATTGGGACGCCCGCGCACGGTTCGGCCACTCTTGCGGTCAATCAGGTGACCTTCACGCCAACGACCAGCTACGTCGGCTCCGATAGCTTCAGCTACACGGTCACGGACGCCAATGGCGGGACCGCGACGGGGTCGATCAGCGTCACCATCAACGATGTGCCTCCGACGGCGGGGGCCTATTCGGTCTCAACCAACGCCAACACAGCGGCGACCTTCGATCCACGATCCTCGGCTTCAAGCCCGATCGGATTGGCGCTGACCATTTCATCGGTAGGGGCGCCGGGTCACGGGACGGCCTCGACGAACGGCACATCCGTGACCTACACGCCGACGAGCGGCTATTCGGGAACGGACAGCTTTACCTACACGGTTTCGGATGGGAAGGGCGGCTCGGCGAGCGGGACGGTCAATGTGACCGTAGTCGCAGCTCCAGCCCTGACGGTTTCATTGAGCGCGACGACTGAGTCCGTCGTGGTTTACACGCCGACGACTTCGGGGACGACCCCGTTGGTGACGGCGACCGCCAGCGGCGGCACGGGATCGGGCTACACCTACACGTGGCAGTACGTCTCGGGCGATACGGGGATCACGGCCACCAACCCCGGAGGCGCGCAAACCGCATGGCGCAGAACGGGCATGCAGTTGTTCCAAACCTACAGCGCCAACTGGCAATGCAAGGTCACCGATAGCGGCGGACATGTCGTCTACTCCGGCCAAGTCAACATCACCTTCTACGAAGATTCCATGCAATGATGAGCTTTGGTCGGTTGAATATCCGCAGAAGCGCTGCGGTTGGCGCCCGTGTCAGCCTTTGGGCGAGGCTGGGAGCAGGAGCGATGCTGGCGCTTGTCCTCGGCGCCGGATCGGCCCTTGCGCAATCATCGCCCACACTGCCGTCGATGAAGGTGATGTCGGCGCCATTGGTGGATCCGCTGAGCGCCGAAGCGTTTTACGGCTCGTCCACCACGCACACCTCCTCGTTCACCAATTCCGCGAACGCTTCAGCCTTCTCGGGGGCCGCGCCGGAGATCGTGGAGCTTTCGCGGGCGCTGAAAGGCAATCCGGATCTGATCTACGAGTGGGTGCGCAATCAGGTCGAAGTGGAGTTCGCCTTCGGTTTGCGCAAAGGCCCGCTCGGCACGTTGATCAACAAGTCGGGCACGCCATTTGACCAGAACGCGCTGTTCGTCGCCTTGGTGCGGCAGGCGGGTTATTCGGCGCGCTATCGCATTGGGCGGGTGACCATCGCGGGGTCGGACTTCGCCAATTGGAGCGGGGTTTCAAACATCACGGCGGCCTGCAACATGCTGGCGGCGGGCGGGATCCCGGCGGCGTTCAATGGGGCGGGAACCTCGCCCGCCAACTGTTCGGTCTCGGGGACCTTCACCTCGGTGACGCTGTTGCACATCTGGTCGGAGGTGCAGATCGGCGGGACCTGGTACGCCTATGATCCGAGTTTCAAGCCCTACACCACCAATGCCGGGCTTGGGCTTTACGGATTGTCCGGGCTAAGCGCCGGCCAGACCTCGGTCCAGGCAGCTTCGACCATCGACAGCGGCGCCGTCTCCGGCTCCAATTTCATTCACAATGCGAGCCAGACCAACCTCAACGCCTATCTTCAGGCGCGCGGCGCGCAGCTGTTGAGCGCATTGAAGTCGAGCGCGCCCGGGACGGACACCGCAGGGGTGGTGGGGATCACCAAGATCATCCCGGCCTATGCGCCAGCGGGGGGCTTTAGGAATGCGACGCCGGCGGGGTATTCGGCGACGGCGGATGTTCTGATCACGGGCGACATTCCTGATCAGTACCGCACGACGCTGAGGGTAACCTTGGCGGCGAACCTCAACGGCCTTAACCCGAGCACGATCATAGATTGGCCGTTTTTCGTGGACGACATCGATGGTCGCCGGCTCGGGGTGACCAGCAATTTCAACAACACCCAGGTGCAAAATCCGAGCGGCAGCCCGGTCGCGCCCTATGGCATCAGCACCTACACCACGAACATCTTCAACCTCGTCGTGGACGACGTGGCGGTGGGGTCCTATTCCTGTAATCCGACGCTCGACAGTTTCGGGGGCAACGCCAACGCCAACTGCGCGCTTGGCATGGGCGGGCAGGTGACGCTCGCGGCCACCCATCCCTATGCGGCGAACAATGGGAGCTATGCGAGCCAGACCATCGTCAAGCCGATCAGCGTCTTGGCGACCCCCTTCGCCATCGTCAGCGGCTGGGGCGGCGTCTCGCCGGCGCTGAGCGCCAAGTGGGGTTCAGAAGCGGTGGAGGATACGGCGTTCCCCAGGTACGGAGCGCCGAAACACCCTTGCGGCGATGTGGCCGGCAATGAGACCTGCTGGGACGACTATCTGGCGTCCGAAGGTGATTTCTCACGCCAGAAGACGGCGGCGGCGTGGCTTGCGCAGGTCTCGCGGATGTTTGTCCTCCAGGGACAGCTCGGCAACGCGCATATTGATCACCAGCACTCCATCGGCGTGGTGGATTGGCGCGCTCAGATGCAGGCCTATCAGTATCCTGCACCTGTGGCGGGCGTGTCGCCCGGCGGGCCGGACTACTTCGGCATCACCGATCAGTTCACCCAGATCAGCATCGACACTGCCATCAGTGTCGTCTCCAAGGCCAACGACGCCAATCGGACCAATGCAGTGATCCGGTCTGTGGCGGTGGCGGCGGCGACCTTGGAAGGCTCGGTGCTGGAGCAGAGCGAGGATCTGCCGGACACCTCGACCACGGCTTCGCGCTTTGCGTGGGGCAATACGCCGGACAACGAAGACCCTTGCTTTGCTAGCCGCAATCCGCGCGCCTTCTTTGACCTCACGAGCTCCAGCGGCGCCAGCCGCAGCGGAATCTACCTCTATGAGGGATCGAGCGGCGGTTGCGGCCCCACTTCGCCGACGATTTCGGGCGGCGGCGCGTCGGTCTATTCGGCTTACCTGGAGGGGGCGGTATCGGCTTATCAGGCTGCTGGCTTTCACCTGACCGTGTCCGCTGAGACCTTCCTCGGGCCGGGCGCCCGCTTTGGCCCGAGCCTCCCCAACCAGCTCAAGATCGCTCTGAACTATCCGTCGCGCCAGCGCGGCGGGGCCATCGTCGCCACCCGATATGACGGGAGCGGCAATGTGGTGGAGGTGGCCCATGTGCTCACCACCATGGACGGGATCACCAAGGGCGGCGGCGGCAAGCAGCCGCAGAACTTCGCCGAATATGATCCGAAGAAGGCCGCGGACGTCCTGAAGGACAAGTTCGTCGACAAGAGCCCGGCGCTGGGCGTCGACCTCAAGTCAGGCTCTGTCGGCTACACTACGCCGACCTTGGCCTCGGTGGGCGGCAAGTTCCCCTACGGCTATGAGTATAAGCTCGCCTACAAGGCCGGGCCTCAGTCCTGCACCGGCACGTTCGGGCCCTGTACTGGCCCCGTGCAAAGCGGCTGGAACCAGGACTGGGACGTTCGCTTCTCCAACTCCGGCTCCGGTCTGGAAGGCATGGGCGCGACCACGCCCTTCGCCGCCTCCGGCAGCCTTGTGGCCTTCATGGCCTTGCAGGACATCTTCTACGACACCTCGCGAGGCGACCTGGAGAAGGACGTCTATGCCGCGCTCGCCGCCGATTGGTGGCGTCAGCAGATGGTGGCCAACACCGCCACCATCAACAAGGGCTTCCAGGGCCAGCAATATGTCCGCCTGATTGACGGGACCTGGGCGCCGCCGGTGGGGGCGCCGGGAGTGCTGACCCAGACGGGCCTGCGCCAGAAGGTGCGTGACGATTGCACCAACGGTAACACCACCTCCTACGCCGCCTCGTCGGCGCGGCGCTGGGATCACTCGGGGGTGAGCTTCTCGTTGCAGAATGCGGAGGGCGATGTGCTCTCCTTCGCGCCCTGGACCTGGGTGGTGGACCCCACCACCAACAAGTGCCTGATCCTCTACGGCTATCAACCCACCACCTGGACCTTCCCCCAGGGCGTCACGGCCACCTTCACCTATGACTATCAGCAGGGGGTGACGGGGATCTCCACCAGTGTCGGGCGCTCGATCGCCTTTGCGCAGGCCTCGCCAGGCGTGACGCTCACGGCCACGCTCAATGGGGCCACGGTGGGGCAGAACGCCAGTGGCGTGGTCGACGCCGCCGGCGATCTTTGGAAGTTCGACTTCACCGCGCCGGTGGCGCGCTCCACCTCGAGCTACGCCGCGCGGATGATCCCCTATGGCGAGCTCCAGCACGTCTATGAGCCTGTGAACGGCTCCCAGCCGGCGCTGGAATACGCCTATGACAGCCTTGGTCGGGTGAAACAGGCCAAGGATGCAGTGGCGTTGCAGCAGGGAACCCGCGGCCCCTATCTCTGGTACATCGCCGACGGCGGCCGGGGCGAGCACGACGATCCCCTGGGCGGGGCCTACACCGTCTATTACGACACCGATGGCAATGCGGTGCGGCACATTGACGAACTCGGTCGCGAGGTGGATTCCACCTATGATGGCCGCCACCGGGTGCTGACCCGGGTGTTCCCGGAGCAGAACTGCGAGCAGTTCACCTATGACGCTTACGACCACGTCACCAGCCTGACCCAGAGCCCGAAGAACCAGGCCTGCGGGTCCTCGCCCATCACCATCAGCGCCACCTATGAGCCGGTGTGGGGCAAGCTCGCCTCCATCACCGATGCGCTGAACAACACCACCAACCTCAGCTACTACGGCCCGGGCGTCGCCGGCGCCTCGCTCCTGGCCAACGCCCAGCGTCCGGCGGTGCCCGATCCCTACAACGGCAACATCGCCACGCGGCCGACCTACAGCTTCCAGTACAACGCCATCGGCCTGCCGATCCAGGAGAGGGATCCGACGGGGGTGACCACCACCCACGCCTATGACAGCCTCGGCAACCTGATCAGCACCACCACGGCGGCGGCCTCGACCTATGGCCAGCCGGCGCTCAACCTCACCACCGGGTTCACCCCGGACGCGGTGGGCAATGTGGTGAGCGTGGTGGACCCGCGCGGCAACGCCACCACCACTCAATATGACGCCATGCGC
>Ga0208597_1000456_pt1 | contig 15976 bp, 10 predicted proteins | sample LakMenEpi05May12_FD_150673 | JGI IMG/M metagenome (GOLD analysis project Ga0208597, IMG submission 150673) | Freshwater microbial communities from Lake Mendota, WI - 05MAY2012 deep hole epilimnion (SPAdes) | ecosystem: Environmental > Aquatic > Freshwater > Lake > Epilimnion/Euphotic zone ...
TCCATTAAATAAAAAGCTACTGCCTTCGCAAATGGTCTGACTAAACGAACCCAACGTTTTAGGATTTACTATTAAAACCAATGTTCTAATGGAGTCACAACCTTTTGCATTTCCACTAATAAGTGTATCGATATACGTTCCAGAAATTGTTCTTCCGAGGAAACTACTTCCTTCACAAATGGTTTGATTGATTGTAGAGAATGTTTTAGGATTTACCGTTAAATTTAATGTTAAAATGGAGTCACAACTTTTTGCATTAACTAATGTATCGAGATAAGCACCCGAAATCGTTCGATTGATGCCATTGAATAAAAAGCTACTCCCTTGACAAATAGTTTGGTTTATCGTTCCGAAAGTTTTAGGATTAACGGTCAAGTTTAATGTTAAAATGGAGTCACAACCTTTTACATTTATTAATGTATCCATATAAGCGCCCGAAACCGTTCGATTGATGCCATTGAATAAAAAACTACTGCCTTGGCAAATGATTTGAGAAAATGATCCAAACGTTTTTGGATTTACCGTTAAGTTAAGTGTCAGAATAGAATCACAACCTTTGGCATTTATCAATGTATCAAGATAAGCACCCGAAACCGATTGATTGACGCCATTGAATAAAAAACTACTGCCTTCGCAAATGGTTTGATTTATAGTGCCAAACGTTTTAGGATTTACTGTTAAAACCAATGTTCTAATGGAGTCACAACCTTTTGCATTTCCACTAATAAGAGTATCGATATACGTTCCCGAATTGGTTCTTCCAAGGAAACTACTTCCTTCACAAATGGTTTGATTGATCGTAGAGAATGTTTTCGGATTTACAGTTAAATTTAATGTTAAAATAGAGTCGCAACCTTTTGCATTGACCAATGTATCTAAATAACTACCTGAAATAGTTCTGTTGATGCCATTGAACAAGAAACTACTGCCTTGGCAAATTGTTTGGTTTATCGTTCCGAAAGTTTTAGGATTGACGGTCAAGTTTAGTGTTAAAATAGAGTCGCAACCTTTTGAATTGACCAAAGTATCTAAGAAACTACCTGAAACGGAGCGGTTGATGCCATTGAATAAAAAACTACTGCCTTGGCAAATGTTCTGAGAAAATGAACCAAACGTTTTCGGATTTACGGTTAAATTAAGTGTTAGAATAGAGTCGCAACCTTGACTATTGATTAATGTATCTTTATATACACCCGATACACTTATCGTTTGATTATTAAAAAAAATAGTATTAGGTTGGCAAATTGTCAAAAAACTATCTTTTTTTGAAGTATCTTTTACAGTAATAAATAAGTTTAAAAAACTATCACATCCATAGACATTTGTTAAAGTATCTCTATACAAACCAGATGTTGATATAACTTGCTGATTAAAAAATATGGATTTATTTCTACATATTGAAGCAAAGGAATCTTTTTTTGTACTTAATTTCAGTGTATCTTTTATGGCCAAAGACAAATTACAATATAAACTGTTTATCTGTGTAATATTTAATGCTAAATCACCATTTGGTTTTACCCTTGAAATAATGGCCGTATCATTATTTCCAATGATAACACTATCATTTACACCATTTAAATTAAATCGAACAATATTGTTCCTTCTTCCTTTGATTATAAATGTCGCAATACTGTCATTGCAGTTAAATGGTTTTTTTGTAATAATAGGTGTATCACATACCGTTCCACAAATACTAATTATAGGTGGAATAATAAAGTTTACAGAAGTAATTTCATTATCGATAGCACTATTATTTCCTATAGAGCCATTTATGTGGTGTCCTACATAACCATACCTTGGGGTGTTTTTCTTAATAAAAGCTGAAGTGTGCCCACCTACTTCACAAAAAGTAATTGTATCTGTAGCATTTATTCCTGTTGGAAAATTTAAGTTATTAGTTCCCGCATCAGTTGTTCTTCCAATCATCCATCTACTGTTATTGCCAGCAGTTCGCATTTGCGATGTTGAGCTTATGATTCCAATATTAGGATAAAGTGGATCGTGTTCATTAGAAGAAATCCATTTAGCATTATTCACTATTGTCCCATTACTATACAAACAGCTTATCCATACATTTCTATCTGTAACGGTATTATCTGCCAATTGTCCATTGTTATTTTCCCCTAAAGCAAAAACTTTATTTGTTGTGTCTAAAACATAATAACTTTGATTAGAAGCAGATGAAGACGTTCCTTGAATCATTTTGATTCTAGAAACACCTGTTGGCGGTGTCATTTGAATTGCAAAATTAGAATTAGCTGGAACGGATCCATTCCCCATTCTAATCTGATCTCCCCAGGTCCAGAGTGTATTGTCATTTTTTAATGCAAATGCAAACCTTGAATTTCCTCTACTAGCTATAATTCCTGTTAGGGGTTGTCCATTTGTCATCTTTACTGGACTCCATTGAGTAGCATTACCTATATCACCACGAACATTGGTTTGTTGAGATAGAACGAAGACTCTACCTCCACAAGTAGTTAGAATTATTGTTTGAAAAGAAACAAACATCATTTTGACACTGTCAGGTGTGATTCCTGCGGGAAGACCATCTGTTTTACCATTTACCGTTACTTTTTGAAAAGGAGCTGTGTTTTTTATTGTTGTACTTAATACAGCACCTGGATTTCCACTTGCAAACAATCCTGTAGAAGTCAATACGATCATTTGAACGTTATTGATACTATTTGAACCTACACCCGCAAAATAAATCGTTCCTGTTAGTGCTGGATAATTTGTAGAATTGATATAAATAGGACTTAATGCATTTGCCGTTCCATTGTTTAACATTCTTTCGCCCCATACTCTGAATCCTAATTCTTCCGATGCAATGGAAGAGTGGAATGAAGAGGTCATATTATCATATCCTATTGTATTAGGATCATTATTGGAGAAAACCCCCACATTTTGATTACATGTAATTAAACATTGTCCTACACTTTTTGAAACTGTTAAAATAAGTATAAAAAATAATGTGTAGAGTTTATGCATCAAATATCTTTAATCGGTGAATTTAATGAAATTGAATGTGCTTTTCCTACATTATCTATAAAATCAAATTGAATATATGAATTCATAGAACAAACTCCTTTTAAATGATACCGAAGTGAATTGATTCCTTTTTTTAACAAAATACAATTGGTATCTAATTCACCTTTTATTTCTGAGCCAATCCCAGCAGTGAATAGTTTTTTATTCTCTATGATAATTGGAATATCTTTGTACGTTTCGGCTACTAATACTTGTATTTCAACATAGTTGCCTTTTGTCTCTTTGTTTTTAAAAATTGGATTATTTATTTTAAAAGTACTGTCAATAAATTCCATTTTGTAATGATCCGTTAAGATGATTATTGAATCGGGGAGATGTATAATAGAACAATCATGCCCTTCTATATGTTTATGACTAGAAATTGGATAAATTTTTGTGATGCCCGGCTTATTGAATATATAACTAGTCATTTTTTCAGCATTCAGCCTCATGCGTTTATTTTTCTTTATTTCAATATCAAACTCATAAGAGTCATGAGAGAAATTAAATGGTATTTTACCATTTAATGCGGTTCTTAATGTATCTTGAGCTTGTAATTGAAAAGAAAAAACGAATAAAAATGTAAAAAAAGACGCACTTTTTTGTACCAATCCCCAGTTGAAAGAATATTTTTTTAAAAAATAAACTATAAATAAAAGTAAAAAAATAAATACTAAAATCATATACTATATTTATATCAAAAATTGTACCTTTTTGAACGATTATTGAATTTTTTAACGCATTTAATAATTGTAATATTGTGTCAAAATTAACTTTTTTTTTCTAATCTATGATTTTTATATCTTTTATCATAAAATCTATAGTCGTCCTACCATTGAAAATGTTTTCTTGCAGGGTATAGCAAATATTGATTTTATTACGTTTTATGTCTGCAATATCATAATAATCCGCCAATCCAAAACAGATTCCATTGATCTGCTTGCCAAATTCATCTTTTAAATGAAAACGAATATGATTTTTACCTACAATTTTGGTGCCGCCCGCATCTTGTAAGTTTTTAGTCATAAAAACAGGTTGCATATTAAGTGGTCCAAAAGGGCCAATTCGTTTCAAAACATCATAAAATTTGGGACTGATATCATCAATTTGCAAATGTGTATCTATTTCAATTTCTGGCTGAAGCATCTCTTCAGTAATGGATTTATTAGCTTCTTCTTCAAATGCAGCAACAAATTTTTCAAAATTTTCTTTTGGAATGGATACGCCTGCCGCAAAATCATGGCCTCCAAATTGATTCACTAGATGCTCACAACCTTTTATGCCTTGATAAATACTAAATCCTTTAATAGATCGCGCCGAACCAGTCAATATATCATCTTTTTCAGCAAAAATAATGGTGGGTCTATAATATTTTTCTACCAATCGCGAAGCTACAATACCAATTACGCCTTTGTGCCAATCTTTGTTGGTTAGCACAATCGTTTTTTTATTCTCAAAATTCAATTGATTCTCAATGGCTTCTATAGCCTCTCCTGTAATAAGTTCATCCGTTGAACGTCTTTCCATATTGACTTCGTTTAATTTTGAAGCCATATCTTTTCCTATTTTTACATCATTGGAAACCAATATTTCTACACTTGCTTTGGCATGCGTCATTCTACCAGGTGCATTGATTCTAGGTCCTAGAGAAAAAACTATATCCGAAATACTCATTTCTTTTTCTTCCAATCCAGCCCAATCAATTAAGGATTTAAGCCCTACACAAGGATTGGTATTTAATTTTTTTAGGCCATGAAAAGCCAAAATTCTATTTTCATCTACAATGGGAACAATATCTGAGGCAATGGATACAGCCACCAAGTCCAATAATTCCAAATAAAATTCACTAGGTAAATCCAGTGTAATGCTCAACGCTTGACACAATTTGAATCCTACGCCACAGCCGCTCAATTCTTTAAAAGGATAATTACAATCCACTCTTTTAGCGTCCAATATAGCTAATGCTTTGGGAAGTTCTTCGGAAGGTAAATGGTGATCGCAAATAATAAAATCTATCCCAAACTGATTGGCTAAATCTACTTGAGCAATGGCCGTAACGCCACAATCTAAAGAAATAATTAATTTAAAATCATTATCTCTTGCATATTCAATACCTTTGATAGAAATACCATATCCTTCGGAGTATCGATCGGGAATATAAAATTCTAGTGGAACATTTATTTTTCTCAAAAAAAGACACATAAGCGCAACAGAAGTAGTTCCATCCACGTCGTAATCGCCATAGATAAGAATCTTTTCATTATTTTGAATTGCCTCTACAATTCTATCTACCGCCTTGTCCATGTCTTTCATGAGAAAAGGGTCATGTAAATCTTTCAAATTTGGATTAAAAAACTGTTCGGCATCGTGCAATGTGTCAATACCTCTTTGTGTGAGGATTTCACATATTTTATAATGCTTTATATTGAGTTCTTCTTGTAATTTTTTAGATTTTATTTCATCGGCATGTTTAACGGTCCATTTTTTGGTTAACATTAATATATTTCTATTTTTTTATTTTCTCTTTCATTATCGTTTTCAATAGATAAAATATAGATGCCTTTAGTTAAATTTTTTAGGTCATATCTAGATTCTATCGTATTCATTTCTTCTTGCATCACCAGTCTTCCCCACATGTCAAAAAGGTGAATAGTTACAGGTTTATTGTTTTCTTTTTTTATAGTTAAATATTGATTTTCTACAAAACTAAAGGTTTTATTTTTATTCGTCAAAATATTTAATGCACTAGAATCTTTTTTACAAGTATAGGCTTTTGTGATAGAAAAGCTACAATTAGCTATGTTCTTGATTGATTTATATACATTTAGCTTGCCCGAACTAACTATTTTTTCGTTCAATTCAGATAAGGAATCTACATTGACCAGTAATTCATTTTTTAATTTTTTGAGATAAACCAATGGGTTTTTATCAATAGAGTCCAAAATATTTGTACAAAGATTGCTGTACATCAATGCAATAGTACCCGCTACCATTGGTGCTGCAAAACTAGAGCCACTTCCCGCATCTATGTATGAATTATTATGGGATGTAGAAAATACATTACTTGCATTAGCGGCAATATCTATATGGCATTTGTTATATCCTGTCGATAATTTATTTAGATTATCTAAGTTGGTAGCAGTAAGTAAAAAGTCACTTGAACAGTTTGCAGGTAAATCCCCACTGCCACTTGAAATATCTCTTACCACGTTGTCAGTTGCTGCAATATTAAGAATCCCATATTTACCCAAACTATCATAAATACTACACCATATAGGCTCATCTACTTCAAATCCTATAACGCTTCCCGAAAAATTAGTGGCAACAATATAAGCTCCTTTATTGCCATTTGAATTTTTATAGTTCTTTTTTTGCGTTATTACGAAGTCATATGCTTTTATCACTTTGTCAATTCCTGAAAATCCAGCAATAGGTAATATTTTTACATTCCATGCTACTCCAGCTATTCCTTTTATATTATTTCCTTTAGCGCCTAGCACGCCAGCAACTTTTGTTCCGTGAAAAATTCCATCCCAAAAAGAACCATTATTATTGTCTGCGCTCCACCCCATATAATCATCTATAGCGCCGTTATTATCATTGTCAATACTATCATTTGGGATTTCATTTCTATTGATGAAATAATCTAAATCTTCATGAGCCGAATCTAGACTTTCATCAATTACTGCCACAACAATGGTATCACCTTTTTTAGTAGTTATACTTTTGTTGAAATCCCATGCATTTACAGAATTGATTCCAAAAGGAACTGTTAAGCCTGGAAAATTGGTGTAATTATGAAATTTTTGTTTGGAAAAAAACGTATCGTTGGGTGTGGTAGCTCTTGGTACAATTGGGATTTTTCTATTTCGCTGAATAATTTCTACTACAGGATCTTGTTTTAGTAGGCTTATTTCTTTATCGCTCCATGGCTTTTCCCTTGAAATTTTATAAATATGCATGTTTACTGAAATAAGTTCTATCTCAAAAGAAGAAAGATTTATTTTTTTGACATCCTTAATGGTATAATCCGCTTTTACTTTTACTAATAATGCATTGGATTCTTTTGGCAATTCAATAGCAAAGCCTGATTCGAAAATAAATAATAAAATAAGTAAAAGTCTAATCTTCATGCAATATCCTTTTAGTTAAATACAACGTATATTTTACTAGATTTATTTGATTACCGATATTTTGATTGTATTGGTTTTTGATTTTTCATAAAAAGGCATACTCGCCGTGTTGATTACGACATCGCCTTCGCACACCAATCCTTTGTTTTTTATAATATCAATAACATCTTCAATCGTTCTATCCGTTCCTTCCAGCCCTTCGTAATAAAACCCTTTAACGCCCCATATCAAATTCATCGCATACAACAAAGGTTTATTGTCTGTAAAAATGAAAATATGCGATTTGGGTCTAAAACTACTTACTCGGAATCCTGTATAGCCACTTCGCGTCATACCCAATATTGCTTTTGCATCAATTTCTTCTGCTATCGATACCGCACTATGACATACTGCATCCGAAATATAGTCGGGATTTTCTTTGTCTATTTTATAAACGTGTTTGTGATAAATATCCGAATTGTTTTCTATTTGATGAATAATCTTTGACATGGTTTCTATAACCTTTGCGGGGTATTTACCTACCGAAGTTTCTCCGCTTAGCATCAAGGCATCGGCTCCATCCAATACCGCATTGGCAACATCTGTAATTTCGGCACGAGTGGGGAAACTCTTCTCCGTCATGCTCTCCATCATTTGCGTAGCTACTACTACGGGCTTTCCTTTTTCATTGCATTTTTTTACAATTTGTTTTTGGGCTAAAGGAACTGTTTCTAAAGGAATTTCAATAGCCAAATCGCCTCTTGCTACCATAATTCCATCACTAATTTCTATAATTTCATCAATATTTTCAAGGGCTTCAGGTTTTTCTATTTTGGCTATAACTTTGGTATAAGATATTTTCTCTCCAATCATACTTTTAAGCGTTCGAACATCATCGGCGGTTCGTACAAAACTCAAAGCAATCCAATTGGCTCTGTTGTATACCGCAAATTCAAAATCAGCTCTATCTTTATCCGTTAAACTTTGAATGGTCGTTTTGGTTTGAGGAAAATTCACCCCTTTTTTTGAAGTCAATAAACCGCCTTCCAATACAATCGTTTCTATTTCATTGTCATTGATGATTTTGGTAGAAAGCAATTTGAGCTTTCCATCATCTAATAATATTTCTTCACCTACTTTTACGTCTTTGCCTAGATTTTCGTAGCTTACATACAATTTTTCTTTAGTCGAAATTTGCTTTTGATTGGTAAGTATAATAGATTGTTTTTCAACTAATTCTATACTATTATTTTCTACTTCACCCACTCGAATTTTGGGTCCTTGCAAATCTGCCAAAATTGCAATACTCGTACCATTTTTTTTATTAAAATCTTTAATGGTTTGAAATCCTTTTAAATGAAAATCGTAGTCGCCATGTGAAAAATTAAATCGAAATACATCGACACCATTTTCTACCATTTGGGTAATGACTTCTTCACTGCTACAAGCCGGTCCGTAGGTTGCTATTATTTTTGTCTTATTATCATTTATTATCATACAATATCTTTTTGAATCTTTTTTAATTCAAATGCAAAAGTAGTCCTTAAAAAATACAAACGTATTATGTTTTTGTAAAAAAAAATAATTATCCAAAAAGTGGAGCTGCAGAGATTCGAACTCTGGTCCTGAGCGAGCCGTTCTATACCTTCTACACGCTTAGTTTATTATTGGTTTTTCGAAGTAAGGATGGAAATAAACAAACCTTATTTACTCTTATTCTGTTTGATTTAACCCGCTTCTACAGAAATCAAATTGGGCGATTCTTGCTGAGTCGATGCCTCATATAGAACCGGCAAGACGGCAATTCTAAAGAGACAATGGTGCGTAAAACCTTGTTTTAGGCAGCCATGGCGTAAGTTGTTTCGCCAATTAAATAGGTTCGGTGTAGGGATTATCGAGTGTCAACACCTTCACTCGGCGTGCCAGTATAAAAATACATCACCAGTCAATTCCGGTCAGCCCCATTTTTGTGGATAAGTATATTCAATGAACTATTTTTTTTTATATATTTTTGTACTTTAATTACTTAAAGCATATAGAAAACGACAAATATAATTAAAAAGTTCACGAAGTTATGAAAAAAATTGGAATATTAAGAGAAGAGAAACAACCCGTAGATACGAGAACTCCCTTAACGCCAGAGGATTGTAAAGATATAATTAAGAAATATAAATACGAAATATTTATCCAACCCTCAAATGATAGATGCTATACCAACAAAGAATATGAGACCGCAGGGGTGAAAATTCAGGAAAATATGTTTGAGTGCGATGCCATATTGGGTGTAAAAGAAGTGCCTATTCATTACTTAATTCCAGGAAAAAGGTACTTATTTTTCAGTCATACAATTAAAAAACAAGCACATAATCTTAAGTTAATTCAATCATTTATCGATCAAAAAATAGAAATGATTGATTATGAAGCCTTGACCGATGATAAAGGTCAGCGCTTGGTGGCTTTTGGCTACTGGGCTGGTATTGTAGGTGGCTTTGATTGTCTATGGATGATTCAAAAGAAAATACACCAAAAAGATATTGGACGTATTTATTTGAATGGATACGATAAAATTGACGATATGCTTCGCAATTTGGAATTCAAATCCTTGAAGTTTTTGGTAACAGGAACGGGTAGAGTAGCTACGGGTGTGATTGACATTATGGAAAAAGCTAAAATTAAACGAGTTTCACCTGAAGAGTTTTTGAATCAAACCTATAATCATGCAGTGTATACACAACTTTCTAGCAAAGAAATGTTTGCACCTCGTATGCCAATGCAAGAGTACAACAGAGAAGAATTTTTTGAGCGTCCACAAATGTATCGCTCTATTTTTGAGCCATATACCAGAGCTACCAATGTTCTTATCAATGCCATGTATTGGGATCAGAAAGCACCCAAACTTTTCACATTGAAAGAAATGAAGAAAAATGACTTTTCTATAGAATATATCGCCGATATTACTTGTGATATAGCACCAGAAGCATCTATTCCCTCTACCGTAAGACCTACTACGATAGAAAATCCTGTATTTGGTTTTTTACCTTTACGCGAAAAAGTAGTGGATCCTTTTATGAAAAAAGCGATTGATATTATGGCTATTCCAAATTTACCTAGTGAATTGCCAAGAGAAGCCTCAGCCGATTTTAGTAAGGCTTTAACTACGCATATCATGCCTGTATTATTTGATGCAGAAAATCCAATAATAAAAAGAGCTACCGTAACCAAAAAAGGTAAATTGACCGAAGAGTTTCTATATTTGGAAAGCTTTGTATATGAAGATGAGTTCCGTGCCGCTCATATCAAATAGAGGGTGACAATAAATTAAAAAGCTTCTTTTTTCTTATTACGATATATCATATAAATCGTTAAAATAAGTGACGTTATACTTGTTTTTAACAAGTTTGAAAATATGTCGGTGCCTATAGTTTCATTGTTGAGAATAAAGTATCCATTCATAAATAGAAACTGATTAATCTCAAAATTGAATTTAATCAAGTAATAGATGAGACCTATCACATTAAAGAAAAATGTGATTAAAAGCATCATACAAAAAGCTTTGATGTATAGTTTAATAAATTGTGTTGGGTTCATAGTTGTGATTTTAGGAACGTAAAAATAATAATTTTTTTCTTTTTGAAAAAAAAATTATAAAACATCATCCTCGTCACCTTCTCCCAATTCCAAAGTTGCGTTATGAATCAATTCATTGCCGCCAATATTTTTAATAGAGGCATATAGATTGATACTATGATCGCGAACACGTTCTATTTGGAGTTCGCGGCTTTTCCAATGTTTGAGCATAGCATTTTTTTCACGTTCGAGGTCATCTTTCATCTTGCCAAAACTGTCGATAATGGCTTCCATAGCATTTCTAAACTCCTGACTGATCAAAAAATCATATAAAAGCATCGACTTGTCGCCTTTGTTTTCCTGTGTTTTAGAAATTTCGGCAAACTGAATCAATTGCATTCGCATTGCTTTGGCCACACTTTCTACTTCTTTGTAGCTACAAACCCATACACCATCGATATAAGCAAATCCATTATAATTTTTTGGAAAAGCCTGTGTAATCAATATGGCAATATCTGCATGGCTCGCCAATTTGTCTTTTTTCAATTTTTCTATCCAATCATTGCTCCAGTTTTCAGTACGTTTGGTTTCATATATAATAGCACCACATTCTTTCAACTGATTGTTGCGCACTTTTTGGATAATGTCGGCACCGCGTACTCCTTTTTGTACTTCAATAATTTCATCAAAAGGAAAGGTTTTTTTGAGCATTTCTTCAATAGCCAATTCCAATACTTCGCCTTGTAGCTGCATACTGCCTTGCTGGGCCTTACGTTGCATTTCTTCTACCAAGTTCATTTGGTCTTTCAGCTTCTTTTCCCATTCCATTTGCTGGAGTTTTATTTTTTCTTGCTCTTCTTGTCGCACTTTATTTTCAATGCTTTGTTGCTCTTCAAAAAGCTTTTTTTTCATCTCAAACTCATATTGATGCTTGAGTCGTTCTTCATTGTTTTTGAGTTCCAATTCTTTTTGACGAAGCATCAATATTTCTACTTCCGATTTTTGTAATTTTTCATTGATTTGATTCAATAAATTTGCCGAGGCATCTTTTGCCTTTTTTTCTTCGGCTTCAGCTATTTTTCGGCGCTCTTCTTCTAGTTTCAATTTTAGGCGTTCGTGTTCAGATTCCTTTAATTTATCCAAATCTATCTTATCTTTTTGAATGCGTTCTTTTTCGGCATTCATTTTGCTGAGTTCGCTTTGAATTTTCTTCTGAAATTCAGCCTGCAACTGTTCTTCCATTTGATGCTTCAAAATTTCTTCAATATCTATATGAAAGCCACAATTAGGGCAGTTGATGGATTGGTTCATGCGGTTATTTATTTTTGCAATTATACATTTTTTTTTGGAAATAATCTGAAATAAGTAACAAAGATAGTGCTAAAATTGGTCAAAATTTGACGTTTTGAAAATATTAATTTTATTTAAGTACTCTTTTGAAGCAATTGCTGTATTTTTGCCCTTCAAAATTTATTCTGTGAGAAAAATACTATTTTTATTTATTTTATCTTTATTCGCAAGCGTTTCGGCTCAAAATTATACGGTGAGTGGCGTGGTGACGGATAAAAAAAATGGCGAAACCATTATGGGCGCTATCGTATCGGTGGATAATATGCCCAATATAGGAGTAGCTACCAATGCTTATGGCTATTATAGCATACAGCTTCCTGCGGGATCGCATACGATCAAAGCACGCTATATAGGCTATGAAGAAGAGAAATTGACGATGAACATATCGCAAAATACTAAACTCAATATTTCGTTAGATCAAAAAGGCCGTCAAGTAAAAGAAGTGGTGGTATCGGCAAAAAAACGAGAGCAAAACGTGAGTAATGTTCAGGTGAGTAAAGTACAAGTAGATTTGGCAGAAATAGATAAAATTCCCGTAATCCTAGGCGAGCGCGATGTCTTGAAATCCATCCAACTTTTGCCAGGAATTATGCCTGCACAAGAAGGTCAGTCGGGATTTATTGTGCGAGGAGGCAATACGGATCAAAACCTTATTCTATTGGACGAAGCACCTGTTTATAATGCGTCGCATTTATTGGGTTTTTTCTCCACATTTAATAGCGATGCCCTCAAAGATTTGACGTTGTATAAAGGCAATATGCCTGCGGAATTTGGTGGAAGATTGTCTTCAGTGGTGGATATCAAAATGAAAGAAGGAAACAACAAGGATTATAATTTTGGAGGAGGAATAGGCTTAATCGCTACGAGACTTTTTGCAGAAGGACCGCTGATTAAAAAAGACAAAGGATCTTTTTTTGTAAGTGGACGTAGAACCTACGCCGATGCATTTCTAGCGCTATCCAATGACAGTGTAGCCAAGAGCAGTACCTTGTATTTCTATGATTTGAACGCGAAAGCCAATTATAAATTTGATGATAAAAACAGAGTATTTTTGTCGGGATATTTTGGGCAAGATAAGTTTGGATTCAGCAATGTTTTTGGGATTACATATGGCAATACCACGTTTACAGGTCGCTGGAATCATGTATTCAACGATAAATTATTTTCCAATACTTCCTTGATTTACAACAATTTCAATTATACTGTTACGTTGAATTTCAATGATTTTGATTTGTATGTAAAATCTATATTGAACGATTTTAGTATCAAACAAGATTTTGATTATTTTTTAAATGACAAAAATCGCTTTAAATTTGGTTTTTTAGGCATTTGGCACAATGTAAAACCAGGTGATGTAAGCAGTTCGAACGATGTAATTGCCAGCAAAAGCCTGAGCCGAAGCAATGGACTAGAAAATGCGATTTATTTCCAAAATGAACAAAAAGTTTCGAGCAAACTTTCTCTCAGCTATGGAATGCGAATTTCTTCTTTTTCGGTAGCGGGACCTAATAGTTTGTACCAATTTGACGCCAACGGCACTCCAATTGATACCACCAATTTGGGAGATTTTAAATTTGGGAAATCGTATATAAATCTAGAGCCTCGTTTTTCGGGAAATTATAGCTTTAACGAAAACAGCGCAGTCAAATTTGCATATTCGCGCAATGCCCAAAATCTACATTTATTGAGCAATACTTCCGCTTCCAGACCCACAGACCGTTGGATATTGACGACCAATAATGTAAGGCCAGAGATTTCAGACCAAATTTCGGGCGGTTATTTCTTCAATTTCTTAGATAATATGTTTGAAGCATCGGTAGAAACGTATTTCAAATGGATGCAAAATCAAATTGATTATAAAACAGGCACTCAATTACGTGCCAACGAAACGGTAGAAAAAGATTTGGTTTATGGCAATGGAAGAGCCTATGGATTGGAACTCTTTTTGAAGAAAAAAGTAGGGAAATTTACAGGTTGGATTAGCTATACCTTGTCTAGAAGTGAAAGACAATTCGACGATATCGAAGGCGGCCGATGGTTTGCTTCGCGCTACGACAGAACCCACGATTTGAGTATTGTAGCCATGTATGAATTGAGCCGCAAAGTTAGCTTATCCGCCAATTATGTACTCTACACGGGCAATGCGGTGACATTTCCTACGGGTAAAACCAGTATAGGAGGCTACAATCCCGGCGGTGTATTCTACAATACCTTCAATGGTAGAAATCTAGACCGTTTTCCTACATACAACCGTTTGGATGTAGCATTGAATTGGGATTTGAAAAAATCAAAACACTATGAGCATGGACTCAATTTCTCCATTTATAATGTATTAGGTACTAAAAATGCGTATTTAATTGATTTTAAATCCGATGATCAAGGACAAACCTACGCCGAAAAGACGTATCTTTTCCGTTTTGTGCCTTCTATTACCTATAATTTTAAATTCTCTCCAAAAAGCAAACCCAATGAAGATAAATAATATGAATAAGATTTTATGGACGATAAGTCTAGTTTCACTGTTGTTTTCGTGTACCGAAAAAATAGATGTAAGTCTTGGCAATCATGAAGAAAAATTGATTATAGAATGCTATATCGATGATTATGAAAATAAAGCCGTGGGTATTTTTTCTATGTCCAAGCCGTTTAACAACAACGATTCAATTGTAATGGTAAACCCCGATTCAATAGAAATCAAAGATAATGAAGGTAATTTTTTCCCTATGGCCAAAACCTTTGTGAGTGTAGATGGATATTTTTCTTCCAATACATTCACGCCCAAAGTAGGGAATACCTATTACATGAAAGTGGTGTATAGAGGCCAAACCTACACGGCGCAGAGCACCATGCAGCCAAAAGTAGAAGTGGACAGCCTCTACAGCTGGACGTTTTTTGGATCAAAGGATAATGAAAAATTAATAGCGGCACGCATCAACGATCCCGCTTCACAAAACAACTATTATCGCTATTATGTTGAAAATTTGACCAAAAATACCAGCAAGGATTTTCAATATGTATTTGAAGATAGATTAATAAACGGTTCTAAATTTAGCCTGACTGCCAATAATCAATTCGTGCGAAAAGGAGACTCGGTAGCATTTTATCTATTGACTATAGACAAGCCCAATTTTACCTATTGGACTGTATTGCTTCAAAATAGTACGCTTGTCAATAATCAAGCGGCAGCACCAGCCAATCCTAGCAGCAATATCTCGGGTGGCTGCTACGGCTATTTTAGTGCGCATAGTGTGAGCAAACGCATGTTGAAAGTAGAATAATGATAGTACTGATATATCTATGGATAGTCCTAGGCATACCATTCGCTTCATTTGATGCCAAAGTAGTAGGCGTCAAAGACGGTGACACTATTGTGGTATTGCTAGATGGCAATGTACAAGAAACCATAAGACTGGCACATGTAGATTGTCCCGAAAAAAAGCAAGCCTTTGGGATGCGCGCCAAACAGTTTGCCTCCAATTTTTGCTTTGGCAAAACTGTAAAAATAGTTGAAACCGCCCGACGCGATAGAAGCGGCCGAATGATAGCCTCGGTCTATGTCAATAATCAATGCCTCAATCAAGCCTTGGTATCCAATGGACTGGCGTGGCATTTTAAGAAATATTCGAAAGATATGTCGTATGACGTACTCGAACAAAAAGCCAGAGCATCCAAAATAGGCTTGTGGTCAGATCCCAATCCCATTGCTCCTTGGGATTGGCGAAAAAGCAAAAAGAAAAAGTGATTTTTTTTGATACATTACACTTGAAAAATACCTCCCAAAACGTCAACTTTTGACGTGAAAATCCTTATTTTTGCTATTAAAAATAATCCTTTAAATTTTTAAAACTTCTATTTATATTTGCAATGAATTAATTAAGAAAAATAGTTCTTAGTTGTTGATTTTTTATAAATTTATT
>Ga0208597_1000458_pt1 | contig 15934 bp, 9 predicted proteins | sample LakMenEpi05May12_FD_150673 | JGI IMG/M metagenome (GOLD analysis project Ga0208597, IMG submission 150673) | Freshwater microbial communities from Lake Mendota, WI - 05MAY2012 deep hole epilimnion (SPAdes) | ecosystem: Environmental > Aquatic > Freshwater > Lake > Epilimnion/Euphotic zone ...
GCTAAGCGGTGTGCTGTAAAATTTTGAGGATTGGTTAAACCGTCGCGTTGAATATAAGGGCCATTTGGATGAAGTGTATCTGGCCACCAATAATCACCTTCCGAAAAGAAATCGTGCTTTCCACCTTTAGATCTTTCGGAAGAATAAGCAGTAACAGTTATCGGTTTTTCAAATAATGTCGCATCTGCTTGTTGTATAATTTTATTTGCTAAAACCGATGCGGTTTTTTTAAAAAAACTATTTTGAGTAAGCCCATAGGTCCAACTTAATGTCACTAATAGGCTTATCAAAATAGTTTTTATCATAAGAATGTTTCAATTAGACACTTTACAATCCAATTGGTTTAATTACTAAGTTATTTTTTAATACCCAGGATTTTGAGAAATGACCAATTTAGTATTATTGTCTATTTCACGTTGTGGAATAGGAAGTAATAACTTATTATTCGTAACATAACCTTGTATTGTAACTAAATTAGGAGCTGGAGAAGGATACTTAGAATAGTGTGCTGCAAATAATGCACTAAAATTGCTTTTCATAATCACAACAGGATCAAGTGTTGGAAGTGTGGTTTTATAACGCAACATATCAAACCAACGCACGTTTTCAAATGGAAATTCTAATCTTCTTTCGGTTGCTAACTCGTTCGCAAATATAGCATCTGTTGTTACTGTTGTTGCAGTTAATGCTGGCAATCCTGCTCTTGTTCTAGTTTGGTTGATTAAGGCCAAACTAGCGGCATTGTTACCCTGCGCTTCAGCAAGCATTAATAATACATCGGCGTACCTGATAACAATCCAATCACTTTCACCATCACCTTTAATGGATACCGGTGAAATCATTTTTTTAGGGAATAGCATTTTTGCAGTACCATAAGATCCAATGCTAATATCTCTGCGTAAATCAAGCGCATTATAGTTTGCAAAAAGATCGGCAGTAGGTGTATTAAAACCAGAACCATCACCATTAATTACTGCCGTACCACTTAACTCTGGAGCAAAAAAGTTTGGAAACGGAGAACCTTGTCCAATTCCACCTGCTTTGTATCGAACGGCAAATAAAATTTCTCTATTCATTTCATTTGTGGTAGCAAAAATATCTGCATAAGATGCATTTAATCCGTATCCACTATTAGCAATAACATCAGTTAACAATGCAGCAGCGTCTGCTTTTCTGTTCAATGTTAAATACACTTTTGCAAGTAAAGCTTTAGCTGTCCAACTATTTACCTTACCTAAACTAGTTACTGGAATAGATGCGTATTTTACTGCAGAACCATTAGCAGCAGCAAATTGTAAGTCTGCAATGATTAGTTTATAAATTTCAGCCTCTGAAGATCTGTTAATAGCAATTGCATCAAATGGACCAACAGGCTCATGAATTAAAAATACACCTCCAAATAAACGAACCAAATTAAAATAATGATAAGCTCTAATAAAGGCAGCTTCTGCTACAACAGTTCTTTTTTCTGCTGCTGTAATTTTAACAGTAGTAGAATCTGAAACTAGTGCACCTGTTGCTGGACTGTAGTTTACATTCAAACTATTTAATATCACATTTAAATTTCTGATATTAAAATAATTAGCAATCCAGTAGTTATAAACCGCCTGATGAGAAGTGTTTGGAATAAATAAATCCAAGTCGCTTAAATCTCTATTTGGAACAGATTTACTTCCTGCGTTACCCATAATAGTATTGTCACTTCTTAACTCTGTGAGTTTCCACTCTTCCAAAAGCGGCGCCCTAAGGGCATTGTAACATCCATTTAATGCAATTTGAATGTCATTTGCATTGTTATAGAAATTTTCAGTGGTAATATTTGACTGCGGATATAGTTCAATGTTTTTATTACATGAGCTTAGAAATATCGTAGCAAGAGCAAATAGTTTTATTACGTTTTTCATATAAAAAGATTTTTTCTTTATTAAAAATTAATATCGATACCAGCGGTTAAAGTTTGAGGTATCGGGAAAGACCCTCTTTGATATCCATCAATCAATACAGAAGAATAAGGACCATTATTAAATCTTCCTTCTGGATTTAAGCCTCTATATCCGTTAGCCGTTTGGAAGAATAAGTTCTGAGCAGTAAAATAAAAGCGCATAGAACTTACTTTAAACTTCTTGGTAATCTGATCCGGTAAAGTATACCCAAAATTTACTTCACGTAATGAAAAATAAGAAGCGTCTTCAACTACATAATCCGTAAGCATCCAGTTATATCCATTGGTAGAAAACGGTGTTTTTCCATCACCCGGATAGTTTGGACTAATCCATCTGTTTTTGTTATAGGTGGTAATGGTTCTTCTAGACTCATTGTAGTTAGGATCACCATTAATGATTTTACCACCCTGCACACCTTGCATTAAAAAGCTAAAATCAAACCCACCAAATTTAAATGTATTGGTAATACCCCAGTTAAAATCTGGATAAGGATTACCTATATCCGTTCTATCTGAGTTATCTAATTTACCGTCTTTGTTTACATCTACAATTTTTAATCCTCCCGGAACAAAAATGCTAGACAAAGAAGATGTTAATCCAGATTTGGTAATATGCTCTTGAGACAACCAAACACCATCTGTTTTAAATCCATAATAAACAACCAGTGGATCACCTACTTTGTTTCGGTAAACTTCGGTACGCTCACCTTGATTTAACAAAAAGGCTTCTGTGCCTAATTCTAAAATTTTATTTTGGTTGTGTGAAATATTTGCCGAAGTAGTCCAACTAAAATTTCTACCCTGCACATTTTTAGTATTCAATTCAATTTCAAACCCTTTGTTTTCTAAACTACCCAAGTTGTTCCAAAACTGCGGAACACCTGTGAAAGCCATAGCAGATTGCTGTAATAATAACTTATCGGTTTTAGATTTATAAATATCTAATGTTATACCAATTCTATTTTTAAACATAGAAAGATCTACGCCAAAGTTTGTTTGGCCTGTGCTTTCCCATGTAATATTTGGATTCGATAAAAATGAATTAGAACTAACCAAACCCGGCGAAGATACACCGGTACCGCCACCATAAGTGTAGTTGGCACCGTATAATAGATCTAGGAAAGCAAAATCTACAATTCTGTTATTTCCAGATACACCGTAACTAGCTCTTAGTTTTAAGTTGTTTATCCAGCTTACATTACTAAGGAATTTTTCTTTAGATAATACCCATCCTCCAGAAATTGAAGGGAAACTACCCCACTTTTTTCCATTTCCAAAATAAGAACTTCCATCTGTTCTAAAGCTTACAGAAACCAAGTACTTATCATCATACGCATAGTTTAAACGACCTAAATAAGACAACAACCCAATTTGATTATTGGTACCAGTTGTTCTAGCAGCATCGATTTGCGCAGCACTATTAAGTGTTCTAATATCATCACTCGGAAAATCGATACCTGCAGTTTGCTGATTTTTAACTTTGGTAGTTTGAGAAGTAAAACCCGCCAACAATGCAAAATCATGTTTCTTAACAGACTTCGTATAATTAAATGTGTTTTCAGATAACAAGTCTGTGTAATTATTATTAATAAATAACCCACTATTGTTTGATCCCTCACTATTGTAGTCTCGCTCATAAAAGTTTAATCCATTGGTAAAGTTTACCATACTTGTAGCTAAACTTTTGAACAACAAGCCTTTCGCTAATTGAATACTTAATTCGGCAGAAGATTGTAATCTGTACTCGTTACTAGAAATATCAGATCTCAATACATCTGATAAAGGATTTTGTTGAGCAGAACCACTTGGGTTAGAAGTTGTAGGAGATGTCCAGGTAGAACCATCAGGCATTAAACCTGTATACTTTAAACCAGAATAATGTCTTGGATGAGAGAAGTCACCTTGTAAAATTCTAGAATATTGTGGATTGGTTCTAACAAGTGCTGATGTTAAATCATTGTGGTAAACAGGTAACCAACGAGGCATTCTCCAAAAGTTCGTAAAGTTTTGAGAAGGAGAAATCCTTTTAGCATAAGAAGGGTTTACATTCAGAGACAACTTTACTTTTTTACTAAAATCAACATCCACTTTTGTTCTGATGTTGAATTTTTCATAGTTACTCTTATTCATCATCCCTTCATCATTCTGATAACCACCAGATACAAAATATCTAACATCTTTAGATCCACCAGATGCATTGAGTTGAATATTCTTAAATGATCCTGGACGTAAAGATTCAGATTGCCAATCGGTAGATTGACCTCTTAATAACTGCGTTTCGATGATGTATGATGCCCTATCCGCGTCAATTACCGTATTTGTAGACTGAACCACGTTAGGGTCCACCGATCTGGCTTTCATTTCGGCAAAAAGCATACCTACATAATCTTTAGTAGACATTACATCGTAACGCTTGTAGTCTTTTTTCTGCCCAGAAGCAAATTTGAAATTATATTTAGTTTTACTAACACTACCTTTTTTTGTAGTAACCATAATTACACCACTCGCACCTCTAGAACCATAAATGGCAGCAGATGCCGCATCCTTTAAAACCTCAATAGATTCTACGTCTGCAGGATTTAAAAAGGATAATCCATCAGGAACTGGCATTCCATCAATTACGATGAGAGGGCTAGATCCAGCATTAAGCGAGCTAATACCTCTAATACTAATTTTGGGAGCGGCACCTGCTTCAGAAGAAACGTTTTGGATTTGCACACCAGCAATTTTACCTTGTAAGGCTTGGTCTAGTCTGGCAACCGGAGCTTCATCTAATTTTTCATTTTTAAACTTAGCAATGGCACCCGTTAAACTAGATTTCTTTTGCGTACCATAACCTACAACAACAACCTCAGATCCTTCGGCTACTGCAACAGTCATGTCTACATCAATATTTTTCTTAGTACCAATTGAAACAATTTTTGTTTCAAAGCCAACAAAAGAGAATACCAATGAATTGGTTCCAGCTTTTACTGAAATACTATAGGTACCATCGGCCTTTGTAACAACCCCTTGTGTTGTTTTATCGGCCATAACAGAAAGTCCTTCTAATGGAGCTCCTGTTTCTTTGTTAATAACCTTTCCGGTTATTTGTTTGTTCTGCGCAATTACTGCTGACGTAAAGCAGAGTAAAAGCAGAAAAAATAAAATTCTCATTTTTTTCATATGGGCAGTTTTAAAGTTTTAAATCAATCGTATATTATTGGATTAGTAAATAATTTGTAGTGGAATATATTTTGTGTTAGAAATTTCAGTTATTTTTTTATCGCAGGCAGTACAATTGTACTTTTTAGAAATTTCGGCAAAAAATTCAAGTGGTTCATCAAAATTAAACGGCTTAATCTGTTCACCAGTCCATGCTTTTTCACCTGTCAAGTATGGTATAAGTACATCACAACCTTTTTTTATTGAATTTCCGTTGGGTGCCGTATACTGCCAAAGATCAATTCCAATTGTAGAAGACATTTGAGCAATTTTTACAAGTGGCTCTACAACAAATAGTGAGTAGTGCAATGAGGTTGTTCTTGCTAATTCTGCAGGAAAAAATCCATTTTTATCCATTTGGCTTCCGATACGCTTTTTAACATTTGCTACAACTTTTTTTGCCAACACTGTGTTGTTGGTGTATAGTGCAAATGACAATCTTTGCGCATCATACCACACACCATGGTTATTGGTCGCCTTCATTTCCTCCGTACCATTCTTGCTCGTTTGCATCCATTCTAAAAAAGAACCAAACCATGCCTGTAATGCTTTATTATTTGAAGGCGTCCAAGAATTAGAGCTTTGCATTAAACCCACTGCCTCTATTACTTTTATGAAATGTCTTGTATCAATTAAGCCTGCGCCTCTGCCATCATTTTGTCCTTTAACAGCTTGGCCAAAATTTAAGTTGGGGTTCATTTTTGTAGCTTCATCTAAAAACCAAACACGTAAAAGAGTAGTAGCATGCTTTGCATATTTTTCGTCTCCGGTAAAATAAAAAGCAAGGGCTAATTTCTCAACCTCTGCGCAAAGAGCGGGCATGTATTCTTTATCCTTATAATCGTTTACTTCAGGATTGGTTTTGCCATCTTTTCTAATATAAGGTAATCCATCTTTGGTGTCCGGATTGGGCCAGAAATAAGGAGCCAAGCTCATGTAATCATGTTTATCTCCACTAGGCGGTGTGTTGAATTTTTCCATCACACTCCCCGGCTTAAACTGCAAAGACTTATTGGCGAGTTCGATCAATACATTAAATGAACCTAGCTTTTTAGGATCCTTGTTGGCCACCGCTAACTTATTAGCAGCAAGCACCTCCTTGTTTAAAGCAAATACATTGATTGCTTGTGCAAACAAACTATGCTGCATCAAACAAAAACAAAAAACAACTATATATTTTTTAAAATTGCTCATTATTCTAATTAAAAAAATCTTCACGCATGGGAGAAAAGACATCTACAAGCACCCCTTTTTCTAAACACACGGCGCCATGAATTACGTTTGAAGGCACATGAAATACATCACCTGCTTTTAATACTTTTTTGTTACCGTCAATTTCTATTTCAAATACCCCACTTTCTACATTCGTAAGTTGAACATGGTGATGTTGATGAAGTGCACCTACGCCACCTTTTTCAAACTCTACACGCACAAGCATCACCGAATTATCGTACGCCATAATTTTTCTTGACAAACCCGGTGCCATTTGCTCTTCCGAAACCGATTCGTTCATAATAAACCCCGTTCGCTTCGCTCCATTTAATTCTACTGACATATCTATTTTGTTTTATAATTTTTTGCTTTCTAAGTATACCACAAACGGCCCTTCCCAATTATAGGCCTTGCCATTAATGATAAGTTGATGTATTTTTTTATTATCAAATATTTTATTAGACTGTAATACCATTAAGTGTTTGCCATCAATTACTACTTCTGCACCGCTGTAATCATCGGTATCTACAACTGGTAAAACAGAAGACACACGTGCATATGCATTTGTCGTAAATTCTGAAGTAGCATTAAAATTACCGTGTATCTCTAGTACATGTAAAGCCAACATATTTTTAGCACGGGTACGTGTAATATATGACGACTCTCTGCGTAAATTAAAGTTTGGATCATTCGCACCTGTTCTTGTAAAAAATAATTGTGCAGAATCTTTTACAAATCCAGAGATGGTATAAAATGTTTGGTTATTTAAAAAAGTAAATTGAGTAAGTGGGGATTTAACATTTGCAGAAGCCTCTTTCCAAATATGCTGGTAACCATTTTTTAAACCGAGTGTTTGTAATGAATTACCATGTGTGGCATATTTAAAATTGGTAGAGATTAAATTTCCGATATAGTTAAATGGAAGATCGTATTGATGCTCCTTACTAGCCATGGTTCTATATAAATCTACCATGAGCGGCTTTTGCATACCTGGAAGGTTAATCAAATAAACACTTCTATGTAGCTTAACATCTTTGTATGCACTCGTGTCTAATGCAGAAGTTGCCTGAACAACGTAATTCCCAACTACATTATACAGCGGGATGGGGTGGTATTTTTCGCTTTGCGCTTCAACCCCATTAAAATGACTGGTTTCGTCTACAGTTATGGTATTGTGCGCAATGGTTTGCTGCGCATATGACTTGGTTTCGGGTAAATACCTGCCTCCCCATTTTTGTTCTATTCCTATAAAACGTGCTGCGCCATAATCTTGTAAAATCTCGTTGCCGTTATCGTATAAATTAATATTTAGTTTATCGTAATGACCATGAGACAATCCGTGCGAGCTATATTTAAAAATGAGTGAGGTTAGATTTTTATCCTTTCCAGTTCTAAGCACGGTAACACCACCAAAATCTCCTTTGGCTCCATCTGTAAAAACAACAGATTTGTATGGATAAAAAGGTGCAATATTTTTATTTTTTAAAAGCGCTTCACTTACCCCTAAGCCACCTTTACTAAGCGTTACCCTGCCCTGCGCTTTTGCAACTGGTAAATAAGCAGCATTGGCACCATATACATCCCAAGCAATATTAAGTGCAACGACCACTTCGTTTGAAACAAATGTTTTTTCTTTTAATGCATCATTGTAACTATAAAAGCCACCGTCCAAATTGGTTTGTTCTAAAGCGCCCTCTAATGCTTGCTTCAAAATTTTATTTCTCCTTTCAAAAATTTGTAGTGAAGGTTTGTAATGATTTACGGCATTTGCAAACAAGTAAAAAGGTAGTACTGCGTAGCGCGTGTAATAAGGCCCTTCGTTGTAATAACCATTTGGCGAGAAGAGTCCATCTAAATGCGCTGTTAATCCCGCTTTACCATCTTTTTTTGATCCATACAAAGCCATTTGCACATAATCGTCATTATCTGTAGCGATACCTACAATTCCTACACCTGCACAGGCCCAAACAGCATGGTTGTGAATTAAATCAAACCATGGTGTAATATCTTTTGTAAAATAATCTACCTCAGGTTTAAAGGCCCCTGTTGTAATTTGAGCTCTTTCGGCAGGTGTTAGATAATCATGAATTAAATCAAAAGCAAGACCTGCATATACAAGCCAGTTAGCATCGTTTAATGCCTGCCAAAAAATTCGACCCGGAGAAGAACTTGTTGCCTCCGGATGATTTTTTAAGGTTGGATTTAATACTGCGTATTTGAAAAATAAATCTTTTACAAGTTTTGCATATTTAACATCGCCAGTTAGCTGATAAAGCATACCACTATTAAACATGATGGTGTAATTATCCTTGTGTTTATCATGCGTATATCCCCCGCCAGCGTGTTTAGGAACTGGCACATCAATGTCTTTTCCCAAATTTGCATCCACCGATTTTTTGATTTCATCGAAAGACTCTTTGACCAAAGGATTGGTTGGGATACTTTTTTTAACGAGCGCAATATCACTTGCGGTTGCAAATGCAAGGGGATGCTTTTGTGCAAAGAGAGTCGTATGCATCAAAATAGCAGCCGAGGAAATCACAAAAAATACTATCGTCTTTTTCATAAAGCAGTTAAAAAGCGGTCTATCGTTGGGTAATATTAAGTGCAATTGCAGTGGTTCGCATCAACAAGACGATATTATTTTATCTATATTTTAATCATTATTATTAGATAATTACTAATGATAATGGTTTTTTATTAGATAATATATTATTATAATTTCCGATAACGTTACCGGTAACGCTGCCGGTTTTTTCCCGTAAATTGTATCTTTTGCCTCTTATTTTTATACCATAATATGGAAAAACAAACCACCATAAAAGACATCGCCATTGCGCTCAATATCTCTACTTCGACTGTGAGTAGAGCCCTAAGAGATGCACCCGATGTTAAAGCTGAAACCAAGGCTGCCGTAAAAGCACTATCCGACAAACTTGATTATCAACCCAACAGATTGGCATTAAGTTTACTCAACAGACAAACAAACACCATTGGAGTTATCATTCCCAACTTGGATTACGTGCTTGCAACCATGGTAAAAGGAATTGACGAAGTTGCATTAGAAGCAGGCTACACCGTAATGGTTTGTCAAAGTGACGAAAGCTATGGTAGAGAAATTGTAAACACAAAAAGATTACTTGATAGTTTGGTTGACGGATTTATTGTATCAGTTTCTAGTGAAACTAAAATTTTTGAGCACATCAAAAAAATACAAGACAAAAAAATACCACTTGTATTATTCGATAGAATTGTAAACAATATTGCTGCGCCAAAAATCAGACTCGATAATATAGATGGCGGTGTTCAAGCCACCGAACATTTAATCGAAGAGGGGTATAAAAAAATTGCCATTTTAGCAGGACCCGAAAATTTAAATATTAGTAACAAAAGAATGGAAGGGTATCTTCAAACCCTTAAGACACATGGCTTACGTTCAGATAAAGGCCATATCATACACTGCGATTTTAACCAGCAATACGCATACGAAGCAACCAAAGAATTACTCGCTTCTAAAAATAGACCCGATGCTATTTTTACCATTAGTGATCGTATGGCTATTGGCGCCATGCTTGCCATAAAAGAAAAAGGACTTTCTATGCCGCATGACATAGGACTTGTAGGTTTCAACAACGAACCTATTGTAAGTCTCGTAACACCTGCTATTTCAAGCGTAGAAATGTATGCATTTGAAATTGGCAAAGCAACTGCAAGGGCTTATATAGAAATGATGAGTGGCGCAGTAGGCATGTCTGATCAAGAAATAATTATAAAGCCTAAACTTTTTATAAGAACGTCATCAAAAAGACGATAAAAATAAAACCATGAAAAAAATATTTGTTGCAGTTATCTTGCTCAGCACTTTACAGGGATGGGCCAATAAATTAAGTGTTAGCACTCCGCAAGAATTAGTAAAAACTGGTATACAAGCTAAAGCTGGAGATACCGTTGTTATTAAAAGTGGTAACTATACTAATTGTAACCTTATAATTAGTGCCAAGGGAACTGCCCGTCAGCCCATCGTTTTTATGGCGCAAGTGCCGGGTGGCGTAGTTTTTACAGGCAACAGCTATTTACATATTACAGGCACATACATTACAGTAAGTGGGGTTGTTTTTAAAGATGGTTATGGAGGCAAAAATCATGTCTGGCAATTTAGCCATGGAAAAGAGGTAGCCAACAACTCTAGAATAACGGCGTCTAGCATTCAAAGTTTTAATAACCCCCTACGTTTAGATGAAAATCATTGGCTCACTTTATCTGGCAAAAACAACAGAGTGGACCACTGCAACTTTACCGATAAAACCAATTTAGGCGTACTTGTTGCCGTACTACTTGATGACCATAGAAGTAGAATCAACAACCATAGTATTGATAGCAATTATTTTGGAATCAGAAAACCATTAGGTAGCAACGCAGGAGAAATGATTAGGGTGGGCGTTTCACAGCACTGCACATTTTATAGTAATACGGTTATTAAAAATAATTTTTTCGAATACTGTGATGGAGAAACTGAAATTGTTTCTATTAAATCTTGCGGCAATAAAGTAGTAGGCAATGTATTCAAAGAATGCCAAGGGGCAGTTGTATTAAGACATGGTAACGATAATACAGTAGAAGGAAATTTATTTTACGGAAACGATAAAGAAGGAACAGGGGGCGTAAGGATTATCAACGAAGGCAACTGGATTGTAAATAATTTTATGAGTCATTGCAAAGGGCAAGGATTTAGATCGCCACTAGCAATTATGGCAGGCGTATTTAATTCGCCAGCTAATAGATACCTCCCGGTAAGAGATGCCGTTATTGCCAATAATACTTTTTTAAACTGTACACCATTTAGTATTAGTGAAGGAAAAGATGCAGAGCGTAGCGTAGACCCTAAAAATGTGCTCCTCCTTAATAATCTGTTTTACGCAAATACCGCCGGACCTCTTTGTTATACCGTTTCAACAATTGACAGTGTATTTGCTGCTGGTAATGTGTTTAGCGCATCACTTACAAACCCAGGTGTTCAGGGCTTTAATGCGGGTGCAATTGGGATGCAAAAATGGGACAGCAAAGGCTTTCCTGTTATTGGCGCCTCCGGCGCCAATAACGCCACAAAAAAAATTCTGGACTCCTTAAATGCTATCGCTAGCACAAGAGGTGTTCGCGCATTTTCAAACACCATTGGCGCAAACAATTTAAATTATTTTAAAGCGCTACTTGCAAACGCACCAAAACTAGGCAACAGGTGGGAATCAAAAAAAGTGAGCGACGCGAAATTCGCAACAACAAACAACGCAACAAGCGCAACAACAAACCCCGCAAATACAAGTAACGCAAATGCTCAAAAAACGACAACCGTTTCAACCGCAAACGAATTAGTAACTGCAATCAGCGCAGGCGCAAATTCAAAAATTACATTAAAAGCAGGTTCGTACCAATTTGAAAAACCTATTACCATTAAGGGTAACATAACAATTACAAGCAACGGCGCGGCTGTAAATTTTGCAACCAGCAGCGCTTTAAATAATTTATTTACCCTCCAACAAAACGCGCAATTAACAATACAAAATAGTAGTATCAACGCCAGTGCAGTTGCTGCGCAATATTTTATGGCAGTTACAAGTGATGGTTCGGGTATTCATAGTAGCATTGATATAACCGGCTGCAAAATTCAAGGCTTTGTAGGCGCCGCAATTGTTATGGCACCAAAGTCTAGTTATTTAGACAAGATTAGCATTCAAAATAGTGTTTTTGAAAACAACAAAGCTGCCCTGCTCTCATTAAAAGACGAGGATGATAACAAGGGTTACTACAACGCCGAAAGAATTGTTGTTACCAACAATAGTTTCACAAACCATAGTGGGCAACTTGCTACTATTTACAGAGGTGGAAACGACGAAAGCACTATGGGACCCATCTTTACTTTCTCCAACAATAAAATGCTAAATTGCACAGCAAATGGTGCGCTTATTGAACTATTTGGAGTGCAACAATCAAATGTAAATAACAATGTTTTTACCAGCTCCAATATAGCGGGTAAAACAGTTGCTTACACAGATAACACCAAAGCATTTCATTACCAAAAAAATAATATCACCGTTAATAGCGGCACTATTCAAGAAAACAAATTTGTGATTAACAATTAAATAAACGCTTTAAATAAAAGAACATGAAAATTATTCACCAAGTACATCCCGAAGATTTTGTAAAGTATACCACCGAGCAAATTAGAGCTAAATTTTTACTGGACAATTTAGTAGAACCAGGTGCGATCAATTTTGTATATACGCATTACGACCGCATGGTGGTAGGCGCTGCAACCCCTACTACTGCTGCTATTCAGCTGGGTACCTACGACGCTTTAAAGTCAGAAAACTTTTTGGACCGAAGAGAACTTGGTATTGTAAACATTGGTGCCGCCGGAAGCGTAACCGTAGAAGGTCAAATTTATACCCTAGACAAAATCGATTGCTTATACATTGGTATGGGTAATAAAGAAGTTACTTTTCATGCGAGCACTGATCCTAGCAATCCTTCTAAATTTATTTTATTTTCTTGTCCTGCGCACGCAAATTATCCTACGCAGTTAATGCAAAGTAAAGATGCTACCCCTGCCGAAATGGGTAGTGCAGAAACAGCGAACCACCGTACCATTAATAAATACATTCACGCCGATGGTTTAAAAAGTTGCCAACTCGTACTTGGCGTAACCAACTTTAAACCAGGTAGCATTTGGAATACCATGCCAGCGCACCTGCACGACCGTCGCATGGAAGCATATTTCTATTTTGATTTGCCTGAAACTCAACGTGTCATTCATTTCATGGGTGAGCCACACGAAACAAGACATCTATTCTTAAACAATGAACAAGGTATTGTGTCTCCATCATGGAGTATCCATAGTGGTGTTGCAACAGCGTCATACTCATTTATATGGGCAATGGCCGGCGAAAACATGTCATTTGCTGATATGGATTTTGTAAACATTCAGTTATTAAAATAATTACAATGCTAAATTTTAGAGTAGACAATAAACTCGCTATTGTTACTGGTTGTAGCAAAGGCATTGGTATGGCAATAGCAATCGAACTAGCTAATAGCGGCGCTGATATTATTGGCGTAAGTGGCTCTATGCCTGCATCTGGTAGCGATGTTGAAAAAGCAGTGCTTACAGCGGGTAAAAAATTCTATCCCTACCAAGCCGATTTTTCCAATAGAGATTCAGTGTATGCTTTTTTACAAAAAGTAGTAACAGACCATCCAAAAATTGATATCCTAATAAATAACGCGGGCAGTATTCAAAGGAGTCCAGCCGCCGAACATCCCGACGAATTTTGGGATAATATTATTGACATCAATTTAAATGCGCAGTTTATTATCACCAGAGAAATTGGCAAACAAATGATTGCCAATGGCACCGGAAAAATAGTGTTTACAGCCTCTCTTTTAAGCTTCCAAGGCGGTATCAACGTACCTGGCTACGCTGCTAGTAAAGGAGCAGTTGCCTCGCTAATTAAGGCATTTGCCAACGAATGGGCAGGTAAAGGCATTACCGTAAACGGTGTTGCCCCAGGATATATATCCACAGACAATACGGCACAGTTAAGGGCCGATCCGGACAGAAATGCCTCTATTTTGGCCAGAATTCCGGCAAATAGATGGGGAACTCCCGAGGATTTAACCGGAGCTTTCGTTTTTTTATCATCTCCTGCATCTGACTATGTCAACGGTACCATTTTAACCGTAGATGGCGGCTGGATGGGTAGATAACTATATGTCAAGTTTAAGGCGTCATTCGTAAGTAATTATTAAATTTATCCTTACGAATGATGCCTTATGTTTTTACAGCCTAGCAAAAAACTTTTTTACAGCTCTGCAGTACTCATTGTACTCGCTATTACTGCTGTTGTTATTTATCCTTCAGATCCCATCGATTACAATACCGAGGTAAAACCCATTTTAAATAAAAAATGTATTACCTGTCATGGTGGTGTAAAACAAGAAGCGGGTTTTAGTTTGCTTTTTGAAGAAGAAGCTTTTGCACCTACCAAATCTGGTAAGCCTGCCATCATAAAATACAAGCCAGAAGAAAGTGAACTGATTAGAAGGTTGCACCTCACCGATCCGGAAGAGCGCATGCCGTATAAGCACGATCCTTTAAGCAAAGAAGAAATTAAAATTTTAACCACTTGGATTAAAGAAGGTGCCAAGTGGGGATCACACTGGGCCTATCAAAAAGTGAAGGAACCAGAAGTGCCTAGCATCAATGACGAATGGGTAAATAATAATATTGATAAATACATTTTAGAAAAATTAGAAACTGAAAAACTAAGTCCTTCCAAAGAAGCAGATAAAGCCACCCTATTAAGACGCGTTAGTTTAGATTTAACGGGCCTTCCTGCTAATAAAAAAATTGCAGCAAAATATTTAAGCGACAATTCTGGTAAAGCCTACGAAAATTTAGTAAACGATTTAATGGCTTCGCCTGCCTATGGCGAAAAATGGGCAGCACTTTGGCTAGACCTTGCCCGTTACGCCGACACCAAAGGTTTTGAAGCAGACCGTAGTAGAAATATTTACAAATACCGCGACTGGCTCATTGATGCATTTAACAAAGATAAACCCTACAACGATTTCTTAATTGAACAAATTGCCGGAGACCTGTTACCAAACCCTACCGACGCAAATTACATCGCTACTGCTTTTCACAGAAACACCATGAACAATGACGAAGGTGGAACCGACAATGAAGAGTATCGAACAGCTGCCGTGCTTGACCGCGTAAACACTACGTGGAGTGCTGTTATGGGTACCAGCTTTAATTGTGTGCAGTGTCATAGTCATCCTTATGATCCGTTCAAGCATGACGAGTATTATAAATTCATGGCGTTTTTTAACAACACCCGCGACGAAGATTCTCCTTTCGAAAACCCAGTGCTCCGCCAATACCAAGGTGCTGACAATATTAAATTTGAATCACTTAAAAAATGGCTTGCAAAAAATGCGGATCCAGCTGCCGCAAATTATTGGACCACTTTTATTCGCACCCTTCAACCAAGTATCAATGCTTTTCAGTGCGACAAGTTTGTTGATGGCGCCAACGGATGGTATGCAACACTTCGCAACAATGGTACTTGTAATTTAAAAGATGTGGTATTAACGGGTAAGTCAGAACTACTTTTTAAATATGCATCTAGTGTAGACAAAGGGATGTGGCGTATATATTTAGACAGTTTAAACGGCAGGCTCATAAAAGAAGTGCCTATTAAAAATACAGGCGGCGGTTTTGTACATGAGCGCACACCACTCCCTCCCATTCAGGGCAAACACACTTTATATTTCAAGTACTATTCTCCAAAAATAAAAAACAACACAGACAACGGTATTTTATTTGAATGGTTCTCTTTTGGAAATCCATTTCCAGGAAAAGAAAAACCAGGGTACGATAGTGCCTACAAATACTTCAATGATCTTTTAATGGCTGGTGCAGAAACCACGCCCATTATGATGGAAGCCAATCAAGATTTATCTAGAACAACACATGTTTTTGAAAGAGGCAGTTGGCTCTCCAAAGGAAAAGAAGTT
>Ga0208597_1000459_pt1 | contig 15922 bp, 9 predicted proteins | sample LakMenEpi05May12_FD_150673 | JGI IMG/M metagenome (GOLD analysis project Ga0208597, IMG submission 150673) | Freshwater microbial communities from Lake Mendota, WI - 05MAY2012 deep hole epilimnion (SPAdes) | ecosystem: Environmental > Aquatic > Freshwater > Lake > Epilimnion/Euphotic zone ...
TTTATTACCCAGAGTTTAGAGTATTACCTGAGCAACAACGCGCCCGGCGGTACTGTATTCTTCTTCTACAAGTGGTACCCCATGCAGTTCAAAAGTGGAGCCATCGATGAGAAACGGATGGAAGCCCTGCTAAACAATCCACCCAAAACCATTAGCCACCGTTTGATTGGCATGTTGATGGATCATGCAGGCAATAAATATCCAAAAAATGCGACCTTGAAAAAGTATCGTATGGCTATTTACTCGCAATGGATTAAGCAACCCATCGCCTATTACGATTGGCAGCGCATTATAACTTTAAGTGATTCTGTAGTTAAGGACTTCCCAAAAAACACCACCCTAAAACCCCAACAACAGCAATTATTGGCTAGGGGTATTGATTCATTAACCAAGCACGGCCAAATGGATTTGGCTTGGGGATTGTACTATCGCCTTCAAAAAGAAAATCCCAAATTTCCGACGTTAAACAAACTTCAGATCAGTGTGGCGAAAGCGGATTTCGAAAAACGTTTCAAAGGCAGCAAAATCGCCTATTCAAAAATCAAAGGCAAACAGGTTTCTAATACTGGATGGTCGGGTGTTGTAAAGACTTGTACCCCAGGAACCTTGCCAGACAGTACCAATCAAAAAATCACCAATCGTATCAATTACTTCCGTCAGAATTCGGGGATCCCCAATGCAGTGCGATTGGACGAGGACAAGCAAATTGCATGTTTGGCTGCCGCCACGATGTATGCCCCCATTGGCGTGTTCAGTCGCGAACCCAAACCCGAAACACATAAGTGCTTTTCTCAACCCGCAGCCGATGCCGCCGCTTATGGTCAAGCCATTTTGGAATCAAATCCCGCGCAAAGTGTCACGGTGCTCATGAGCGATAATAAAAGTGATGAGATGTATAACCGTCGACTTATCACCCACCCTGGATTAACGAACTACGGTTATGGTTGTGCCGACAACAATTCTGTTTTTTGGATGGCCGACAGATCTTTGTTAAAGATCGATTCCAATTATTATAAGGATCATTTTGTAACCTGGCCTGCTGCGGGTGCCTCACCAACCATGCTTGCTTTTGATAAATGGAGTTTTTCTATTCTTCAACCGCTTGCAGAAGCAACAGTATCAATGACATCCACCAAACATGGCAAGGTAGAATGTGATGTCCGCGAAGAAGCTGGAAATGGACTTGGGCTTCCAACTTTGGTGATCGTTCCCCTTGGCATGCCCAAATGGGAAACTGGCGATGTCATCAAAATAACGGTTACCCTAAAAAATAAAAAAGTATTTACCTACTCAACTGAGTTGTTCTAATTGCTTTATTCCTATTATTTCATTACCTTTGCAGTCCTTTTTTAGGATCCTTTCTGCACGCGTGGCGTAATTGGTAGCCGCACCAGACTTAGGATCTGGCGCCGTAAGGTGTGTGGGTTCGAGTCCCTCCGCGTGCACTACTCCCCTCCAATTGTTGCTATTAGGCAATGTGGCGGGGATTTTCATTTTATCACATCACCCAATAGAAAAAAAGCAATATTGTGAATATTCAACTCGAAAAACACGACGATCTTAACCTTACTGTCATCATTGCACTTGGCAAATCAGATTACCAAGAAAAGGTAGAAAAAGAAGTAAAACGCATTCAGAAAACCGCCAATATCAAAGGCTTCCGCCCAGGAAAAGCCCCTATGGGAATGGTTCATAAGTTGTATGGTAAAGGGATTCTAGCCGATGAAATTCAGCGCATGGCATCCGACGCGATGAACGACTACATCGAAGAGAACAAATTGGATATTTTAGGCTACCCCATCGCAAGTAATAAGGTAGAAAGCGAAATTGATATCGATGGTAGCGAAGATTTTACGTTTGCTTTTGATTGTGGTTTGGCGCCTCAATTCGAACTTAGTGTTTCTAAAAAGGATACTTTGGAGCAATTTGATATTACCGTTACCGATAAAGAAGTTACGGACGATATCAATTACTCTAGAAAGCGTCATGGCAAAATGGTTGATATCGAAGCAGCAGAAGAGGAAGACATCATCTATGCTAATGTCAATGAGTTGAATGAAGACGGAAGTGTTTTGGATGGTGGTTTGAACGATAAAAACATCAGCTTCGTATCGTCTTTAATCGAAGATAAGAAAGTGAAGGATTCTGTTTTGGGCAAAAAAGTGGGCGACCAGTTCAATGCCGATATCAAAACATTGCTCAATAACAACGAAACCGTTATTTCCAACACATTGGGAATCGCAAAAGAGGGCGTAAACGACCTTAGCAGCAATTTCAGCGTCACCGTTACTGAAATCAAACGCAGAATCGATGCAGAAATCAACGAGGAGTACTATAAAGAAGTTTTTGGCGACCTAGAAATTCCATCAAGCGAAGAAGAATATCGCGAGAAGATCAAAGCGAATTTGGAAAACTACTACCGCAATGAATCTGAACTTTGGTTAGATCATCAAATTGGTCACTTGTTGATGGAAAAACACAACATCAATTTACCCGATGAATTTTTAAAGCGTTGGTTGATCACTACGAAAGAAAATGAATACACCTTCGAAAACATCGACGAGAAATATGCGGAAGAGAAAAGTGCATTGCAACGTCGTTTAGTAATCGACAAAATTGCTGCCCAAACAGATTTGAAGAGCACGGAAGCAGAAATCAGAGAAGAAGCGCGCATTTATTTCCACGGATTATACCGTCAGTACGGATTAAATATCCCAATGAACGATGCATTCTTGGACGAAAGCATCAATAAGAAACTTGCAGAACGCGAATTTGTAATGCAGATGGCAGACCGCGTAATTTATCGCAAAGCCTACGATGCAGTAAAAGAATTAATTACCATCAAAGCGAAGAAAATCAGCGTAGAAGATTATTTCACCCAAGTGAATGCGCATAAATCTGCGCATGGGGAGTAATCTTTTCTGAATTAGATTTGTTATATAACTACAAAAACATGGACTACGGTAAAGAATTTGAGAAATACGCGACCAAGCACTTGGGAATTAGCAGCTTGAAAATGGATAATTACACCAAACTGGTTTCTCAGAGTGGTGGTATCTACGGATTAACTCCAAACATCATCGAAGAACGTCAGATGAACGCAAGTGTCATCGATATTTTCTCTCGTTTGATGATGGATCGAATCATTTTCTTAGGTGTTCCCATTTACGAAGATGTTGCCAATATCATTATGGGTCAGTTGTTGTTTTTGGAAAGTGCGAATTCAAACCGCGACATTCAAATTTACATCAACAGTCCAGGTGGAAGTGTTTACGCAGGCTTAGCAATTTACGATACGATGCAGTACATCAGTTCTGATGTGGCTACCATTTGTACCGGAATGGCTGCAAGTATGGGTGCCGTTTTGATGTGTGCTGGAGCCCACGGAAAACGCACTGCTCTTCCCCACTCTCGCATCATGATTCACCAACCATTGGGTGGCGCACAAGGACAAGCTTCAGATATTGAGATCACTTATAAGGAAATCAGTAAATTGAAGAAAGAATTGTACGATATCATCTCAAATCACTCCGGACAGCCTTTTGATAAAGTTGAAAAGGATTCTGATCGTGATTATTGGATGACAGCCGAAGAGTCGAAAGCCTACGGTATGATCGATGAAGTGCTCGGACGCCGTACCAAATAATCTCGCATGAAGGCGAAAGACCCCAATTGTTCATTCTGCGGTCGCAAGAAAAGCGAATCGTTGATGCTTATTTCCGGTTTGGATGGTCATATTTGTGACCATTGCGCCGAACAAGCGAACAATATCGTAGAAAAAGAACTTGGCGGTTCTCCAGAATCAATCACCGATATCAATAGTACAACGGGTGAAAAAGGTGGCAAAAAGCTTCCTACACCTATCGAGATCAAAGAACACCTTGATCAATACGTAATTGGACAAGACCAGGCAAAGCGCACGCTGAGTGTGGCCGTATACAATCATTACAAACGATTAAATAGCAAGAAAAATAGCAAGAAGTCGGATGATGTGGAAATTGAAAAATCCAACATCTTGATGATCGGCGAAACCGGTACCGGCAAAACGCTTTTGGCAAAAACCTTGGCGAAAATCCTTGATGTGCCTTTTTGTATTGCCGATGCAACCGTTTTAACCGAAGCGGGTTATGTGGGCGATGATGTGGAAAGTATCCTTAGTCGTTTGCTTCAAGTGGCTAACTACAAACCCGAATTGGCAGAACGTGGCATCATCTACCTAGATGAGATGGATAAAATTAGCCGCAAAGGCGACAATGCCTCCATTACGCGTGATGTCAGCGGCGAAGGAGTTCAACAAGGTTTACTTAAGATTTTGGAAGGTACGATTTCTAATGTCGCTCCAGAAGGTGGCAGAAAACACCCCGACCAAAAGTATATTAAAGTTGATACCACCAACATACTATTTATTTGTGGTGGCGCATTTGATGGTATCGAGAGAATCATCTCTAGGCGCGTTCAAAAGCAAGAACTTGGGTTTAAAAGCAGCCTAAATCGCGAAATCCAAGACAAAAAATTGCTCAGTTTGGTATCACCTCCCGATTTGAGAGCTTTTGGATTAATTCCAGAATTGATTGGCCGCTTACCAATTCTAACAGCCCTAGAACCGCTCGATAAACCCGCATTAAAGTCGATTTTGTCTGACCCAAAAAATGCCTTGTTAAAACAATATCAGCACCTATTCTCATTGGACAATATCAAATTATCCATCGCTGATGATGCAATTGATTTTATTGTCGACATGGCCTTTGAAAATAAGTTGGGCGCCCGTGGATTGAGAGGTATTTGCGAATTGATACTACAGGATTTTATGTACGAAGCCCCCTCTCTCAAAGGCAAATCAGAATTAATCATTACCAAAGCCATCGCCGAGGAAAAATGGAATCGGGCTGACAGCCAGAAATTCGCGTCTTGATTTCCCGCATTTTTTGGTAAATTGCGTTCCTCTTATGGAAAAGAATAACAAAGGCGTCATGACCGCTTGGACCATGTATGACTGGGCTAACAGCGTTTACTCACTCAGCATTTCGTCTGCCATCTTCCCTACTTTTTACGAAAGTTTCACCCCAAAACACATCGAAGTGATGGGTATGGACTTCAAAAACACTGCCTTGTACAGTTACTGTTTGAGTTTTGCTTTCCTAATCAACGTATTGCTCGTGCCACTATTATCAGGTATCAGCGACGCTTCCGGAGCCAAGAAACCCTTTATGCGATTTTTTGTAATCCTTGGTAGTTTGGGATGCAGTGCCTTGTATTTCTTTAACGGCCACAATTACACGTTTGGTCTAATAAGTTTCATGATTGCGACCTTAGGTTTTGCCGGTAGTTTGGTGTTCTACAATGCCTACCTGCCCGAAATTGCAACGCCAGACAAGTTCGATAAATTATCTGCTCGCGGTTTCACGATGGGTTATATCGGTTCCGTTTTGATGTTGATTTTCAATTTGCTGTTATTAATCAAACACGATTGGTTTGGATTGCCTTCGCCAAAAACAAGCCCCCTGCCCTTTCAAGTGGGTTTCGCAACAGTTGGAATCTGGTGGTTGGGATGGTCGTTCTGGCCCCTGTTAAAACTCCCCGGTAAATTAGAAGCAAAAGCCAAAGTGAGCATTTGGAACGGCTACCGTGAAATTCGCAACGTATTTCAAGAAGTCAAAAAGATGAAAGCCGTAAAAATCTTCTTGGGCTCCTTCTTTGTCTATACGATGGGCGTACAAACCGTAATTTACGTCGCCGCACTTTTTGGAAAAAACGAACTCAAATTAGAATCCGAGGACATGCTTAAAACGATCCTTTTGATTCAACTTATTGGAATCGCTGGCGCTTTCTTCTTTGCTTGGGCCGCCAAAAAACTGGGAAATAAACCCGCTTTGTTTATCAGCTTAAGCATTTGGACACTGAGTTGTATTTTGGCGTACCAATTAGAACCCCAAAAACCCAACCAGTTCTTTGCGTTGGCTTGTTTAATTGGTACTGTAATGGGCGGGATTCAGAGTTTATCTAGAGCCACATATGCAAAGCTCATCCCCGGAGACCATGACAATACCTCTTATTTTAGCTTTTTCGAAGTCACTGAAAAACTCGCTATCGTTTTGGGCACATTTGCTTGGGCCATGATCGACAACGTAACGGGAAACATGAGGAACAGCATTTTACTGCTCATGGTGTTTTTTATCATTGGTATCTGTATTCTCTACTTCCTACCAACCGATAAAATCAAATCTGAGAAATTATCTCAGCAGGGAAATTGATCCGCTATACTCATACTTCTTCTCATCGAGGCTGTAGAGTTTAAGCGTATACATATAGACCCCATCTTGACATTCTACACCATTGGCACGTCCATCCCAACCTTTTAACAAATCGTTGGTTTCATACAATTTCTCACCCCAACGATTGAATATCATCATAGTTGCATTTCTATAATTCATAGCAACCGGAGCAAAGGTGTTGTTTTTGTTTGGACCAGCGTTATCAGGAGTAAAGGCATCAGGAATAAAGACAATGATATCCGGTCCAATATAAACCAGTTTTGTAGCAGTATCCGCACAACCCTTATCAGATTTCACAATCAACGTAATGGTGTAAGTTGCCGTATCCTTTCCGTAAGAGTAGAATGCATTTTTTAACGTAGACGTATCATCCATCTTTGTTGGATCACCAAAATCCCATGCATAGTTCAAACTGGCCCCAAAAACACTAGAATTGATACTACTACTGTTCAACATTCTAAACTTAGGCAAGGCAACCGTTGTCTTGGTTGGATCCGTATTGAACGATGCCACTGGAATTGGATAAGCCTCCACGTTGGCTGCACTCGTATCTTTACAATTACCCGAAGTGTTGGTAGCAATTACGCGGACATTATACTTGCCTTGAATTGGATATTTGACATCTGCAGGATTTTGAACATTGGAAGTATCTCCATTTCCAAAGTCCCAACGATAAGCCATTTGATTGGCTGGAATTCCTCTGTTGTCGGAAACCGTCCACGTAGTATTCAATGGAATACAACCCGATTGGTTATTAATCACTGACAAGTCAGGATATTGATGCAATATAATTTCGATACTATCAGATGCCGGTGGACAAACATCACCCGCAATTGGAGTGGTTGTCACTTTCAAGAAAGCACCCTTTTGAATCTTATCAACGGAACCATGAACATAAAGTACATTCTCTGAGGTGCTTCCGGTACTAAAAGTACCATCACTCAACGATCCGTCTAGATGTTTTTGCATTGTCCAAGACACTTTTGTATCGCAATACTTGGAGCTGCTTTGAATGGCAAACGGACTGCCTTCACAAGCACTTGCGGGTTTACTGGTGGTAATGCCAATCGATGGCTGATTTCGAACAAATACCTGATATACTTCAGTATCAGAACATCCATTATTATCGGTGTAGGTAAATCTAAATGAATGTGGGCCTTCAATATTATTAGCCGTTCCGGTAGAGAATGGTTTAAATGTAGAAGTACCTGTTACTGAAACGCCAACACTAGTACCTGTCCAAATACCTGTAGCGCTCGCGGGCTTGGTCTGTGCTGCATTGATTCGTGTATTCAAATCCAATGGTGTACCACTTGCACAAATGGTTGTAGGGGCCAATAAAACTGCATTTGGCGTATCGTTTACGTAAATATAAAAACTATCCTCCTTCAAACATCCCGTTGCTGCATTGCCATATTTAATCAACCATGTTCCTGTTCCAAACGATGGTAAAAACTTGTGTCCCTTAATTAGCGTTGTACTCGTCACTTTAGGATCTAGACGATTATAGTTGTATTCAATGATTTGATACTTTGAACCATCGTTGTCACGCGCTTGAGTGCCGTTTACTTTAATGAAATCATACAACTCCATGGTATCCCAATTGACACACACTGGATTCGGCGACGTCACTTTTACCGTTGGTTCTGCGATGATTTTGATGTCAACAGAATCGCATGTTAAACAACCGGTTAACTGATCTTCCACACACAACTGGAATTTATAATCTCCTTGATAGTAATCTTCGGTAGGATCACCAAATCTAAAGACCCAATCTGGAGTACCAAAAGGATTGTCATTTGAAATAATCTTAGAAGGATCAACGCCACCAGGTGTTCCGTTTTTCATAACAGTCCAATCCAACTTGATTCCAATTTTCACTTTGGGCCTCAGCGTGATTTGATCCATTTTGATTGAGCTCAAATCTTGACAGAAAATACTATCTCTAATATCAACCATCGGGTTACCATTGATTCTTTGAATTACGCTATCAATATTCACACAACCATTGGTATCGGTAAAGGCTGCATAAATTTTAGCTTGGAAACTATTTCCATTCTGAAGTTGAGTATTATTCAAGAACGTCGTTCTAAATAAATGTCGTCCGGTTGTAAGCGAATCAACATAGTTTCTAGCAAATCCAGGACCCGGGGCAGTAGAAGTCGTTGGTTTCGAATTTACATTGTTTGGTGTTTTATTTTCAAAAGCCCATATTCGAGTTTTTACTTCTTTTCCTTTGCTAAAGAAAGGGTTCACTTCGATATCACCGTAAACAAAACACTGGGCTTTCAAAGGTTTTGGATCCCATTTCACTGCGGGCAATGTATTCACTTTTACGCTGATTGTATCAATTTGCTGACATTCATGTCCACTTTGGTTCACCTTGGTCATCAAGGAATAATAAAAATACTGAGCAAATCCACTTGGCGCGTTGGTATTTTTCGGTGTGACCAAATATTTGGCATTATTTCCGAGAGTCTTGGCGCCGGTAATGTCGACCCAAGTATAATCTCCAGTCAGAGCAGCAGGTTTGTGAGATGCCGTTAATTCGATTGACTTTTGATGACAGATCACGGTATCATTACCTGCCCTACTAATCACTGTATCATTCACAAACAATTCCACAGTATCGGTCATGATACACTTCCACTTTTGCTCCATCACACGCACGATGTACTTCCCTTTCACATTCTTGGTTACAAAACGCGTTGTATCACCAGAATTCCACAGATACTTCACAGAATCCGCATTCTGACCATCAAACGTGACTGTTTCGTAGGTGCAAATTCGCTGATCAGGGCCCAAACTAACTTTGGGTAATGGTTTAACATAAATCGATGCGGTATCATAAAATATACAACCATCGCCATCGGTGATCTTAATTCTCAATGTAGAGTCACGATTGATGTTTGGGATTGACAACTCCTGCAATGTATCGCCAGATACGTGTGTCTCAGATTTCCACGCTGCTTTTGATCCCGTATCCTTCACGATGCGCGTCCAATAGTATTTGAAAGGCGCATTGCCATAAAGAACATTTGCATTCAGCTTCATAGTTGTGGCGAAGCACGCAAACGTATCCGCTTTTGCCATTATCACTTGCGGTGGGTCTGGAATTATAACTGTATCTCTATAAATTGTTGGACAGTTTTCTGCATTATTAACTGTATGAACGATTATGTATTTACCGCCCCGATAAAACGTCATTGTATCAGATTTTTTGGTACTGTAAAAAATCTCTCCTTTACCCATACTGTCGCGCACACTCCATTTGAACGATGGGACTCCTTTGAATGATGCGCCAACGCTAGCCGCCATTGCAAATCTTCCACACTTTAACTTTGTGTATGTACGCTTACTAAAAGCCCTAGGATTCACTTTTACTTTAAATGCGCGAATTGATGTCGATGGCTTTGGACAATGTTCATCCGACACGGTAACGGTAAATGAATACGCCACATCCGACGCCATACCCACGGAGGGGGTCCACTCAAAATCAGCATAGGCCTTCCTCTTTTCCGGCCAATCGGCCTTCTTTGCTAGGGTGAATTTAGCCCCCGGAATTCCCTTGTTCCACTTCATCGTGGTGGTATCCGGCACCTTTTGATACGGGCTAAAAGTTTCATCTTCGGATGATACTTTAAACTTTATCGTTTCTCCCTCACATACTTTGTAAGAATATGGGCCTTCCACTGTAGGTGCATTGTTGTAACCACAGTCGTCTTTGACGACAATCTGCATATCACGCCGCGTTTTTCCTACCCATCGCCAGACATTATTTGTATCTCGCCGCCATTCCGTAATTACCAATACTAAAACAGCAACTTCATCACATTTTGTGGGCGTAAAAATCAAATCTCCAGTACCCGTATCCATCGAAAACCCGCGTGGCGGCTTTGTCTTGGTATTAGGTGCACATTTGATTGATGTAGGCGGAACACAATAGGGTGTTAAAGGATACTGATATGAAAAAGGCGAAGTGTAAGGCACTGAAGTATTGGGAACTCCACTCAACGCCGGTGCCATTGAATACGACAATGAATCATAATCAATTGTGTCAATCGCACCATTGTTGTAATAATACGCTTGGTTACAACACGCATATCCGATTGGCACATTCGATAACGTAGGAGAAGTATTACACTTATTCTTGGACTTATTTACGTTGCAAACGTTAATTGTTGCTGTTGTCCAGAAATCAGCCCATGTCGCACCCGTTGTAATCGCTGCATTTCTACAGCACTGGTTATAAGCAAATGTCAAATCACAATAAGTAGTGCCTATTCCCAAACCCGTAAAAGGCGCTTTGGAGATGTCAAAGCTCGCCTCATACGTATGCTCTTCTACCCCATCACCCGTGTAGTTTGTATTTGTTGGACTACAAGGACTATTTGCGGTGGAACAACGCGGCGTAATGTCCCTGATGCCTGTACGCGTCATGGCAAGAGAATATCTACTCGTCGACATACCCTGATTATTACCAGCATACCAATACAACAAACTCCAACTCGGTGGAGCCGCAGCACCCCTACAATCTCTATAAAACTTAATAATCAGTTTATACTTTCCACTACCCAAACAAACGTAGCTCATATCTGCCCCCATTACGTGGTCGGCCTTCAGCGTTTGCTGACTAGAAACAAACAACACCAACAACACCAAAAGATGTTTGACATTGTACTTCCCAAGGATTGATAGTAATCGTTTTACCATACTATTGTATTTTACGAATTTAATTATTTAATGAAAGATTTCAAGAATAACTTTTTGCATTTATCGCAACAAAAAGTTAACAAAATGCCCTAAAAACCAATCAACAAATAGAAAGACACCATTTCGGTGTCATTTGTGGCCTTCAATTGCGCACGATTAATAGAAAAAATGCCAGAATTATTTCCCGAATTTCAATACTTGCTGCATCGTCTGCCAAACCTTCATTTTTTGCTCTTTGCTTTCACACATCGCTGTAAAAGATGGAAATCTAAGCATGACACCTCTTTCTGTAGGTTTCACGCCATAAAGGGCAGGCACTCCCGCAATTTCAAGATCCGTCCACACAAAAATTACCGGCGCCAAGCAATCCCCCAAAATCTCAGGGGAATAAGACACACTCCCAATCGAATACACCTTCTCAATATCTTCTGGAATTACAGATTCTTGATTGATTTTTACGGCCGACATAAGTTTGGTGTATGCCAAATTGATTTCCGATGAAAATTGCTCATCGCGCTGATCAAAAAATAAATTGATAATTGATAACTGTATCATTCCTTCGTCTAAATTGGGATTCACAACTACAGATTCACTAACAACCAACGACTCAGATTCAACTACCACTTCCTCCTTAAAATAGTACACACCCCCAGAAAAGATATCGGTTAGATGTAAAGGATTTTCAACAAATTGGTGATTTTCTGACATAGCGATTGAAATTGGATTAATTTTGTATTTGATGAGTGTCGAAATTACAATTGAAAAAACACAAAATAGTAGAATTGATCAATTTGATCCAGAAAATATCGGTTTTGGTAAAATTTTCACCGACCATATGTTCTTGGCAAATTGGGATGGCACTACCTGGACGAACCCTAGAATTGTCCCTTATGGCCCGCTATCATTGAGTCCAGCAACCAGCGCTATCCATTACGGCCAGTCAATTTTTGAGGGAATGAAGGCATTTATCAACAAAAAAACTGGCAAGCCCATGCTCTTCAGACCAAGGGAAAACGCCAGAAGATTAAACCGATCCGCTGAAAGAATGGTCATGCCGAGCGTTCCAGAAGACCTATTTATGGACGGATTAAAAAAGCTCATTTCCATTGATTCTGAATGGATTCCCAATACCGAAGGCGGTTCGTTGTATATCAGGCCTTTCATGTTTGCCACAGACGATTTTATTGGTGTAAAACCCTCTGAGCATTACATTTTTGCCATCTTCTGTTGTCCAGTTGGCCCATACTATACCAAGGCTCTCAAGGTAAAAGTAGAAGAAGAATTCTCTCGAGCAGCTCCCGGCGGTGTTGGTTTTACTAAATGCGCAGGAAATTATGGCGGTGCGATGTATCCTACCCTGCAAGCCCAAAAGGAAGGTTATGACCAGGTGTTGTGGACCGACCCCTTGACCCACACGTTGGTGGAAGAAACCGGAACAACCAATCTTTTTGCAGTGTTCGAAAACGAAATTGTAACGCCCGCTTTGGGAAATACATTGCTCTCCGGAATCACAAGAGATAGCGTGATTAAAGGACTCACGCATTTAGGCCATCCCGTAACCGAAAGAAACTTATCAGTAAATGAACTCAAAGAGCAATTGAATGCAGGTACTTTAAAAGAGATTTTCATCACTGGTACTGCAGCTACATTGATCAAAATACAAGGTTTTGGACACCAAGGCACCTATTTCGAAGTACTCGACCAAGGCGATTCTGAAGTATCAGACAGCATAAAAAACTGGCTCGATGCAGTTCGATTGGGTGAGTCAGAAGATGTTTTTGAATGGAACGAATCGGTTTAATCCGATATCTAACAATCACTTAACCCTAAATCAATTGGGGTGTAAGTTTGATGATTTTAAAACTTACGGACAACCGTCATCCCGAAACCGGTAAGTATTTTACTGTAAGCACGCTTCCCTGATTTATCATAGAACGAATGCAACATCGCATTGGGTTCAAGCACCAATGTCCAATCGGAAGAAAGTGCGAAACTTGGTCCAAATGCCAACTTCGCATCCATACAAAACGTTCTTTGTTGTGAAATTGCATGGTATTCGGTTTTTGTGAAGTAATCGCCCGTTGTTTTTGTTGTGATACCAGGATTCAATTGTGCTGCCAATCGCCAAGCCACTTTGCCTAACATCAAATTATATCGCATCGCCAAAGGCAAACTCACCTTGTCGATTTTGTATTGAATATCGCCTGTAGTAAGTTTTACATCAATAACTTCGGAGGTATCGTACACTCTAACCGTTTGAACGGGAGGAATCATCACAACCAAATCGTATGAATCAATGTATGTCTTTCGCTCGGTTTGAGTCAATTGCCATTCGCCATTACCAATCCATTCGCCATAACTTATTCCAGTGCCCAACATGATTCCATTGCCCAAATCCCTCAAAATCAGGCCTTGATAATTGGCATGGTACATGGTACCCAAAACACTTAACGCATTTTTATTGTCGAAATCAACAATGACTTTACTGCCGGTAGTCGCCCCCATTTCACCATACCACTTAGAGCGATATCTTGCAGGGTCCCAAGCCTTTTCGTATTCTCCCTCAGGAATTTCGATGAATTCTTCTTTCATCTTACTTATCCCTATCGAAACAGAATAAATGCCACGTGGATCACAGAACATCAATTGGTTCTCGGCGTTGTTAATCATGTCGACCAAGTTCGCGGCAGCTACTTCTTCAACGACATTAACTGGAGTATTTATAAATGGCAGTTCAGCCTTCAGGAAATTCCCTTCCAACGAGTTGGTTGTGAGGATTTTATTATTGACTGTACGATTTTGATTATTGACAGGACTGGATACTTTAAGCGATTTAGAACTGGTGTTATTCGATAAAATTACTGCACTTTTTATCCCAACGCCATCAAGCAACTCAGACTTTTCGTTTTGATTCTTGGCAAATGCCTTTTTATTTGGCTTAACGACCACATTTTTCAATGCAACCTGAGGTGATTTAACCGCTGAATTAGAATCAGAAAGGAACATGTAACCCAAGCCAGCCGACAAAAACAATCCAGCAACTACTGCAACAGATGGCAACCAGAAAATGACGCGGCGTTTTTTCTTCTCGCGCTTTTTCATCACAGCCTCAAAAGTCACACGATCATTGAAAGGCGATTCCAGATCCTGAAATTTATCTCTCAACGTTTGATTGAAACGATTTTCTTCCATAACGATTAGGCCTGAGCCCCTCCTTCTGATTTGTCAATTTGAATCTGTAATGCTTTGCGGGCTTTTGCAAACTGTGAACGACTTGTGCCCTCATCAATCCCCAACATCTCACCAATATCTTTGTGGGTATACCCCTCAATCGCATATAAATTAAATACGGTCCGATACCCTACCGGCAAAGCCTCAACCATTTTCATGATGTGCTGAACCTGTAAGTTGTCAAATGCATCGTCCTTAAATCCTATTCGATATTCATCGTCAGAGATCGACGTCCAAATGTGCTTCCGTGCCCTGATTTTATTGATACATAAATTTACCGAAACCCTACGCATCCAAGTTTCCAATGAACTTTGGAACCGGAAATTCTTAAGATTGTCGTATATTTTTACGTAGGCTTCCATGAGGGCGTCTTCAGCTTCTTCTTGGCTATTACAATATCGCACGCACAACGACATGAGTTTTTTTGAGTATCGATCCCAAAGTTCGCGCTGGCAAATTCGATCCTCGCGAATACATCCTTCTACCAGTTCTTTCTCCGTCATTCGATATCCATAAACACATTGTCAATTGCTTGATGCCCCCTTTAGACATATTAAAAATCTATTTCGTGGCTTGGCAATTACTTTTTTTTATCGATGCGCAATATCGCAAAGTAAACCGTTGTTTTCCACAACCCTCGGGAGAAATTAATAAAATACAATGGTTTCGATTTCGTTGATTTGTAAGATGGTAAGGAATTGGTTGATGGCATTGCTTTGTTTCGTTGGAATTAATCCCCTTGAAATCCATGCGCAATCAACAACAGATTTCCGAAATGGATTTTACCACAGCGCTGAAGGACTTGCCTACGCTGAAAAACTTACGGCCTCCCTTACATTCAAGCAACAATTGGCTCAAACCCTCATGGTTCCAGCCTGGTCGAGAGAGGCACTGATCGATGAACCCCTTGACTCGGCCAAGTTTCAAAAATCGCTATTGTATCAAATTAAAGCGTTGGGCGTTGGAGGCATCATTTTCTTCCAAGGCAATCCACTTAACGAGTTATATCAAACAAATTATTACCAACAGGAATCTGCCATACCCTTATTGATTGGGATCGATGGTGAATGGGGGCCGGCGATGCGGTTGACCGGAATGGAGAAGTTCCCTTTCCAACTGACCCTGGGCGCCACGCGAAACCGTCAATTGGCCTACCAAATGGGCCTGTCGATGGCTGCGCAATGCAAACGATTGGGCATTCACATCAATTTCACCCCTTCCGTGGATGTAAATACCGAACTCAACAACCCGATTATTGGTTTCCGCAGTTTTGGATCAAACGCCGAAGAAGTATCAAACATTGCTAGCGGACTAACCGAAGGACTTCAAACCGGCGGCGTACTTGCATCGGCCAAACACTTTCCAGGCCATGGCGATACAAAAACTGATTCTCACTTGGATTTGCCCGTGGTATTGAAAAGTAAATCCGAGATTGAACAGGTCGACCTACCCCCTTTCGTCAAACAAATCAGGCAAGGAGTTGCTTCTGTGATGGTTGCACATTTGCGGATTCCGAGCATCGACACATCTAAATTGCCCTGCTCCATTTCGCCGTATTTTGTCAAAAAATGGCTACGCCAGGATTTAGGATTTCAAGGATTAATTATCACCGACGCCTTGAACATGAAGGGCGTGGCGAAAATGGGTAGCGCTGCGGATGTCGCTTTGTTGGCGCTCAAAGCCGGAAACGACATCATTTTATTCCC
>Ga0208597_1000461_pt1 | contig 15905 bp, 18 predicted proteins | sample LakMenEpi05May12_FD_150673 | JGI IMG/M metagenome (GOLD analysis project Ga0208597, IMG submission 150673) | Freshwater microbial communities from Lake Mendota, WI - 05MAY2012 deep hole epilimnion (SPAdes) | ecosystem: Environmental > Aquatic > Freshwater > Lake > Epilimnion/Euphotic zone ...
TTTTTTCCTAGTGTTAAAAATAACTCTGATTTATCTTCATCGAATTCTATTTTTTGAATCTTATTTCCATAAGAAGCAAAGTTTTTTAATTCTATGCTCTGTATTTTCATATTTAATCCGTTTGGTTATTATATGCATGAAAATCATGAAGTTTCTTTAACCTGTCTTTAATTTGGTTTTTAGTATTTTCATCATGCGTTAAACTATCGACATACACATTACAAAGATGCAGAATGTTGTAGTTTTTGTAAAGGTCTTCAATTTGATCCATGTCATATTCGTCATCTCCTAAAAATGTATCTTGTTCATAGATATTAGGATCGATTTTTCGACTAATCTTTTGTACTCTATTAATAAGTCTAGAAAGCGCGGATGTAGTTGCGATATTTGAAGGAACATAAAGGTCGACATAGTTATTTCTAATAGCATCTTTAAATTCACCAAGAGGTGTATTGTATAGCTGGGTTAGATTAAATTTAACGAACTTTGGTGATATTGTGTTCTCAAAGAAAGTTTCCTGCATGTCTTCTAAGTTAACCAGGTCAAACCCTTTGGTATTGTCCATGTCGGATCTTGTTAATTCGTATGGAGTACCAACCATTCTAAGTTTACCTCGCCTTTGACGATAGTGTATATGCCCAGAATAAACTGCATCAAATCTATCGTATGAAGATGCTTCAACTCCATGAAAATTATCTACCTTCTTATTTAATTTAATACCTCGAACTTCAGAGTGGCAGAATACAATACTAGATCCTGGATATTCTCCAAGAGTTTCTAGTTCATGGTCCATGTCTCTTCTCCATGGCATTAGTAGAACTTTTCTACCTCCCCATGTAAATTCTTGTGGATTTTTATAGATTGCAACATTTGGAATCCATTTTAATGCATCAATAGAACTTACTTCATTACTTTTCTTTGCCCAAATATCATGGTTTCCGCAGATAACATGTGTTGGTAAAATGTTACCTAATCTTTCAAAAAGATCTATTGAATAGTGAAGTACTTTAATGTTAACACTTTGTCTATTATCGAATGCATCTCCGACTTGAACTAATATATCTCCATCCTCATAGTTTTCTAATAGGGTTGGAATAAATTGATTGTCGTAGAAATCCTTTTGCATTTCTAGCCATTCCAAAGAGCTTGAACGAACTCCAAGGTGCATGTCACCTAAGATCCAAATTCTTTTAACTGGTTTGTCTAATATTGCTTGTTCGATCATAGTGTTAGAATAATCTATTTATATTCTTTTTCTTTAGTACGTTTGTCTTTCTATCAAGGGTCTCAATTAACTCCTCTTTAAATTTGTTTCCAAGTGATTGATAGAATTTTGTTGGATTAATATTAAAATAATCACATAATTCCGAAAACACTTCGATGATTGAATGATTTGGTCTTAACTCATCTGAAATAAATTCATAGATTTCGTTAATTTCAATCTTTTTTAATTTAGCAGTTTGATTAAACTCGCTAATGTCATTAAAATGTTTAAATCTTGAAGATTCAATTAGTTCATGAATTCTATCAATGATAATTTTGCTTTCAATCTTGTCCTCTTCATCACGATTATCCGTGTAACTTGGAGCAATTTCAAATGAAAATGTAGGATCCATTTCAAATTCGCTCTCTTCGAACGTGTTGTCGAATATTTTGTCTCTTTGTGTTCTCATTATAAATTGTGTATATTTGAATTTGTAACATCGTCGGTTTCAGTAAGTCTCATATATTGATAATTAATATCTAATCGACATTTAACTCCTTTACCTTCTCCATCTCTAATTTTTAGTACTTTAAGCCAGTATTCGCTACTTGCTCTCATTAAATCATCTTGAATAATTCCAAGCATTAAATCAGCAGTGTGTGAAAGTCCTGCAGATTCTGCAACGTCTCCCATGCCAATGTCGCTTGAATTATAATTGTTACGATTAATTTGGGTTGCAGTAACAATCAACCAACCATTTCTTACTCCCATTGCTCTTAAATCTTCGGCAATTTGCTTAATTTTAAGGTACATGTTTTCAGAGTTTGGATTTCTGTAGTTTGCTAGAATGTTTATGTAGTCAATTACAATACAACCTAACTTTATTTTTCTTTCCTCTTCAATTTGTTTTAAATAGGCTTCAATATCTAATACAGTTGCTTGTGATGTTGGAAATTGTTTTACAAATAACTGGCCAGGCGGAGTTAATCCATCACCAACATTTTCAAGCTTTCTTTTAATTAAATCTTTGTTCTTCGCTTTATCTTCATATTCGCTCATTGGAATTGTCAATAAATTGGCTCCGATTCTTTTAAGAACTTTATGAGCTGCCATCTCTGCTGAAACAAATGCAGTGTTTACTCCCATTTTAACAAAGTTTGCAGCATCATTTGCCAAATAAATGGACTTACCAATGTTTTGCTCTCCAACATAAACTACTAATGAACCATCTTTGTCATATCCTCCTGAAAGTAATCGGTCAAGGAATGAATATCCACTTGAAATCTTTACTCTACCTTCTTGAAAGTGGTCATCAGCATTAAAGAAATCAAGACCTAGATCCGAATTAAATACAATTGAGTTTCTATCATTAATTAAAGTTTTAACTTTAGAGATAATTGACTCAACATTATCGGGATTAACATCAGTTGTTTTAATGTACTCGATCGTATCAATCAGCGTGTTATCAAATGTTCGCCATTTAATCCAAGCCTCTGCTGTTGATATTAACCATTCATCGTCGTATTGTGTCAGATCAGTGTTGTAAACCAACTCGATGATTGAATCTTCTACCTTACCTTTAAATTTAGGACTTTGTACCAAGATTTTCATTTGCTCCGACTTTGGAGTTTCATGAAACTTCTCATGGAACTTAGTCGCCAGAAAGTGCATAGTATCAATTTCTTCTGATGTGTAGAAGCCTTTATGTATTTTCTCTAGGTACTTTGGTTTTGCCAAAGATAGTTTAAAGAATATTTTTTCAAAATCTTGTCCGAATTTCATTTATTTTTTGTTTTTAATTATAGAGAAAAAACGTATTAAGTTTCTTATTGAAATGGGTTTATCAATATTTTATAGGCTTCTTTGCCCTCTTCAAAATTCGTTTGTTCTAATAATCCTAATTGAATTGCCTTCTCTAGTCCTTTTTCTGCATTTTCTACCTTACCACATGAATGATAATTCAATAATGAATGTTTGGTGAAATTGTTTCTTGGACGGTCTGGCCTTTTAAGACTTTCAACTACATAAATATGAATAATGTCAAAGGGATCCGGAAAGTTTTCCAACTCCTCTTGGATCCCTAAAACATATTTTATTGGTAGTTTATCTTCGTTTAGTGTCGTAAGATTCACTTCCATATTAATCCTCCATTGAATTTTCTAACATCTCTTCAATATCTAATCCACCTGCATCAGAGTTGTAGTTAAAAATTGGGTGAATGTATGCATCAATTTTTTCAAGTACTTCTTTAGTAAATACTTTCTCTGTAAAAAATTCAGCATTAGAAACTACTTCATCAAGATGTTCGCAAATCCAACCTCTTGCGGTTGCCTTTGGAACTTTAACACCTTTTTCAATAGATCCTCTTGTAATTCCACAGATTTCCCAAGTTGCATAATGTTCAAGACCAACGTATGGATTCATACCTTTACTAAAATCAAGGTGAAATTTAATTGGTGTTGGTTTTGCAAAACGGTTTTTGCTTGGCTTAGCAGTTACAATAATACCAACCTTGTCAGCTCCGTCTTTTAATTGTGCTTTATTTAACATAAGTACAATTGAAGCCGCATATTCAGGTCCTGTTCCTCCACCTGCAATTTGTTGTGGAATAAATGATTGAGACTGATATGTGTGGTTTGTAAAAATAAAAGGAATCTTTAGGTCTGCTAATGGTGTCATTATAATTCTAAAGATTGATTTTAAGATTTTAGAACGGGTCATATCTGCTTTATCAGATCCTGTCGCAGCATCATCAATTTCTTTTTGAGTTGCAAGGTTACCAGCTGAATCCAAGATAATCATAAGTTTTGGAATCTCTCCGCCCTTACGTTTAATATCTTGCATTTTTTGGGTAATTGTTGTAATTGATGTTCTAAAATCTTGAACTGTATTTACTGGCTGGTAGTTTACTTTAGAAGTATCAATACCGAATTTCACCATTTGTTCTTTGTCTACTGCAGCCTCTGAATCATAATAGATTACCATGTAACCCATATTAATTGCTTCTCGTACAGAGTTTAATGTAAGGAATGTTTTACCAGTCCCTGAAGGTCCTGCAACCGAGCATGATCTGTTATTTGGCCAACCTCTAAAAAGAGAACCACTAACACATGCATTTAAATGATAATTTCCGGTGTGAATCCATTCGGTAACTTCAGAAAAATTAGATTGATCCATCACAGATCCTAGCGGATTTAATGTTGCTAGTTCTTTGTTTAAGTCGTCGAATGTAAAGTTATTTTTTGCCATTTTTGTATTTTTTTGTTTCCATGTTTCTAAGATCCTCAAGTTCTGTTAGTAGTCCTTGAGTTTCATATTGTATTAATGTCATTTGCTTTTGAAGAGTCTCAAGTCTTTCATTGATTCTTTTATAGCTTTGAATAAACCTGTTTTGTTCTTCGCTGATGTTTTCGATGTCTATACCCATATTAAAATAATGATGTTGAATAAATTAAGTTTCTGTTTAATGTATGTAGTCCAACTGCAGTAAGAACCCTGTTCAATGGATCAATTACACTTTTTTCAAATTGCATTTCATAGTCAACTTGAGGCGCAATTTCATAAGGATGGGCTCCTGGTTGGTATGCGAATATTTCGCAAGTTCCGTGTTTACAATGGTACAATTTTAACTTTTCACCATTACCAATCATTTTATATTTGTTCTTAAACTTAGGATTCTGATTCATTAAGAAGTTATAGAATCCTGCAGCTTTAACGTTTGGTGGACATTTAAGTCCATATTGGAATTCAATCGTATCATCGACAATATACTTTTCGATATTGTTAGTTCTTTTATTAAAACAAATTTCATCAATACTTGCTAATTGGAATTCTTTCTTACATTGTTTCAGATAATCTACTAATCTTTTTAATAAAGACGCTGTTGGTTTTTCTGAAAGAATCAATTTAAGAATCTCAGTTAATTGCTTTCTTGCAAGTGCTGGAGTTGAACTTTGAATTGTATCAAACCCGATAGTTTTAACCTTCTTTAATGATGGATATCGATCATCAATTCCGATTTTATCTTCCCATGCAATATTTTGAAGATATTTTTTCTTAGCTAACCAAATTCCAGAGTATGCAATAGTTTCTAATTCAAACGTAAGGAAATTCTCAGTATTGGTTGCTTCAGCATATTTCTCCATACACTTAAAGATATATTCTTTAAGTCTAAAGTTATAAAGTTTCATAATGAATTGGTCAATTGATAGCTTTTCTCCAAGCCATTCAATAGATTCATACATCTCTTGAAACTGTACGTAACATGAATCAGTATCAATATAGATAACTGAAGGTTTTACTAACCTCGTTTTAATTTCAATATTGAAATGTTCATGAACTGCTTTGTCTTTAATCCAAAACTCCTGAAAATATTTGTTAAGAATCTTTTCAGAATATAGAATCGCAGATTGACCTTGTAGGGTAATCGATTCTGCGATATCTATATTAAAAAAGTGAAACCATTTGTTACCAAATGCGCCGTAAATCGAGTTAAGCATTACTTTTACTGCTTGCTCATATGCGGTATATTTGGCTGACAACATAGAATAATGCTCAACCAAGATTTTAATCTCGTCTTTTGTTAGATCGTCTTCTGGTTTTAGTATTAATTCTTCGATTGTCATATGTTATTCAGCAGTTTGGCAAGTTGCAATTGTTAATAATGTTTCTGAATCTTTTGAGCGTAATACTACTCGGTTATCCATAACATTTGCTGAATAATCCTCTTTGTCTAAAAGAGCTAAATATTTTTTGAATAAGGTAACATCTTTACCGTTTTCTCCTTCGAAACCATCAGTAACCAAGTAGTTGTAGGTTTTACCTTTCATACGAACACCATCTTTATTAGTAGTGATAGTGAAAGTCTCTTCTTTGTCCAATCCGAATAATGAACGAACTTTAGAAGTTGCAGTATAATCCATGTCGAATACGTAGTTTGCTGCTTCAACATTAAAGATTGATTGGATTTGAGAATCCGTTAAATCTTTGTAACCTAATGAAGGCTCAGAACACGCTAATTTAATTTCTAACTCATTGTTAAAAATACGGAATTCAGTTGCTACGAAATCTTCGTCATTTTCAACGAATTCAATTTCTGCTTGTACATTACCAAATTCAAACTGTTTAAATGCATCAGTTAAACGAGAAGCATCAAAGAAAGCGATCTTTAATTCTTTAGTTGTACTAATTGCCCCTTCTTCTAATTGGAATACTTGTCCAACTGGAACTCTGTGATGTTTTACCGCATCTCTCTGTGGAAGATATGCTGAAGCTTGAATTACTCCATCTTTAATTTTAAAGTAAATGAATGTGTCAATTACTTTAAGTCGATTCACAAAACCGATGAAGTTGTTTTGGTCTACTTTGTCAATGCTAATTTTCATGTGATATAATTTATAAATTTGATTTATTTAGATATTATAAGGGGTATTAGCATTTTGTTTCACATAAAAAAACCTGCTACAAAGTAACAGGTTTTTGTTGAAACTCTTAAGAGTCGGTCCTCAGATTCTATCCTGAGGAGGGGTTCTTTATTTATATTCAGATTCGTATTTTGACTTTAACTCTTCCCAAGCAGCTTTATATTTTGCTGGAATTTTATCTGGTCCATATACTCTAGAATTAGATTTTTTAGAAGAACCTACGTTATAGTTTTCACCAGTGTAATATTCCATAAATTCATCTCCGGTTTTTCTTGCACCATCATCTTTAATATAAATTCCATACGTGATAAAAGTATCTGAATCTAAGTGACCTTGTAAAATATCGCAAGAAGGATTATGGTCTTTGTGTGAGTTAAATTTAAAATCAATAAATTTAACAGCTTCATTAATGAATTCTTCGTATAATTTTATATGCTTCATTTTGTTTCGTTTATTTAAGATATTGAAAACATGCTTTAGTAACCTCTTCTACTGTGTTTGCTACTGCATTAAAGTCTTCGATAAAAACTTGACCTTGAATAGTGTCCCATTCAACACCATCTTTAATTCCGTCGAAATCAAAGGCAAAAATGCCTTTTTTAGTTTCTTTTACATTAGATATTTCATAAACTCCTTCAAGTTCTTTTAATGCTTTTTTAAGGTCTAATTTTCCTTCGTTTACGAATTGTTCGAATAATTGGATGTGTTTCATAATTTAGTTTAATTTAGTTTAATTTAGTTTTTGTTATATTATTTTTACAGTAGCCGAAACAAATCTTTCCAAAAGATAATTTCATAATTAGGTTGCAAATAATTTCCATAATATTATTTTTATTTTTCGTTAGCTCTACACCAGTTAAGCGCGTCTTTAACAGTTTCTAATTCCTCGTCGTATCCACTTAAGTCATAAATACCTAAAATGGTTTCTCCATCATCATTTAAGTAGAATGAAAACTCTTCCATTTCTCCTTCGTGTCTATCTGCTTCTGATTCTAATCCATTTGCAAATTTAACAATATGCGGAAATTCTTCCATTCCGTCAAATCCCCATGAAATTGATTTTTTATTTTTAGCTTTAGATAATTCTTTGAATAATTTTACTAATATTTCTGGTTTTTTATCAGAAGCTTCATTAACAAACTCTTCGAATAACTGTGTGTATTTCATAATTTTTATTTATTTTTATTATAGTTATATATCTTTTTAATTTGATATGTAAATATAATCAATTAAAACGAATCGGTAAAACTTTTTATGTTAAATTTTTATCTTTTTTGGAATTTGTTTATATTTTGATTAATAATCTCTCCATCCTTTATATCGATCGCTTGATTAACTACTGGATTTTCTGACCATTTAGATGGGTCTACTATAGTTTTTAAATAGGGAACTAGGGCAGCAGAGATTTCTCTAGAGGCCGCATTCCATAAATATGTTGGAGTATGATCGACGGAATAGTATTGTATTCCCCTATCCAGCTTAATAATTGGATTTTTAAATGACGTAGGTTCTGCAAAATAAAATCCCATTCCCTTGTCGCAACTAATATCGATAATTGCGCAGTTTCTACGTAATTGAGCTAATTGATTAGAATCATGAATAAACATTAGAGGATTATTTACATCCTGCAAGACTCCATTAAATATAATATTTGCTGAATAAATATCTTCCCAAACATCGTCATCTTTAAAGTTTTTATACCAAACATCAGGATTTTTGTCGGCAACTAGATGCGTAGGTCTTTGTGTGTAAACTACAATATTGTTAAACCCTCTACCTTGTAGGGCATAGATTGCGCCTTTGCTTACTGAACCAAAACCAAAAATAACGACTTTCTTACGTTCACCATAATGTCCATCAAGGCCTGCTAATTGTAGGTAATGTATAATTCCTGCGTAACCTGCTAGTTCATTGTTGCGATAAAATGAATGTACTCTTGTATTCTTAGTGATGTAATTCATTTCTTCCCATGCAATCAATGTTAACTTTTTTTCAATTGCAATGTCAGTAATATCTCGCTGCTGTACTGCGTGAGTCCAACCGCATAATGTTGCTCCAGGTTGCATCTGCAGTAAGTCTTCGACAAGTGGTTTTGGTAATATAATTATGCCGCATTCTTTAAAAAGATCATTGCGATTGGCAAATTTACAGCCTAGTTGTTCAAGTTGATTGTCAGAATACCCGTAGTCATCACCATAACCTTTTTCAAATAAGAGTTTTTTGATTATTTCTCTTGGTAGCTTTTCAATATGCGATGGATGAATTGGAATACGTTTTTCGTTTTCCTTTAGCGATGTTTTAAATACTCCTGTTTTCATATTAATCCTTTATATTAAAAAAGTACTTATAACCATCTTTTGCCTTTGGGTCTGTTAATATTGTATAGTCCATTGCCCATTGAGAAGATTCAATTTCCTTTTTAAATTTTGGGTAGTAGTTCTGGTGGCCAGGTACTACATATTTTAAATAAATGTCCTCTAAGAATTCGTTGTCTAAAGATTCTCCATAAAAATCTTCATACATTGCTTTGTAAACTTCACACATTTTAACGCTTCCAAGTCCGGTTGCAGATGATGTTTCCATAATCCACATTTTTCCTTTTTTATCAACAACAATATCTAATGCCCATAAATCTAGGTCTAAAAATGTTTTAACATCTTTACAGATTGCCGACACATTTTCAATAAATTCAGGATCTACTTTATTTTGGTCTTGATAAACATAAGTAAAACTGATTTTCTCTTCTGCTGTTTTTGTTTTAATTGAACGATCGTCCTCAATTCTAGGTACTCTTTCATTAATAACAAAAATCTTGTCTCTACAGAACATTACTCGGTATTCTCTTGCAAAATCTATAAATTGACAAAACAAATCAAATGTATCTTTACTATCCTCTAATTCTTTGGCAGTATCGAACTTTTGAATTCCAAGTCCGCTATGTCCATCTTTTATTTTTGCAATTACTGGGAAACCTACGTCTCCGTTAACTGCTTCCTTTTTTGTAAATACTGTTTTTGGAAGCCAATCAAATTTTATTGCTGCTTTTGCAAATTTTACCTTGTCTCCTGATAATGGTAATAATTCTCTTTTATTGTAAAGATTGTCGTTGTTTATATTTTTATTCTTTAAAAATGCAACTGCTTCTGGATGTGTTGTTCCTCCAAACCCTCCATAGTAAAGAATCGGCACGTCAGAAGGTACAGAAACTTTATCATCTTCAAAATCTTCTTTAGTTGCATAATTTAGGAATAAATTTCCTTTTGCAGCAATATTGTATTTCTTTTCACGGTCATTTACATCACCTGATGTTGATTGAATGTCATTGGATTTCATAATCCATGCTACTTTTTTAGCATATTTATTTTTAAGATTTTCTTTGTATACGAATTCTTCAAAAAGCTTAATTGGAATCATCTATAGTGTATTATATTTCTATTATATATCCATCTTTTTAAACATAAAAAAGCAGGGAGTAGCGAATTCCCTGCTTTACTTTCCGTGAACTAGTCCCGGTCCTAAAATGCAATCATATTTCAGATTGCCGTATTTTTATCCTTCACAGCTTGAACATTCAAGAATATCTCTTGCAAATGACTGTGCAGAACTTTGACTAAATTGATAGTATAAAGTTTTAATCCCTTCTTCGTGAGCATATAGATATAGTGTATTAATATCTTTAGCTGAAACTGAAGGATGTATCATTAAATTTAATGACTGTGATTGATCGATAAAATGTTGTCTTTGAGCCGCTTGTAAAACTATTTCCTTTGGACTGATTTCAACAAATGATTTAAAAACTTCTTTTGTTGGGAAATCTAAATGTTGAACACTTCCATCTCTTTTTAAGATTCCTTCCCAAACATCTGTTGTATTTAAGCCGTATTTTTCAAGTTCCTCAATTAACATTGGATTTTTGTAAATTGTTTTTGACTTTGCCAAATCTTTGATAAAATAATTAGATTTAATTGGCTCAATTCCCATACTTACTTGTCCTAAAATAAATGAACTACTTTTTGTTGGTGCAATTGCAATTAATGTAGTGTTTGCATATCCTGGTCGGATTGATCTGTAACCTTTCTCATCATGTAACCATCTTGAAGCTGCTTCACTACGCTCTTTCATTGTTGAAAAGATTTCGTGATTTAATTGTTTGGCTTTAAGAGAATCAAATGTAATTAATTTAGATTGAAATAATGAGTGATAGCCTAAAACTCCAAGTCCTAATGCTCTATGATCGTTTGCAAATCTCCATGCTCTTTTCATACCAGGCATGTTATAAGATTTAAGTATGAATTCGTCCATAACTGCGTTTAAGAACATTGTGTAAACTTCAATTGCATCAGTTTCTTTAATTTCATCCCAATGTAATAAGTTAATAGAACCTAAACAACAAACAAAAGAATTAAAACTGTCAGTTGGTAATTGAATTTCTGAACATAAGTTACTTGCAGTAATATCAAGTCCTAATTCTTTATATGGAGAATTATTATTTGAATTGTCTTTAAACATAATGTAAGGAAAACCAAACTCATTACGTCTTTGAATAACTTTAGCCCAAACTTTACGTTTGTCAGCATCTCCAGCTTTCATTTCGTCCAACCAAGCATCAGTTACTGTTACACCGTATTGTAAATTTTGAATTGGATTACCATCAGTTCCAATATCTAAGAATTCTAAAATATCGTTATGTTCGATTGGTAACCATGCTGCGCATGCTCCTCTTCTTGCTTCTGATTGTTTACATACATCAACTGTTGTATCGTACATTCTAGCATAATGAACTGGTCCGTCTGCTGTTCCTCCGGTTGAGATTTTAGTTCCTCTTGCTCTGATGTTTCCTAAAAATACTGAAGTACCACCTCCATATTTCGACATCATTCCAATTTCTCTGCTTCCATTTAAGATACTATCTAATGTATCATCAACATTGCTTCCATAACAACTAACTGGAAGTCCTTTGTCTTTTCCATAGTTGATCCAAACTGGTGTTGAAAAACTATAGAATCCTCTTGTCATATAGTCCTCGAACTTTTTTGCAAACCCTTCAATTTTTAATTGTTTTTCTGCAGTGTTTGCTACATCTTTAATTCGCTGTTCTGGAGATTCTTTAATATAACCTCTAGATAAAAATGTTCTACTGTCTTCATTAAGCCAGTAATTCTTTGTGTATTCCATTTAAGTTCGCTATGTTTTTAATTTTAAAATAAGTCGTCTTCGGTAATTGCCTTAGACTTTTTGTTGTAGTCGATTGATTTTTTATAGAAGAAATCACCCTCTTTTGTTGAAAGAATTTCAACGTCAAACCATAAAGATTTCTCTACTTCTGTAAAATCAACATCAAATACTGGTTTCATACCAATTCTTGATAATGAATTGTTGAAACGATTTTGAATAAATTGTTTAATGGTTTCTTTTGATAGGAAATCAAGTTCTCCCTTTTCGAAAATCCAATCAAGAATTTTAACCTCTGCCAAATACGCTTTTTTACAAGCAGAATCGATAAGTTGTTCAAATTCCTCATCGAACCATTCTGGATTTTCTCTCTTAATAATATTGATTAATTCAGAACCAAAGTTTCCGTGGATTTCCTCCTCTTTACTTGTTGCTTCAACTACATTTGAAATACCTTTAAATAAGTTTTTCTCTTTGTTGAAAGACATCATAATAAAGAATTGGCTAAATAAACTAACATGCTCAATAAACAATGAAAATAACAATACGGATTTCGTATACATTTTATTGTCCTTACTTCTTGTACCATCCAAATACTTTGACAAGTATGCAATTCTATCTTTAATTGCTGGAATCTCTACTACATGTTGGAATTCGTCTTCTAATCCTAAGATTCTTAATAATTGTGCGTAAGCATCTTTATGTCTTACTTCAGATTCAGCAAATGTCATACCAACATCTCCAATTTCTGTGATAGGCATTCTTTTATAAAGATCTGCCCAAAATGTTTTAACATTAACTTCGATTTGAGCAATCGCTAACATTGCTCTTTTAATTACTTCACGTTCTGAATCAGACACTTTAGTCATAAAATCATCGATGTCTGTTGTGAAGTTAAATTCTGTGTGAATCCAATATGAATGTCGGATTGCATCTTTATATGCTAATAAGGAAGGGTACTCGTACGGTAAAATATTTACTCTCTTTTCGAAGATGTTATTCATGATTTGGAATTCGTTTTTTTATTAGTTATTATTTATCTAAGTCTCTTAGCTAATTCGTCTGCTTTTGTGTAATATTCATAAGACGTTTTCTTATAATCTTTACGTTGAGAATATAGATCGCTTAGTATTTTTCGGAGGATTGAATCTTCAGTTTTATATACTACGCCGTTATCACATACAATTACATTCTTGTCTTTTCGTCTTTCATCAATTTCACTTTTATAAATCTTTTCAATATAAGCGTCGGGTGAAATATTGAATTGACGCATAATTGAAGGATATAGGGAAGCAAAATCGAATGCACTTACTCCTTCATAAAATCCTAAAATTGGTTCTTTTACAAATGCTCCAGCGTATTGGCCATCTTTTTGACCATCTGCTTTTTCTTCACTTCCAATTCTCATTCCCTGTTCTGCAAGTTTTCTGGCCATAATAGCTTCAGTAACTGCCACTGGAGAACTTGCCTTATAAAGTGGCATGTTTGTAATATTTGCAAGTGTTAGTAATACTTCCATTGATTTTAATTTCTGATCAATGTAATAAACTAGCACTGAATCGACTACGTTATAGTAGATATATTTAACAAAATTATCTCGATACAAATCTTGAAGAGATCCTGTAAATTTAATCTTGTTAACATTAAGTACTTGGCTAGAAACATAATCAAGAGAGTTTGATTCTTTTACTTTAACAGAACGATCATATTTATCGTACAATTGCATATAATCCAAGATTCCAATATGAAGAGGACGACCGTCAGTATTATCAATAGATCCTGTCATTCCAATTTCTTTAATGTCGATTTGAAGTCTCTTACAACGATTAACAATATATTGCCAGTCATAGTTAATAAAATTCCATCCGGTCATCATTGGAAACTTAGGTAAGAATTTCATCAGGAATGTATTTACCATGTCATACTCAGATTTGAACTTATGGTACTTGAATTCCCAATCCATATCAAAATCTTTGAAGTACTCATTAGTATCATCTTGAATCTTTTGAATTTTATCTGAAGCCATATCTTCAAGACCTAAAACGATTGCTTTACGGTCTGGTGTAATAATTGAGAATGAAAGGATTCTACTTTTAGCCTCTTCAGCTTTTGGAAATCCATCAACAATCTCAGTTTCAATATCGACGAAATAGGTTTTCGGCATATTGTAAGCTGTTAAGTCAGCTTTATCTTTCTCAGAAAGGCTATCTAAGAAATATAGGATCGAAAACTTATTGAATTGTCTTCCATATCCTAATTTGACCGAACGGCCGTCCCAGTTTTTATACTCTGGACTAGCCGCTCTGTCTTTGTCATCACAAACATACCAGTTTTGGAACTTGTCCACTGGATATTGCTTGAATGCTACTTCTCCTTTGTCATTATAGTATGAAATGATTACATCTTTTTCACGCTGTTCGATGTCTAATATCATTTAATATCCTCTTTTTTGACGGTTAACATTTTCTTCGGCTTTTGCGAAGTAATAATTGTATGCTGTTTTTGCATCTAATCCGATTGAAGATGCATAGTTTATAAAGAAGTGGAGAATATCTACCCATTCCATATAAAGTTCTTTTTTATCATCTTCAGAAAGATCAGAGATTTTCATTGTTTCAAACTTTGAAAAGTCTTTTTTCCAGTATTTCCATACTGCATTTCCACTTCCATCTTTAATACCTCCAAGAGCATCTGTCATTTCGTGAATTTCATCAACTACAGCATGCGTGTTAACATGCCAAAAGTTCATAATATCTCTAATTGACATCTCTTCGAAATTAAAACCATAAGTTTGCTCTTGCATTTTCTTTTGGTTTTCCATGATGTCGGCTAGATGTGTTGTTGATTCATTATAGAAGTCTTTTACTTCTAAATCTTTACATTCGTTGTCTATGTTTGCCATATTTATTTTTTTATAGTTGTTATATTAAAAAAGAGCATTTTGTTCAAAATTATTATTAAAAAAATATTCCATTAGATTCTCATCAACACGGGCAACTTTCCTTCTGCTAATTAAGTGTGGATTATTTCTTAGTCGGTAATAAACTCCGTACTGACAAAGTCCAACCTCACATCCATACGTTTTAAGTTCATCTTGCTCATGTCTAAAAATCTTTTTACCATCAACTACAATATTGTGTGTAGATTCATGTAATGGAATTTCTCCAATAAGTTCTTTATAATTTTCGCGGAACCAAATAACTCTATCACCATGAGGTACTGTGCAATCTGAACCAAATATTAAATCTAATGTAAATCTGGCTCCAGGTCCTGGTACACAATATCTTTCGTCATGGTCTATATTGATTCTTGGATTTACAGAGTTCGATGTTGAACAGTGATATCCGTAGTAAGACCCTACACCTTCGATTTCTGTTAGTATATTAAACATTTCAGATAAAGAGTTAACCTGGGCCATCCTTCCTGTGATTCCTCGAGGTATAAAAGAGGCAACCCATAAGAGAATATTAACCTTATGAGCATCTCTTGGTTGGTTTCTCGATTCAGCAACATAATTATTGGCTGCTCCAAAAAGACTGGTACGTAATTCAGTAGATCCATATATCGGTAGTCCTAAAGAAACAGCATCTTCTAAATTCTTACGAATCTTATTTTCATATTCTCGATCAACTAATAATCTTTCAAAATCTATTAGCGCTGTTTTTGGATTTGGATCTCTTGTAAGTACTTGGTGAATACCTCTGGCTCCATAGAAGTGAGAAATAATCGTGTTGCATATAATACTATCCATGGATAATGGTGCATTCACAATGTTTTCCATGATATATCGCATACGATCATCCAACGTAATTTGTGGGTGGAAATATTCAACAGTTTCTCCAAGGGCTTCATCACCTCCACTATCATAACTTTCAAGAACTCCCATATTAAAAAGGGCTCTTTCATTAACTTTATTAAAGAATCTTCCGACGTCTTTAATAATGTCCATGTTTGCAACTTCTGCTAAGTTTTCCATTTATGTTTTATTTTTTAAACCAGCAATCATATCCTCCAATATGTTTGAATACTTCAAAGCTATTAACTTGATTGTTTGGGTATAATTCAGTTAATAAGTCAATTGTTGGTTGTGCGAATTGTTTTACTTT
>Ga0208597_1000463_pt1 | contig 15880 bp, 15 predicted proteins | sample LakMenEpi05May12_FD_150673 | JGI IMG/M metagenome (GOLD analysis project Ga0208597, IMG submission 150673) | Freshwater microbial communities from Lake Mendota, WI - 05MAY2012 deep hole epilimnion (SPAdes) | ecosystem: Environmental > Aquatic > Freshwater > Lake > Epilimnion/Euphotic zone ...
TGGTATCAAGCCGTAATTCCATTATTGAAAAATTATTATGGAACGGGTGGCGATTTAAATGTAGATGAAATTCACGAAGTAATTCCAATGACGGAAGCCTGCGGATTGTGGCATCCTCAAGAAGGCGTTATTAACGGACACTTTAAATCCAGAGAAAACGATAAGATTAAACAAATAGGACAATTAAGATACGGCGTTGCTAAAGTAATTGAAGACAAAAACTTTTCGCCAGACTTAAGCAAAAAATATGTGATTGCCGATATGATTACTGGTTATGGCGTGGCCGTTTCCATTGCGCATTATTATAGCATTTATGGCGGCGATTTAAAGGGTAAGAAAGCCATTATACAAGGCTTTGGCAATGTTGGCGCTGCAGCAGCTTATTATTTAACACAGATGGGCGCAAAGGTTGTGGGCATTATCGATCGTGTGGGTGGTTTAATTAATGAACAAGGATTTAGCATGGAAGAAATGACTAAATTATTTAACGATCGATCACAAAATACTTTAGTAGCCCAAAAATTAATTCCATTTGCAGAAATTAACGAAAGCATATGGCAAACTTCGGCAGATATTTTTGTTCCGGCGGCAGCCTCTCGATTGGTTACTAAAGATCAAGTAGAAAAAATGATGGCCAGCGGTTTATCGGTAATTGCTTGTGGTGCGAATGTGCCATTTGCAGATCAAGAAATATTTTTTGGTCCGATTAGTGATTTCGCAGACGATCATTTAAGTATTATTCCAGATTTTATTGCCAATTGTGGAATGGCGAGAGTGTTCGCATACCTCATGCAGCCGGGCGTTTCCATGACCGACGAAGCCATTTTCAATGACACTTCTGCGATCATTAAAAAAGCAATCCAAAAAACTTACGATAACAATAATGCCAAAAAAGGCATTGCAAAAACTTCATTTGAAATTGCATTAAAACAATTGGTATGATCAACGAATTTTTAAAAATTAGTCATCAACATTATTTTGGAAACACCGCTTTACAATATGCGTGGTTTATTGGTATTATTATTTTAGGACTCCTTTTTTTAAGATTTTTTTCTAGAACAATCAGTCGATTGTTGTTCAAGTTTTTCAAAAAATTTGCAGCCGATGTGAATGGCGAAAAATTTGTAGAGCTATTGGTAAAACCGCTAGAGCTATTGATTTCAGTGTCTATTGTGTACTGGGCCATTAGTCAATTAAGTTATCCTTTTGAAGAGATTATTTTTAAAAGAAAACAAAGTTCGCTTACCTATTTTGATGTCATAGATAAAGTTTATTTGTTTTTATTATTATTTTCTATTACTTGGACATTTTTAAGAATCATTGATTTTGTAGCACTGGTTTTTTCTTACCGAGCTTCTTTAACCGAATCTAAATCCAATGATCAGTTGGTGCCATTTGTCAAAGAATTGGTAAAAATTGTCACGTATATTATTGCGGTTTTTGTAATGTTGGGTTTGGTTTTTAAGATCAATGTACTTACGCTCATTACGGGTTTAGGAATAGGTGGTATTGCGGTGGCTTTAGCGGCAAAAGATAGCCTCGAAAACCTGTTTGGATCCTTTACCATATTTATCGACAAACCCTTTGTAGTAGGTGATTTGGTAAAAATTGATGGCATAGAAGGGAACATCGAAAAGGTAGGATTTAGAAGTACCCAAATCAGAAGCATTAATCAGAGCATTATAACCCTACCTAACAAAAAAATGATTGATGGTGCATTGGAAAATTTAACCCTTAGAAATGCTAGAAGAGTTAAATTCTCTATTGGTTTAAATTACGAAACACCTGCAGCAACTTTAAAAAAGATTGTCAAAGAAATAAATGTCCTATTAAAAACCAATACCAATTATAACGAAGATAGCATTGCTATTTTTGAAGAGTTTGGGGAGTTTTCGATGAATATTATGGTCGTTTATTTTTTGGAGATGATGGAATATAACGAGTACTTACAAGTTAAAGAAAAAATAAATTTTGACATCGCAGAAATTATATACAAAAATGGTGCAAGCTTTATACACCCTGGCCGTGCAGTGATTCAATAAGTCGTAGTTAGAAAAATTATAAGGGTTGAATAATAAAATTTTTACGAAAACAAAAAAGGCGATCAAATTTTGATCGCCTTTTTTGTTGCTTAATAAAAAACAAATTAGTTTTTTGGAGCTGGGCTAGTTGTTTTAGCTTTATCGCCACAAGACTTAGCTGCATCTTTAGAGCAACAAGATTTTTTTGCAACTGCATCTTTTACAACTTTTTTACCATCACCATTTGCTAATGCAACCATTGAAGTTGCTGCCACTAGGGCGAACATTAATGCTATCTTTTTCATAATTAATTGGTTTAAATTTTAATTTATAACGCTAATATACGGAATTCTATATATTTCAATTGTAACAATTATGCAATTTCGGCAATTTGTGTAATGCCACCTTTAACCACCTGATTTAAGGAAACATTGATTTTGGTGCCTAAAGGAAAGAATAAATCGACCCTAGAACCAAATTTAATGAATCCCATTTCGCTTCCTTGCGTAACCACATCGTCTGTTTTTACATAATAGCAGATTCTTCTGGCTAAAGCACCGGCAATTTGACGCATTAATATTTGCGTTTTATTGGCATGTTCGTAAACGATGGTTGTTCTTTCGTTTTCGGTAGATGATTTGGGGTGCCATGCCACCAAATATAAGCCAGCATGGTATTTCGCATATTTTACAATTCCATTAATAGGGTTTCTGTTGACATGCACATTAATAGGCGACATAAAAACAGAAACTTGAATTCTTTGGTCTTTAAAGTATTCTGCTTCGTAAACTTCTTCGATAACGACTACTTTACCGTCTGCTGGACACAATACAATGGCATCGTTTTGTTGAATAGGGAAGATTGGCAAGCGAAAAAACTGTAAAATAATAACCAAGATCAAGCCCGACAACACATAGCCCAGTATTTTTACCCACTCTGTATTGGGTGTAAGGTAATAGGTTGCAGCATTCACTATAATGCCAAATACAATTGCTAAAATAATAGATGCGATTCCTTCTCTGTGAATAGTCATGTTGATGAATTAAATATGCGCGAATTTATAAAAAAAGCAATAAATAGGTATAAACTATTGGTGCTGCCATAAAAAGCCCGTCGAAACGGTCTAAAACGCCTCCATGACCAGGTAAAATGCTGCCCGAGTCTTTTATATTGATGCTTCTTTTAAATAAAGATTCGACTAAATCGCCTAAGGTGCCAAAAATAACAACCAAAATAGCCATCGTGTACCAAATATTGGCAGGCGTTTCTGGGAAAAATCTAGCGAAAAAATAGGCAGTGCATAAACTAAGTAAAATACTTCCTGCTAAACCTTCCCAAGATTTTTTAGGCGATACCCTTTCAAATAATCGATGCTTACCTATGGTAATTCCTAATAAATACCCACCTGAATCGCTTGCCCATAAAAACAAGATAAAACCCAATGGAAATTCGTAATGATAGCCATTGTTAGTTAAATAGCCTAATGCACAAAACAACGAAAAGGGCACAATTACATAAACAATTCCTAGTATTTTTTTTGCAAGGCTACTAAATGGAAATTCTTCTAATTGGTATAGTTCGTTGATAAATAAAAGCAAGAGCGGAACAATGGCTAAAGACAAATATTTGAAGGGTAAAGAAGCATACAAAACCAAGGTGTTTAAAATAAAAAATCCAATACCCGTGAAGTAAGCTAAAGCAATACTGTTTGGTTTTTTATCGACAAAAATTAATCCGTAAAATTCTTTTAATGCTAAAACACTGAAGAGTAAAAACAATAAATGAATGGCGCCGTTAAAGTAAATGCCAGCAAGGCATAGCGCCCCAAAGATTGTTGCAGTAATTACGCGTGTTACAAAGTTATTCATAATTTATTTTCATTGATAAGCTGAATGGATTCGTTATAAAAATCTTGATGCACAAAAATTTCGTTACTGCCAAAATTTAAATAAGAGGAATCTTTTTTATTTATTAAAACAGGATTAAAGGCGTGGTCTTTTAAAACCGTGTGCACTAATTCTGCTGCAAAAGTATTGGTCGATTCGTAAACTTTTGCCCAATCTTTTTCCATGTTATTTTGCTCTTTTATTCCAAAAATATACCATTGCAATGCTACAAATAAATGCTACAAATAAAACCGAATTTGGAAAAAAAGTTATTTCGTTAGGATCGGTCGCAATAAGCTTTTTTTGGAATAAATAACTTGCAAACACAATGCTGGCATTATTGATAAAATGAAAGAAAATAGGCACCCAAATAGATTTACTCCAATAAAAAGTATAACCCAATGCCGCACCAAGTACTATTCGAGGAATGATGGCAAAAAATTGCAAGTGAAATAGACTGAATACCAATGCGGTTAACCATATCGCCAAATGAATATTCTTGCTTTGTTCGAATAATAGTTTTTGAATAATCCCCCTGAAAATTAACTCTTCGGCAATCGCCGCAACAACAGCAATCACCAATAAATTAACCATTAAGCCCGAAAGGCTAGTGATATTCAATAAAAACCGAGTGGCATTTTCTGCCCGAGCTTCGGCAAGGCGAAAACTATTTTCAAGACCAGCAAAACTAGTTGGAAAGGCTATTTTATTATTTATATCGGCTAAAAAAGAAATAATGGGTAAAGTAAATAGCCACAATAATGCAGCAAAAAATAAAAACACAAGATTCGGTTTTTTAAATTCAAAAAACACAAACGTATTGTCTGAAAATAAATGGGAATAGGCATTTGCGGGCACAATAAAAACAAAAGTAGCAAGAATTAATTGTACATATTTTAAAACTGCTGGGGTTATTTCGAGCCCACTATCCATGTTTAAAACATCCATTAATGCAGAAAAAGGAATTTGAAATACCAGCGGAATACTCACAAGCGCAATAATATATCCCAACATTGCGCCAGCAATCATTAAAAGTAAGAGCATGGCAAATCGGTAACCGACAGATTTTTCTTGGCGCATTATAAAATCGCTTTTGTTTAATTTGTACTTTTGTAAACTGATGGTAAAGATAGGAAATATCGAATTGGGTGAAATGCCTTTATTGCTTGCGCCGATGGAAGACGTGAGCGATCCGCCTTTTCGTTTTGTTTGTAAACAAAACGGAGTGGATTTGATGTATACCGAATTTATTTCGTCGGAAGGCTTAATTAGAGATGCCGCCAAAAGCGTTCAAAAGCTCGATATATTTGAATATGAGCGTCCAATTGGCATTCAAATTTTTGGGAGTAATATTGAAAGTATGCGCGAGGCGACTGAAATAGCTACGCAGGCCCACCCAAATTTAATTGATATTAATTATGGTTGCCCAGTTAAGAATGTAGCTTGTAGAGGCGCAGGCGCAAGCCTATTGCAAGACATCGACAAAATGGTTCGCATGACCGAAGCTGTTGTAAAAGCAACGCATTTGCCTGTAACAGTAAAAACCAGATTGGGCTGGGACGACGATACAAAAAATGTAGTTGAAGTGGCCGAACGTTTGCAAGATGTGGGTATTCAGGCTTTAACTATACATGGTCGAACACGTTCACAAATGTATAAAGGCCAAGCCGACTGGACACTGATTCGAGAAGTAAAGAAAAATCCGCGCATGCGCATTCCAATTTTTGGAAATGGAGATATTGATTCGCCCGAAAAAGCAATGCTTTGGATGAAAGAATACGAAGTAGATGGCGTAATGATTGGCCGTGCTGCCATTGGCAACCCTTGGATATTTAGAGAAATTAAACATTATTATCAAACCGGCGAATTTTTAGCCCCACCAACATTAGCAGAACGAGTGGCCACTTGCCACACGCATTTGCTCAAGTCTATAGAATGGAAGGGAGAGAAAACGGGCATATTCGAAATGCGTAGGCACTATACCAATTATTTCAGAGGATTAGACAATAGTCGCGAGTTTAGAAGCAGGCTGGTTAACAGTCCAATGCTGAGCGAACTCGAAGAAATTTTAGAAGAAATTTTAGAGGCAAATTTATTACAAGGCGCTTAACCTAAAATTATTTCTGTATACAAAACAAAATTTTATATTTACAAAATCAGCAATCAATTTTAATGCAAACAAAAATTACTGAAGGCGTAAAAGTAAGTGTACAAACTTCCTATCAAGCGGAACAATCTAATCCAGCAAATGGTATTTTTTTGTTTTCATATCAAATTACCATCGAAAATTTAACACCCTATACTGTTCAGTTATTGAGCAGACATTGGCACATTTTTGATTCTAATGGCAGCCATCGAGAAGTAGAGGGAGATGGTGTTGTGGGGCTTCAACCAGTTTTAGAACCAGGGCAATCGTATAATTATATTTCGGGGTGTAATTTGAAAACAGAAATAGGAAAAATGTGGGGAACCTATACTTTTTTAAGAATGGTAGACCAAGAACGATTCAATGTAACTATTCCGGAATTTGATTTACTCTGTCCATTTAAAATGAATTAAATAAAAAAAGGAGCTTAAAATTTTAAGCTCCTTTTTTTATATTTTAAATAAATTTAGTCGCGTCTGCCAAGCAACATGCTTGCATAATATAATAGCGTTGCCAATGACGAAAGCGCAGCCACTACATAGGTGCTAGCAGCCCATTTCAAAGCCTTTTTAGCGGTTTCGGTTTCTTGTGGAATGGTAATTCCTTTATTGGTTAACCAGGCAATTGCTCTATCGCTTGCATCAAATTCTACGGGTAAAGTGACAAAGCTAAAAATAGTGGTTAAGGCAAACATTAATACGCCGATACCTAATAATGCCGGAAAGGTGTTTAACATTAACACACCTCCAATTAACACCCAGGTTAAATATTTAGAGGTAACGGTTAATGCCGGCACCATTGCCGAACGAAATTGCAACCAACTATAAGCAGTTGCATGTTGCACCGCATGACCACACTCGTGAGCAGCCACAGCCGCCGCAGCCACAGAGCGTCCGTGATATACATCGGGGCTCAAATTAACTGTTTTGTCTTGTGGATTATAATGATCGGTTAATTGTCCTTCTACCGAAATTACTTTTACATCTGTAATTCCGTGATCGGCCAACATTTTTTCTGCGATTTCTTTTCCGGCTAAACCATTCGAAAGCATTACTTCTGAGTATTGCTTAAATTTTGATTTAAATCTCCAGCTTACAATTAAGCTCATGATTAATAGTGCAATCATTAAAAAATAAAGTAGTCCCATTTTGTGTTTTTTAATATTCAATAAACAAACGCAATGCCAATTTGATTAGTATGACAAAAGGTTATTAACTTAGCACAAATTTAACATTTTAAGTCTTATGAATCTGTCATATTGGGAAAAATCTAGTTTTTTGGCCGATGCAGACTATGTAATTGTAGGCGCAGGTATAGTAGGCTTATTTGCTGCTATAACGCTTAAAAAAGAGCAACCCTTAGCCAGAATCGTATTGTTAGAGCGATCTTTCTTGCCATCGGGCGCCAGCACCAAGAATGCCGGATTTGCCTGTTTTGGGAGCATTTCCGAATTAATAGAGCAGGAGCAAACTTGTAGCAAGTCCGAATTTTTGTCAGTTATTCAACAAAGATGGCAAGGATTAAATTTATTGATCAGCACCTTGGGTGCCGAACAAATCGGATTTGAATCTTGTGGCGGTTATGAACTATTTACACCAGACGAAACCGAACTTTATCAAGCTTGCAATGCTAAATTAAATTATTACAACGATTTATTAAAAGAACACATTGGCGCTACCGCTCCTATTTTTGCTAACGCAGATAACCGAATTAAGGAATTTGGATTTGAGGGAATTGCACATTTAATTTTTAATGCCTACGAAGGAAAAATTGATGCAGGAAAAATGATGCAAACATTAATTGCAAAAGCGAGAAATGTTGGGGTAGACATATTTTTTGGCGCCGAGGTATTGGCCTATCAAACACAAAACAACCAGGTTAATATAAGCGGAGCAAACTTCGAAATAAATACGAAAAGAATATTAATTGCAACCAATGCTTTTGCCAAACAGCTACTCCCAAACCTAAGCATAGTGCCGGGTAGAGGACAAGTGCTTATAACTAAACCCATTCAAAATATAAAATTTAATAGCACCTTTCATTATCAAAAAGGCTATTTTTATTTTAGAAATATTGACAATAGAATTTTAATTGGCGGCGGACGCAATTTATTTTTCGAGCAAGAACAAAGTACCGAAATGCATAACACCGAAAATATTTTAGCCAGTTTAAAAGCCTTGCTATTCGACAAAATTTGCCCCAATCAACCTATTGAAATTGATTATGCTTGGTCGGGTATTATGGCATTTGGCGATCAGCTGCAACCCATTATCGAAAAATTTTCTGAAGGCGTATATGTTGCGGTGAGGTGTAATGGCATGGGCATTGCAATGGGTAGCAAAACCGGCGAAAGTCTTGCAAAGCTTGCCATTGCAGCCGATTAACATAGAATAAATTAAATATCAAACAATGTTTATCTTTAAAAAATGAAACAGCTACTGGTAATTTTAATTGTTTTTTTTAGTGCTTGTGCCATTCATAAAACACCCGTTAAAAATTATTCTTTTGATGTGCTAAGGGTGTCTAGAGCTGGCGGTTTTACAGGTAATGTAAGCGGTTACTCAATAGACAGAAATGGAGAAATAGCTTTGATTTATCAATTCAAAGGCAAGCCTGCGCAACAGCAATTTTTTAGACAAACTACCTTAGATTCTGTACAAATGTTATTCGATAAAATCGAACAAATTGGATTAAATCAAGTATCACATCATGCAACTGGAAACATGACTTTACAAATTGCCTTTCAAAAAGCTGGAGACATTCATTCCATTACCTTTATAGAGGCGCAAGATACCGCTAAACAATTCAGCCCGATTTATTATGAAATCAGAGATTTTGCCGCTGGCAGAGGTAAAATTAAATAACAAAACTTAGCTAACTGATTGATAGCAATTTAAAACAAAAACACAAGCTAGTTGTTAAATTCTTCGAGGGATTTAAGCACTAATTAGAATCAATCTAAATATTTTTATCATTCAAATGACCCAACCTTATTAAATACATTTGCAACACTAAATCACGCATTCGATTATGAGTAATTCTTCATCTATGTTTAAGTCATCTTTAGGAAAAAAATTGGTAATGGGAATTACCGGATTATTCCTTATTAGTTTTTTAATGGTTCATTGTTTTTTGAATTCGCTCATCTTTTTGAATGATGGCGGAGAAACCTTTAACCTTGGCGCAGAGTTTATGGCCAAGAATTGGCTAATTAGAGCAATGGAAATAGTGTTGTTTGGCGGTTTGCTTTGGCACATTATTCAAGCAGTTATATTAACTCGTGAAAATAAAAAAGCAAGACCCGTAGCTTATGCAGCAAGTAACCCTTCTGCAAATAGCAAATGGTACAGCCGTTCTATGGGTTTATTAGGTACTATTTTATTGATCTTTTTGATTATACATTTACGCCATTTTTGGGTTGTGAGTAGATTCACAGACGAAATTACCAGTGGCAGAGAAACATTATTCAATGAAATGAAAGAAGTGTTCTCGCAATTGTGGGTGGTTATCTTATATTGTTTAGCCATGGTTTCTTTAGGATATCATTTGTTGCATGGTTTCAAATCGGCATTTCAAACATTAGGCTGGAACCATGTTAAATACAATTCAATGATCGAAAAAACAGGTGTGATTATTTCCATAGTATTACCTGTTTTATTTGCTGCAATGCCCATTGCAATTTACATGGGATTAATTAAATAAGTTAAAAATTAAGATTGTTATATATGTCAATACTTGATGCAAAAATTCCGGAAGGAACATTAGAACAAAAATGGACCAAGTTTCGTTCTTCGGTTCCATTAGTGAATCCGGCGAACAAAAGAAATTTAGAAGTTATTGTGGTAGGCTCAGGCTTAGCAGGTGCTTCGGCTGCAGCTTCGCTCGCAGAATTAGGATATAAAGTAAAAGTTTTTTGTTTTCAAGATTCTCCTCGTCGTGCGCATTCTATTGCTGCACAAGGTGGAATTAACGCTGCAAAAAATTACCAAAACGATGGTGACTCGGTATACAGATTATTTTACGATACCATTAAAGGAGGTGATTACCGCTCAAGAGAAGCGAACGTTTATCGTTTAGCAGAAGTGAGTTCGGGCATTATTGACCAATGCGTAGCGCAAGGTGTTCCATTTGCAAGAGAATACGGCGGAATGCTTTCTAACAGATCGTTTGGTGGCACGCAAGTGCAAAGAACTTTTTATGCAGCAGGTCAAACAGGACAACAATTATTATTGGGTGCCTACTCTTCTTTAGAAAGACAAATTGGAATGGGTGCAGTGAAAATGTATGCACGCCACGAAATGTTAGAAACAGTAACGATTGATGGAAAATGTCGTGGTATTATTGCACGCGATTTAACTACAGGAAAACTAGAAAGACATTTTGGACACGCGGTATTATTGTGTACCGGTGGTTATGGAAACGTATTTTATTTATCGACCAATGCCATGGGATCTAACGTAACTGCGGCTTGGAAGGCACATAAAAAAGGAGCACATTTTGCAAATCCTTGTTTTACGCAAATCCATCCAACTTGTATTCCAGTTTCTGGCGACCATCAATCTAAATTAACATTGATGTCTGAATCCTTAAGAAACGATGGTAGAATTTGGGTTCCTGTAAAAGCAGGAGACAACAGAAAACCAATCGATATTCCTGAAGAAGAAAGAGATTATTACTTAGAAAGAAGATATCCTGCATTTGGAAATTTAGTGCCCAGAGATGTGGCATCTAGAGCCGCTAAAGAGCGCTGCGATGCAGGCTTTGGCGTAGGCACTTCTAAAATGGCGGTGTATTTAGATTTTGCTTTTAACATGGATCGTTATGGTAAAATAGAAGCCAGCAAAAAAGGTTTAGAAAATCCAGATGCACATACTATTCGTGAATTAGGTAAAGGTGTAGTGAAAGAAAAATACGGCAACTTGTTTGATATGTATCAACAAATTACCGGCGAAAATCCATACGAAACGTCGATGCGCATTTACCCAGCAGTACATTATACGATGGGTGGTTTATGGGTAGATTATAATTTAATGACAACGGTTCCGGGCTTATACGCATTAGGAGAAGCTAACTTCTCTGATCATGGCGCAAATCGTTTGGGAGCATCTGCTTTAATGCAGGGTTTAGCCGATGGTTACTTTGTTATTCCTTATACTATTGGTTCTTATTTATCGAAAGAAATTAGCACCAAATCGATTGATACCAATCACGAAGCTTTTTCAGAAGCAGAAAAAGCGGTACAAGAAAAATTAAATAAATTTTTGGCTATCAAAGGCACCAAATCGGTAGACTATTTCCACAAGAAATTAGGAAAGATTATCTGGAACGAATGCGGTATGTCTAGAACCGAAGCGGGATTAAAAAAATCAATCGATGATGTTCGTGCATTACAAAAAGAATTTTGGTCGGATGTAATTGTGCCAGGTACTGCAGATGAATTCAACCCAGAATTAGAAAAAGCTGGACGCGTTGCCGACTTTTTAGAATTAGGAGAATTGATGTGTATAGATGCTTTAGACAGAAACGAATCTTGCGGTGGACATTTCCGTGAAGAGTTTCAAACCGAAGATGGAGAAGCGTTAAGAGACGACGAAAAGTATGCTTACGTTGCTGCTTGGGAATTCAAAGGACAAAATCAATTCGAATTACATAAAGAAGAGTTGAAATACGATAACATTAAAATTGCACAAAGAAGTTATAAATAAGCACAAAAAATTATGAGCGGAAATATGAACCTTACACTAAAAGTGTGGCGTCAAAAAAATAAAAACGCCGAGGGCAAATTAGTCAACTATCAAGTAAAAGATATTTCACCAGACATGTCTTTTTTAGAAATGATGGATGTTTTAAACGAACAATTGATTGTTAAAGGCGATGAGCCAATTGCATTTGATCACGATTGTAGAGAAGGCATTTGTGGTATGTGTAGTTTATATATCAATGGCAGACCACATGGTCCTAAAGATAGAGTGACTACCTGTCAATTACATATGCGCTCTTTCGAAGATGGCCAAACCATTACTATTGAGCCTTGGAGAGCAGCACCATTTCCCGTTGTAAAAGATTTAGCGGTAAACCGTTCTGCTTTTGATAGAATTATTGCATCGGGCGGTTATGTTTCTGTAAATACAGGAAATGCACAAGATGCCAATTCGCTTCCAATTGGAAAAGAAGATGCAGATCTTTCTTTTGCAGCAGCAGCTTGTATTGGTTGTGGTGCTTGCGTTGCAGCGTGTAAAAACGCTTCGGCTATGTTATTTGTATCAGCAAAAGTTTCGCAATTGGCATTGTTACCGCAAGGTCAGCCAGAGCGTTACCTGCGCGTACACAACATGGTTGCCAAAATGGATGAAGAAGGATTTGGAAACTGTACTAATACTGGGGCCTGTGAAGCCGAATGTCCGAAAGGAATTTCGCTAAGCAATATAGCCCGAATGAATCGAGATTATTTTGTAGCGGGAATCGCTTCAGATAATTAAAAAAAAGGCTCGTTTAACGAGCCTTTTTTATTGCTTATATTTATCGACGTTCGAGCACATTTATTATTTTTTAATTTGGAATCTTCTTCAGAAATAGTTTTAGTAGAAAAGTTAATTCACCAAACTAGCTTACCTGTTTTTTTAACAGGCAAAGCCGGCACAGGTAAAACTACTTTTTTAAAAAAATTAATTCGAAGCACGGCTAAAAATACCATTGTTGTTGCACCAACCGGAATTGCAGCATTAAATGTAGGCGGTGTAACCATTCACTCGCAATTTCAAATACCCATTGGAGCCTATGTGCCAGCAGCAATAGCCTATTCCAAACATCCATTTTTTAGATTCGAATCGGAAAGCACCTTGCTTGGTAATTTTCGAATGAATGCTATAAAAAGAAAAGCATTAACAGAAGTTGAATTATTAATTATAGATGAAGTGAGCATGCTGCGTGCAGATACCTTAGATGCCATTGATTTTATTTTAAGAAGCGTTAGAAAAAATTCGGCGGCATTTGGTGGTGTACAAGTTTTATTTGTAGGCGATTTAATGCAGTTGCCTCCAATTTATCAAGAAAGTGACTGGCAAGTTTTAAAAGACTATTATCCGAGCATGTATTTCTTCGATGCCAAAGCATTAAGAAATAATTCACCAGTTTATGTTGAATTAAAAAAAATACACCGCCAAAGCGATCCAATTTTTACCGACATTTTAGCCAATTTGCGCAGCAATCAATTAACGGCAAATGATGTAGCCATCTTAAACCAACGCGTGATCAAAGATTTTAATCCGAGCGCAAGCGAAGGTTATATCACCCTGAGCACGCACAACAAAACAGTCGAAGAAAAAAACAATAAAGAATTAGCATTAATTAACAGCAAGCCAGTTAGTTACAATGCAAAAATTACCGGCGAATTTCCAGAATCTATTTATCCTTGCGAAGCCAATTTGACTTTAAAAATAGGCGCACAAGTCATGTTTATTAAAAACGACACGCAAAACAATTTATATTTTAACGGCAAAATTGGCGTGGTAACTGCATTGCATGCCGACGAAGTTTGGATTACTTGCGCTGCGAATGAAAAAATAAAATTAGCTTTTCAAGAATGGAAAAACATTCGATACATAGTAGAAGAGAGCAGCGGAAAACTGAACGAAGAAGTAATTGGAACCTATATGCAATTACCCTTGCGCTTAGCTTATGCCATTACCATTCATAAAAGCCAAGGCTTAACTTTTGATAAAGCAATTATCGATATTAAAAAAGTTTTTGCATCGGGTCAAGCCTATGTGGCACTTTCTAGATTAACAAGTTTAAGTGGTTTGGTATTGAGTTCAGCAATTTCCACAAACGGAATTGCAAGCGAGCCTGCAGTACTTCATTTTGAACAAGAAACCGCAGAAAATGGACCTTCTGAAAGCCAGATAGCACAGGCTTCTTGGGAGTATTTAGCGCAATTGCTTCGTATTGCATTCGACTTTAACAAACACATTGCTAACTGGCGCACTTTAATAGAAAATCATGCAAAAGAGTTTGTTGCTTTAAGTTCAACAGATCAAGAAAACATTACTGAATTTTCTAATGCCTTAAATGATTTGCAACAAGTGGCAATCAATTTTCAAAAACAAATTTCGCCCTTGTTTATTGCAAAAGAACTCGAAAAAATTGCAAGCAGATTAAACGATGCGCAAATATATTTCGAAACACATATAAAAAAAGCTTGCGATTATATACAAGCAATTGAATTTACAAAAGCAAAAAAACAAGTTTCTCTTTCCGAAACCTTACTAGATTTATTTCATCAATACCAACATATTAATAAGTTTAGTTTTTTAACGAATGGCCTGCTTGCTAATAAGCAATTTGATAGCGAGGCCTGGTCTGCGCAACAAGCAACTTATTGGTATAGCCTAAGCAAACAGGCTAAGAAGCCCAAAAACACAGAGAAAGAGCCAACGCACTTGCATACTTTCCGTTTAATTAAAGAAGGGAAAAGCCCCGAAGAAATAGCAGAAATCAGAAATATTACTTTAGGCACCGTAAACACCCACCTTGCCAAATTAATTGCTGTTGGTGAATTAACTATTGAACAAGTTATTTCAAAACACCGATTGGATTATGTGATGGAGGCTATTAAAAATTCAAAGGCCGAAAAACTAAACGATATCAAATCAAAAGTAAAAGAAGATATTACTTACGACGAAATTAAATTAGTATTAGCGCATTTTAAAAATACGCAATAATTTATTTTAAATTCAATTGATAGTAATAACCTGTTTCGTCAAAAACTAAATCTTTTATAGCTGTTTTTGCGTAAAATAATTTTTGCTCTTTTGCTTTAGGTTGAATAATAACCGCTTCGCCTTTTATAAATATAGTAATGGGCATGTCAAAATCTTTAGTCTCGCAATCCCAACTATAGCTTAGGTTTAAGCCGCTTTCGCTGGTTTTCATTTGCACATTTAATTTGGCTAAACTAGCCACATTTAAGTATTGATGAAAAATAGCAGTCAAATCTATTTTTGATTTTTCGTTCATGAATGTAAGCACATCTTGTGTAGAAATATTTTTACGCGCATATTTTACTTGCAAACCTTTTACAATGTCCCACCAAACGGCATCGTTATGAATCACACTTCTTAAGGTATTTAAAAACAAGGCACCTTTAGGATACATATCGCCTGCGCCTTCTTGGTTCACACCGTAGGGCCCAATAATAGTTTCTTTATTACCCACTCCTCTTTTTAAACCATTTAAATATTTATCTGCCGATGATTTTCCAAATAGATCTTCTAAATAAACAGCTTCTGCATATTGGCCAAAGCCCTCGTGAATCCACATGTCGGCAATATCATAAGAGGTTAAAGAGTTACCCCACCATTCGTGTGCACTCTCGTGTATAATGATATAATCAAATTTTTTGCCTTCGCCAGAACCCGATAAATCAAAGCCCCTGTAACCGTTTTTATAGCCATTACCATAAGCTACGCAGCTTTGGTGTTCCATGCCCAAATAAGGAGACTCTACTAGCTTGTAGCCATCTTCGTAAAATGCATAAGGACCAAATCTATTTTCAAAAATAGCCAGCATTGGTTTAACCTGTTCAAATTGTTTTTTTGCTTTGGCTTCGTTGCTTTTCATTACCCAATAATCTAAAGTCAAATTTTGATTTTTTATCGGACTCGCATAAGTGTCTGTAAAATGAACATAATTACCAATGTTAAAAGTGACATCGTAATTATTAATCGGGTTAGCAACAAACCAATTGTATTGGCTATAACCATCTGCTTGTTTTACAACAGACCTCAAGCGCCCATTAGATATATTGAGTAATGGATCAGGACAAGTAA
>Ga0208597_1000466_pt1 | contig 15845 bp, 12 predicted proteins | sample LakMenEpi05May12_FD_150673 | JGI IMG/M metagenome (GOLD analysis project Ga0208597, IMG submission 150673) | Freshwater microbial communities from Lake Mendota, WI - 05MAY2012 deep hole epilimnion (SPAdes) | ecosystem: Environmental > Aquatic > Freshwater > Lake > Epilimnion/Euphotic zone ...
TTGGCAGTGGAATTGGGAATATATCCTACTTTTTTGATCGCGATGGGATGGATATTGATTTAAGCGATATCCGTGAACAGTATAGGTCGTACTTGAAAAAGTCTTTCGAAAAACGCGCAGTTTTAGATATGGACATCGTGGCTGATGGATTTATTGAAATGCATGGAGATAAGCTGGGGACTTACGATGCTGTTTTTGCGTTAAATGTGGTAGAGCATATCAAAGATGATAAGTTGGCGATTGAGAATATGATTAAACTATTGAAGCCAGGGGGAAAGATTATTATTTTGGTTCCCGCGTACCAATGGCTATACAATGGATTTGATGTCGCTTTGGAGCATTTTAAACGTTACACGAAGAGCCGTTTGTTGGGTATTTTTCCACCCACGGGTGCAAAGTTAATTCGTTCATGGTACTTTAATTTTGCGGGAATCTTTGGATGGTTTTTGGTAGGTTCTGTTATGAAGAAGAAATTGATTCCAGAATCCAATATGAAATTATACAACGTGCTGACGCCCATTTTTAAAATTGCCGACAAAGTAGTTTTGAATAAAATGGGACTGAGTGTGATTGCGGTGTATCAAAAGGATTAAAATATCGAAATGGCTGGAAACATCAAAACGCAATGGTTGGTTTTTGGCATTTTTCTTATCGCGCTGATTGGCGGTTGGTTGTGTATGGATCCCGGTCATGAATGGGGCGATGATTTCATTTTGTATTTGCATCAAGCGCGTTGTTGGGTTAGAGGTGGCATGCAGGAATTGGCAATTTCCAATCAGGTTTGCATGGATCAGTCGGATGGTGTGATTGGTCCGTATTTGTATCCCCAAGGATTTCCAGTTTTGATGAGTTTGCCTATGCGGGGCATCGATATTTGGGGTTTTGTGGGATTGAAGGTTTTTAATTATTCGATTTTTATTCTCTGCATGGTGGCAGTATATCGCTGGTTCCGTTTGTTGTTTGAGGATAGGATGGTTCCGGTTTTGCTATCATTAGTTTTGGTGATTTGGCATCCAAAAATTTGGGAGGCGGCGAACCGTCTGACATCGGACCTTTGGTTTGCGGGATTGGCGGGTGTCTTTATGTTTTTGCTGTATTCGCAATGGAGGAATAGTTTGGCAAAGAATTTAACCCTGGGACTTTTAGTGTTTATGGCAACATCAACGCGGACAAATGGGGTGTTTCTTCTTGTTCCTTGGGTCTTGTTGGTATGGCAGGAGAATCCCAAATTCTATGGTGGTTTGAGAGCAAATGGGAATCTAATTTTGGTGGTTGTGTTGGGTGGATTGTGCGGGTTGCTGGCTTTGAAAAACGATTTAGGACATGGGCCCGTTTATATGAATTTGCTCAAATCCGTGACACCGGCGCAAGCGTTTTCCAATATGGGTTTGTATTTGAAAATGATTGGGACGTATCCACTTTGGCATTTCTCGACCATTATCGAAGCGACATTGGGTGCTTGGGCAACTAGCTTACTCGCGCTTTGTGTTTGGGCAATCATGTTATTGGCGATTGTGAAGAGGGGTTGGCAGCTGCTTCCAATTGTGGCTTTTGTGGGTGTGAATTTGGCGTTGTTTTGCGCTTGGCCTAGCCTTCAGGGTGTGCGTTTGTTATTTGTAATTTTTCCAATGTTAGCAGTTTTGGTCGTGGTTGGTTTGATGGAATTATGGCAGTTGTTAAGGCCTTTTGTAAATGTCCGAATTGGGGTTTCAGCTATTAAAAAATCATCAAATTGGGCCATCGCACTATCTATTATAGTATTGATTCAGGGTTTAGCTACCGCAGTACATTATATTGGCACAGACACGAATCAAGCATTTTCAAAGGAAATCACAGAGGTTTATTCATTTGTTGAGTCATCGGTGAAGGCCAATGAGCGGATATCATTTCATAAACCTCGTTTGATGCGCTACGTGACAGGGGCGGAGGTATTCAAAGTGGCTACGGATATTCCAGTGAATCCAACGGATGAATTGATGGATATCAAGCCTTTTGATTTGGTGGCTGCAAAAAAACGTCTGGTATCAAAGCGTATCAATTATTGGATTTTGCCAAAGTCGCGCGGAATGCTAATGGGAGGGGAAGTTGACTTTCCTGTGGCTTTTGAGAATGCGAAGTTTGTGGTTTACAAAGTGAAATAAAGGGTTTGAGTAGTGTTTTTCGATTATTTAATGCGCATCGATAATAAATCGGAGAATGGAATTCGCTGAAACTTGCCTGAATTGCCGACCGTCCAGAGGTAGTTTGAACTAAAGGCGCAGGTGTTAAACGACCCTTCAAAATGGATTCCGCTATTGAGGGTTTGTTTCGGGATAGAATACCAACTCACCCCGTTGTCTGAGGAGATGTCGCTTCCATTGGTTCCTGTGCAAAAGGTGATTCTGTTTCCGCTTTTTATGGGGAAATTTACAATTGTGTTGTTGAATTCTTGAGCGGCCATTTGTGATCTCAGCGTTGATTGCGACAGTAATTGTTCACTAGAGATTGGTCGGCTCATACAAACTCCACTTCGATATCCTCCGGTATGTCCTTGAGAACCTTTTCCGCCCGACCATTTTAGTCCAAAGTTGGCGTTGGTTGAATGCGCTGAGGCACCATTGAAGCTATCGGGTAAAGTATAATTGCCACCTACGGCCACCATGTTACCAGCATCGGATAAGCACATTCCATAAACGCCGGAACCGGGTCCGCCCGAAATTGGCAACGGAATGATTTCATTGGCTACAACGCGGGGTTGGGAGATCGGTAAATTGAAACGTTTATTTTGCTTCATGGTGCTGCGTTTCTGTTGTTTGAATTTCACAATATGATAACTAGGATTGATTCCGCCACCAGCAAATCCAACAGTAAGGTTCTTGATTCGAGCCAAAGTATTAGAACTGGAATCGGCGGCTTCAACCTTACTTTCAATGATGACAAGCGACGTGCCACTGGCTGCAAAGAAAGACTCCAGCGTATCGAGGGGTAGATTCCAATCGCCAATTGGGAGATTATTCCAGCTACTTCCAAAGTCGGTGGTATACAAAGCCGCAAAGTGCTTTTGGGTATTAATTGGATCACCGAGTACCATGCCTATTCCGGTTTTTGAATCAATTTCTAGCGCATCCAAAAATATGTCTTTTCTAAAATCGGTATAAACGATCGTCCAGTTCTTTCCGCCATCCATCGTCTTGAGAATTAATGCAGAATCACCAGCGCTCATGATCACGGCTTCGTTCTCGTTTTTCGCCCAAATGTCGCGGTAGTCTTTTCGCCATAAGGAAATTGGAGCATCGGAAACCTGATTGTAATTTTCAATGCTTTGTTTGACATAGGGAAGGAAATCGGTGAATCGGGTGTTGGTGGGTCGCGGAGAAATCGTATCGAAATGTTTGCCTCCATCGGTGGTGCGGATAACGGTGCCTTTGCTGCCGGAAAACCAGGCGCATGAATCGTTTAAAACGCACAGACCTCGATAATGTGGCGGTTTGATGGGTTTCGACGGGTCGTTATTGGCGAATAGGGTGAAGGGAGTGCCAAAGAGCAATGTCAGAGTACTGTAAAAAATGCCTTTCAATGAATTGTATATTATTTTTAGATAAAAAACTTGTAAATAACTTATAATCACTTGTTTTTGTGAATTTTCTAGTAGAGATTCGGTGTAAAATTAATATCTGCCTATGGAAGAAACTACTACAAAAATTTTATTTACATCAGACAGTACCCAAAATCAACAAACAATATGCGATGCTATTTTTTCGGTGGCGCGCAGGTTCAAAGGCGAATTGATTTGGTTGCAGAATGCTGCCAACGCCGGAATTACGCAAGCCCTTGTGGATGATCTCAAGAAGCGTGTGTACCGAGATTTGACGATATTGGAAAAATCAGGAGAATTTTGGTCAACCAGCGCCAAAACGGCCAACGATATCAATGCAGAAATGACATTTGTATTTGCCGAGCCGAAGGTGCCGGGCTTGATGGGTGGCGGAATGGCGGCCTGTGTGAGCAAGTTTAAGAATCCGATGATATTTTTCAACCATCAAACGAAGTGGGTGGAGCCAAGGAATATTTTGATGCTATTGGATTCTAATTCTGAATCTCGACAGAAATTCTATCGGGTATCGGTTTTGGCGAAGATGTTTGGTGCCAAGGTTACTGTTTTTTCGCTGTCGTCTAGCAAGGATGCTGAAACGGTGAAATATCTCTACGCTTATTCTGGACAGGGCTTTAACTACATGATTCAGAAGGGAATTCCGAGCACTGAATTGGATCCCAAGGAGGGGGTTGAAATGGTGTCGACGGTATTGGATGAACTCGGTAAAATCCGCGATTGTTGGGTTTCGTCGATGAATGAGACAGATGGCGGAGGATTCATGAAGGCCGGTCCGTTTCAGCAATATTGTGCTCAGTTTCAAGTTCCTTTGATGGCTTGTGCTGTTCAGGAAATTGTGGGTAGCGGGGGTTCGGGTTATTGATGTAAATAATTGATCGAGCTAAAGGAGGGCGGCCTGCGGCCGCCCTCCTTTTTTTATGTTTAATCTGCTCCAATGTTTAATCCATTTTTCAAATCAATACATTCTTTTTTGATGTGGAATACTTGCGTTGACCATTTCCTTTCAATGGCCGAAATTGCATCATTATGTCGATGTCGGTAAAAACGATCCAAGAGTATGTTTCCGCTGGTGAAACCCCCGAGATTTTGTTCTGGGTGGGGTGCGCTGGGAGTTACGATGAAAGAGCTCAGCGAGTGAGTCGGGCCTTCGCAAATATTTTAACCCAAGCCGGTGTCAAGTTCGCCATATTGGGCGCTGAAGAAGGATGCACTGGCGATCCAGCAAAGCGTGCCGGAAATGAGTTTTTGTTTCAAATGCAAGCGATGCAAAACATCGAAGTTCTCAATGGATACGGGGTGAAACGCATCGTAACAGCATGTCCTCACTGTTTTAATACCTTGAAAAATGAATACCCCAATTTGGGTGGTAATTATGAAGTGATACATCATACGCAGCTGATCAATGAATTGCTTACAGATGGCAGAATTGCGATAGAGGGTGGGGCTTATCAGGGCAAAAAAATCACTTACCACGACAGTTGTTATTTGGGTCGGGCTAACGGGATTTACGAGGCGCCGCGAATGGTGATGGATCGACTTGATGTTGATTTGGTAGAGATGAAACGATGCAAAACCAATGGTTTTTGTTGTGGAGCAGGTGGCGCGCAAATGTTCAAAGAAGCCGAAAAGGGGAATCAAGAGGTGAATGTGAATCGTACCGAGGAAGCCTTGGAAACGGGCGCTGACATTATTGCGGTGAACTGTCCTTTCTGTAATACGATGATGCGCGATGGAACCAAACATTTCGAAAAAGAGGATCAAGTGCAGGTGTTGGATATCGCGGAAATCGTGAATGGGTCTCTAAAATCCTGATTTTGACCGTTGACAGAAATTCCCTTGAGTCGTTAGCACTCCCTGATTCATCTCGGGTTTGGCTGTTCGGTGCTCATCGGATTCTAACGGAAACAGAAGTTTTGTCGATCCAAAGGCAGATGGTCGATTTTGTGTCGGGTTGGCAAGCCCACGGCAAGGATTTGACAGCGGACTTTTGCTTGCTTCAACGATGTGTTTTGGTGGTAGCGGTTGATGAGTCTAAGGAGGCGCCTAGTGGTTGCAGCATCGATAAGGTTTTTCATTTGCTACAATCGCAAAAGGAAAAATTTGATTTGGATTTTTTCCAACGGACCTTGCTTTGGATCTTGAAGGGCGATGATATTTGCATTTTAAATAAATCAGAAATTCAGGCGGGGTTGGATTGTGGTGAGATTGATGGTAATACGCCAACTATAAATATGCTTGCGAGTAATTTGGGGGATTTGAAAAAGAGTGGTTTGGCATTGCCTTTGGCTAGTTCTTGGGTTGCCTCAAAATTGAAATTTACGCATGAAGGATAAACGAATATTAATTCTGTTTTTAACTATTTTCATCGACCTTTTGGGTTTTGGAGTGGTGATTCCCATTTTGCCTAATTTGGCAAAGAGTTTGGCCTCTGGTTCCACGTTGCCGTTCAATCCGGATGTCGCGGTTGGTGTTGTGGTTGGGTCGTTTTCTATCATTCAATTTCTATTCGCACCCATTTTTGGGTCACTATCTGATCGTATCGGCCGAAGGCCGATATTGCTAGTCAGTATCCTATTCAACATCGTTGGTTATATATTGTTCGGACTCAGTTCTAGCTTTGTATTTCTGTTGTTGGCGAGGATTGTTTCGGGTTTTGGAAGTGCGAATATTGCGGCGGCACAGGCTTACATTGCCGACATTACACCGCCTGAGGATCGCGCGAAGCGAATGGGAATTATTGGCGCAGCCTTTGGCTTAGGTTTCGTTTTTGGCCCGCCGATCGGTGGATGGCTCTATCACGCTGGCGGTGAACATGGTTTGCGTTGGGTTGGTTTCTTTACTGCTGCCTTGTGCGCATTAAACTTTGTTTTGGCTTGGTTTATGTTGCCTGAGAGTTTGGAGTCGAAATCGGCGCATAAACGCAAGGTTTCCGATACATTCAAGGGCTTGGTTACAGTTTGGAGATTGGATGTGATTGGTGAGTTGTTCGTGATTAATTTCATTTACATCGCTGCCTTTAGTATGATGTACGGAAGTTCAAGTGTTTTATGGAAGGAAAAGTACCTTTTGACGCCCGCGGGTATCGGGAATATCTTTGGTTTTATTGGAATCTGTGGAGCCATCGTTCAAGGGGGGCTGATTGGCGTGTTTACCAAGCGAGTGGGTGTGCGTAGGATGCTTTTATGGGGTTGTCCTGCCATTGCGATGGGACTGATGATTATTCCGTTGCCCGAGGCTGGAACCGCTTTCTATGTGGTCCAGGCCATTTCCATTGTGTTGCTTTCTTTGGGTAATGGTTTGATGATGCCTGCGATAAACTCTTTGGTTAGCCGAAATACACCGCCCGAATCTCAAGGTCGGATGTTGGGTTTATTGCAAAGCACAAGTTCTTTGGCACGCGCGTTCGGACCATTTATAGCCATGGTATTTTATCATCAATTTTCAAGTTTGCCCTATTTGGTGGGTGGCGGATTGATGGTTGTTGCCTTCTTTTTATCGTTAATCCTTAGTAAGACCTTGCGCGTGAGCGATCCAGATCCAGTGGCAAAGCCAAGCAAAGGATAAGAGTATATTAATTTACTTTAACTTGCATTGATATGACACTCCAACCTCTGCGAATATTGCATCTCAATGCTTCTTCCTCGGGTGGGGCGTTTGTTGCTGCGCAGCGACTCAGTGATGCGCTCAATGGACTCGAGGGAGTTTCCAGCGACCACTGGGTTTTTGATGGTGGTGAAGGGGAATTTCATTTGTGGGCCAATACTTGGTTAAAGAAAAAATGGGCCTTTGGATTGCATGCCTTGGAGAAGTTGGACTTCCTTCGTTTTGAGGCCAATAAATCCATTCGATTTGCGTTTAGTCATGGCAAAACGGGCGTAAATATTGCCAATTGGAAGGCGGTACAAGATGCCGATATTATTCATCTTCATTGGGTAAATAAAGGGTTTGTGAGCTTGAATGGTTTGGAAGATCTTTTGGGACTAGGTAAAAAAATCGTTTGGACCTGTCATGATATGTGGCCTTTCACGGGAGGATGTTACCATCCTAGGGGGTGTGATAATTTTACCCGTGAATGTGGTAATTGTCAGTATTTAAAGCAACCGGGACAATCGGATTTGTCGAACCAAGTTTTTAAGGCGAAAAAACGAATTTTTTCGAATGCGGGCGGTCGACTTCAATTTGTGACGCCTAGCACTTGGTTAAAAAACCAGGCGGACAAGAGTGGTATTGTGAAGGAATTGATCGACATTGGAGGTGCTGTTGCGATGCCCGAAATTAAAGTCATCCCCAATCCCATTGATACGGATTATTTTAAGCCGCGTGTTTTGAACTCAGTGAAGGGTCCAATTCGTGCTGCGAATTTGGAAAAATCAGCTGAGATTCTGGAGAATGTTGAGAAAGATGAAGCGGGTGATGGATTGTCTATTTCAATTTCAGCCAATCCTTTTGTTTTGATGTTTGCGGCGGCAAATTTGGGCAATCCTGCCAAAGGATTCGCCGAGTTTAGGTCGGTCTGTAATGGTTTGGTGGATTTAGGATTTGCCAATGTTGAGGCCCTGGTAGTAGGTGAAAATCGACTTCCCAATGGAGATTTAGGGTTAAAGTGCGCGGTCAAGGAACTTGGATTTATTTCTGATGCAAAGCAAATGCGCGATGCCTATTGGCAGGCGGATGTTTATGTGACCACATCGCATGAGGAGAACTTGCCGACCACAATCATGGAGAGTTTGAGTTGCGGGGTGCCCGTGGCAGCATTTGCGGTGGGTGGGATACCTGAAATGATTTCACCAAGCGGCGATCATCAAACAGGATGGTTGTCGGAGAAGTTGGATGTTGAATCGCTTATCCAAGGCATCGCAGCGTACATTGAAATGGAGCCGTCGAAGAGAATAAAAATGCAAGAGGCGAGCAGAAGTGCAGCGGTCGCGAATTACGGTTCAGTGTCAATCGCAAAGCGATACTTAGAAGTTTATAGGTCTTAGAAGTTGGTCTGTTTTGGCACAAAAGCTCGGAGCATAGTTAAACGCCCGATAAAATTTTCTAATAACAAAAAAGCCACACCGTAAGGTATGGCTCATTTGCTGTTGGATTATTTTGGCTATCAATCCACGTTATCGTGCAAGTGGCGATTTGGTTTTACCGTTAAATCGCGCGCATTCATTGGGTCTTCCTCGCCAATGGTGATTTTACTCACCAGTTGAGATTGGCTGTGAGGGGCTGCTTCGAGATTGATTCCCCGACGCATATAGGCTGGGACATCGATATCGCTGTCTAATAAAGTTTCTCTATGGCTTCTTCCATTTTCCAGGTGTGTATCGCGGAAAACTTGCGCTGATGGATCTTCAAATGGATCTTCGGCGGTGAAGGGTTTCGGAGTGACATCAATCGGATTCATTGGGTCCTCGTCGTTATCGCTATTTCCAAAACTGCTAGGAACGTGGTTGATTACGCTCGGATTTTGGGGGATGCTAAAGAGATTGGCTTGATTGTTTCCGTGGTTTGATACTTGATTGTTCAGTGCGGGATTGCCTGATACGGGATAACCTGATACGGGATTGCCTGATAAAGGATTCCCGCCGTTAAAACCATAGGGATTTTGAACCACTGCAGCAGGTGCCGCCGGAGCCGCATTCACTACCTCTTGTTGCTGGCTAAACAAATTCGCATTGACATTGTCGCGGGATTCAAATCCTGTTGCGATTACTGTAATTGCGATATCGTCGCCGAGGCTATCATCTTTGGTGATACCCATTTTCAAGTGGGCCGTATTTCCCGCCTCTTCTTGTAGGTATTTTTTCACTTTGGAGATCTCACTCATCACCGGTTCTTTATGTCCGTAAGTGAAATTCACCAACAAATGCTGCGCACCTTGAATTCTTGTATTGTCGAGCAGTGGACTATCCAAAGCCATCCGAACTGCATTCTCTGCGCGATTCTCTCCAGTTGCGATACCCGTTCCCATGATGGCTCTTCCGCTATTTCTCATGGCGGTTTGTACATCCATGAAATCTACGTTGATCTGGCCGGGTTTGGTAATTATTTCGGCGATTCCACGTGCTGCAGTGCACAGAATGTCATCTGCTTTTGAGAAAGCTTGGGTAATCGTTAAGTCGCCATACATATCTACGATCCGATCGTTGCAAATGGTAAGCAAGGCATCAACATGCGGACGTAATTTTTCTAATCCTTCGCGGGCTTGATTAATTCTTTGAGGACCTTCGTCTTCAAAGGGTAGTGTCACGATTCCCACGGTGAGGATACTCAATTCTTTTGCGATTTTCGCAATCACTGGCGCGGCACCTGTTCCGGTTCCACCACCCATTCCTGCGGTGATAAAAACCATCTTGGTGTTATCCTCCATGATCTGGCGAATCTGGGCCATGTTTTCCATAGCGGCCTTTTCACCCATATCGGGCATCGATCCTGCGCCCAATCCTTCAGTTAGCTCGGCACCCAATTGTAAACGATTTGGGATGGGGCTGCTGTGGAGGGACTGTAAATCGGTATTGCATATATAAAAGTCAACGCCTTCAATGCCATGGCGGAACATGTGGTTAACAGCATTGCTGCCACCACCGCCCACACCAATCACTTTGATGAGGTTGCCTCGTACTTTATTTACTGCGGGTTCAAATCCTGTCATAATCATACTGTTTGATATCTATGTCTTGATTATTCTTGGAAGTCCTCGCCATCTTGCATCCAATTCTTGATGTCTTTGATGATGCCTTTGTTGCTATTGAACCAGCCACCGCCGAAAATTCCAAAGCCGTTTTTGCCTTGTGCTTCTGGGGTATTGCCGAAATCCAACTGACCGGTTTGGGGTGCTTCCGCAACAACATCGTCAAGAAAACCATCGTTGTTAGAAACAGGTACTTCTTGCTTTACGATAAACTCGTTATTCAACTGGATGGCTTCGCTCTTGGCTGCCAATTCAAACCCTTTCAAAACCAAACCAATACTGGTGGCATACATCGGGTTGCGAACCTCGTCGATCATGGCCTTGCCCAAACGATGTCCAGGCGAACCAATATGCACTTCCAAACCAATGAAATAGTTAAACAACTGAGTGATGTCTTTCATCGACGAACCACCACCGGTTAATACGATACCACCGGCCAATTTGTGACGAATTCCAGATACCACGATTTCGAAATCCACCTTCTGAATGATGTCTTCCACACGGGCGCGAATCACCTGTGAAATGGCATACAATGAAATTTCTTTGGGTGCTCTGCCGGGAAGTCCGGGGACTACAACGACTTCGTTTTTCATTGCTTCGGTTGGAAAGCAGCTGCCGTAATTCACTTTCACGAATTCAGCTTGGTCCTTAAGAATGCCGAAGGCTTCCTGCAAATCTTTGGTAATGCGATCACCACCGATAGGGATGATGGCGGTATGACGGATCGCTCCATCGTCGAAAATACAAATGTCGGTTGTACCACCACCAATATCGATCAAAGCAACACCGGCTTCCATTTCAGGCTCGCTCAATACAGCGGCTGCGGAGGCTACGGGTTCTACGATCAAATCGGCGATTTCAAGGCCTGCTCTACGAACGGCCATGAAGATGGTTTTTGCGGCAGAAGTTTCACCGGTGATGATGTGGTAATTGCATTCTACGCGCACACCCACACGACCTACGGGGTCTTTGATGCCTTCTTCGCCATCGATGCGATACTCTTGGGGAAGTACGTGCAGAATTTCCAATCCTGGCGACAATGCCAAGTTCTCCATTTCCACTTCCAATTTGTAGAGCTCGTCCTCGGTAATTTCCACGTCCCACTGCTTACGGCTCAAGGTTCCGCGGTGCTGTAGGCTTTTGATGTGGTGTCCTGCGATACCTACAAATACGGTTTTCACCTGTACTTGACTTTGTTTGATGGCATCTTCTACGGCAGATTGGATTGCGGTCACTGCTTTTGCAACGTTGGCAACCATGCCTCGAGATACTCCACCTTGACTTGGGGCTTTTCCCATGCCGAGGATGTTTAATTTGCCGTTTTCGGCCATTTGACCGACAATTGCGCACACCTTGGTTGTGCCGATGTCGAGTCCTACGATGATATTGTTATTGATAGCCATATGTATTGATTAGGAGTGTTCTATTAATTGGACTTTTTTGGTTCTTTGTGTATGGTTTCTTGGCCGGTGCGCTGACCTACTACCTGATTGAGGCTCGAAATATCGACACTTTTGTATTGATCCCAGCCGGTGCTCTTGAGGCCTTGATCGTAGAAAAGACGGAGGTTTTCGAACTTTTTGGGCAGGTTTGCGCCATTGCCTACAACAATGCTATGTCTTCCTACACGGGGAATCAAAATCACGTCGTTGTAATTATCTACATACAATTGTTGAAACTGCGCGTTCCACACACTGTCGGCCGATACAAACTTGGCCACTAGCATCACATTTCGGGTGATTTCGCCGCTCACAATCTTGCCGCCTTCCATGATAACGGGGATATTTCCGTTGGCCACGAGGACATCGCAAAATTTGGTGGATGGGGTGTTTGGGATCACTACGCCGTTGGTATCGACATAAAATTGTTGGCCTTTATTATTTTGGACAAACAGGATGGGGGTGCGTTCTTCAACTTTGAGTTTTAACAGACCGTCGAGCCCCAAATACACCTCTGCTTTTTTCACGGCTGGGATTTTGTTGAGCTGTCCTTCGAGTTTTCTGATGTTCACCTCGTTTGCATTCTTTCCGATGGGGTTTCCGATAAAGGCTTGCACTGAATCGGCGATGATGGTTTTATTCAAGAAAATTGCCTTTCCCTCTGGAAGAATTGTGATTTCCATGGATTGGACAAGACGGTTTTTGGCGGTATTGGCGATGGACGACCAGAAAATGGCCACTGCGACAAGCAGGACCAAAAGGGCGGCGACCATCCATTGACGTTTATTGAGTGAGGGCATCTATCTTGAGGTATAAGTTGGCAATGGGTTGAACAATTCGATCGATATCACCTGCTCCCAAAATGAGCAAGATTTGCGGTTTTTCCATTTGGATTTTTTCCAAAACAGTTTGCGGGCTGACCAGCGTTTTTTGGGGATTGGAAATCAGATTGAGTAACCATGTGCTTGTTACTCCTGGTATAGGTTTTTCGCGGGCCGGATAAATATCCATCAGCCAAACTTGGTCTAATTGAGATAAACTATCGGCAAATCCTTGGGCGAAATCTTGGGTGCGAGAAAATAAGTGGGGTTGGAAAATACCCGTGATTTGTTGGTCGGGGTATAGTGTTCTAACTGATCCAATAATGGCATTTAGCTCTTCTGGGTGATGCGCGTAATCGTCGATGACCACATAGTTCTCTGTTTTGTGAACATATTCGAATCTGCGTTTGGCCCCTTTGTAACTGGCGATGCCTTTTTGCAAGGATTCAACGTCGAGTCCTAGAAATCCTTGACAGATGCCAAGCGCGGCGACAGCGTTTTGGACGTTGTGATGGCCAGGAAGTCCGCATCGGAAAGGAGCAATTTCGGTTTGATTGTGTGCTAATGTAAAGCAAAAATCACCCTGATTGATGTGCACATCTTGGGCTTGATAATTGGCTGTATTGTTTGTGCCGTAGGTATGAGATTTTACGTTTTCCGCAATTGCGATTTTTAAGTTCTCTTGAATCATCAAACCGCCGTTGGGTTGAATGAGGTGGGTGAAATCGACAAATGCTTGTTCAAAAGCTTCGGGGGTTCCGTATATGTCTAAATGATCCGGGTCTATGGCTGTAATTACTGCCAAATCTGGGTTGAGGCGGTGAAAGCTGCGATCGAATTCATCGGCTTCGAGGACAATGATTTCCTTGGCTTGATAATTTACGCCATCGGTTTTACGCAGGTAGTTGGTGTTGTAGTTGGCGCTGATACCACCCAGGAATGCAGTGAAATTGATGTTACATTCATGCAATAGGTGGGCAATAAGCGTGGAAGTTGTTGTTTTGCCATGGGTTCCCGCAACAGCGATGCAATAGCCACCGCGTGCGATCTGACCTAACACTTCGCTTCGTTTTAAAATGGTCGCTTTCTGGTTGATGAGCCATAGCCACTGCGCATGGTCTTTTGGGATGGCGGGGGTAAGGATGATGAGGGTGTTTTCGAGGTCTTGTTGAACCAGCATCGGCAGCGCTTCCAACTGGTCGTTATAATTGATGATCGCCCCTTCCTTTTCCAAGGCGTTTGTGAGCGGCGTTGGCGTTTTATCGTACCCCATTACCGGCAATCCAATCTGCAAAAAATACCGAGCAATGGCGCTCATTCCGATGCCACCAATTCCCAAGAAATAGGCCTGATTATAATCGCGGATCAGTTTTGTTGGGTTCATGGATTTGCTTTTTCAATTAAACTCGCGATGCGATTTGCGATGGTTTCGGTAGCCTGAGGCTTGGCGATTTGCTTCAGTTTTTCTTGCATTTCCGACATTTTTTTCGTATCTTTTATCAGTTCGATGCAAGTGTATATAAGGGTTTGCGGTGCGTCTTTGTCGGTGATAAGCATCGCGGCATTCAATTCGCTCAGCACCTGCGCATTTTTCGTTTGATGATCGTCGGTTACATTGGGCGAGGGCACCAAAATGGATGGCTTTCCTACCACTGCGATTTCGGAAATGCTGATGGCTCCGGCGCGCGAAACGACCAAATCTGCTGCCTGATACGCATCGTCCATATCGTAAATGAATGGCGCATGGAAAATTCTTGGAGCGTTGGGCTCTAGGAATAACGCGGGGTTGCTTTCTATGATTTGATGGATTTTCTCAGCATGGGATTTTGCGAAGGGTAGGCCCATTTGCCAGATGATCTGAATATTGGCTTCGGCCAGTTGGACGAGGTTGTTGAATATCGTTTGGTTGATGGTCCGCGCACCGAGACTTCCGCCGGTAATGAATAGCACGGGAAGGTGGGGTTGAAGTCCGAATTTTTGTCGACATGCAGCAGATTCGGAATTCAGTTCATGCTTGGACTTCAATTGGTTCGCGGATTCTATTTGGTCTGCAGAATCTAATCCATTACTAGAGTTAAGTTTCTTGCCAAGGTCGATGATATTCTGTCGTACAGGATTGCCCGTAAACTCCCAATTTCCAGCGGGGAAGAACTTCTCCATGCTTGGGAATCCGGTGCAGATGAGGGCGGCTCTACTAGCCACGAGTCGGTTTGTTAGCCCCGCAAACCCATTTTGTTCCTGTAAAATAGTGGTATAGCCCATTCTTGATGCCATGAAGCAAACGGGAAGACTGGCGTATCCTCCAGTGCCAATGACGGCTGTGGGTTGGAAGTTGCGCAAGATTTTCCGCGCTTTCCAAAAACTTTGAAGGGTTTTAAGCAGTACGATCAAATTTCTTGGAGATGCGGAGCGCTTGAGTCCTTCGATGGGCAGCCCCACGATTTCGAAGCCTTCTTTGGGGACTTTCTCCATTTCCATTTTGCCGATGGCACCCACGAAGAGGAATTGGGCCCCGGGGAATTTGATTTTCAGTGCATTGGCGATGGCAACCGCGGGAAAAATATGTCCGCCTGTTCCTCCACCGCTCAAAATGAATTTTGGCGGGTTTTGGGATGGGGTTGTATTTTTTGGTGTGGTCGACATGGCTGCTGAGATGTTATACGCCTGCGGTGAGGGCTTCTTCTTGCTGTTGTTTTTCTTCTTGCACGTATTTGGAAATTCCAAGGATAATTCCAAAGCCGATGCTATTCATGAATAAGCTGGTACCACCCATACTAACGAGGGGAATGGTGAGTCCGGTTACGGGGAGCATGCCCACAGCAACGCCCATATTAACGAAGGCTTGTAGACTCATTGAGAGTCCCAATCCCATGGCTACGAGCGCGCCGAAGGCGCGCGGACTTTCGACGACAATTTTGAGACATCGAAAGACCAGTATCAAAAAGCAACCTGCTACAATCAGGCCGCCAACAAGTCCGTATTCTTCAATGATAATCGCGAAAATGAAGTCGGAATAGGGGTGGGGAAGGTAGTTTCTTTGCGTACTGTTGCCAGGCCCTTTGCCAAAAACACCGCCTGTAGCCACCGCGATTTTCGATTGCAATTGCTGGTAATTTCCTTGGCCATCGTCTTTCCCCATGAACGTCTCGATACGCTTTTTCCATGTGGGAATACGACTGCTTTCCATGCCATCTGTATTGATGTTGAGCAACAAAATAACCAAGCCACTGATCAAACCCACGCCCAGGAACGACATGTACATCATGTATTTGAAGTTTACCCTGCCTATGAACATGAGCAATGCTGCGGTG
>Ga0208597_1000469_pt1 | contig 15808 bp, 9 predicted proteins | sample LakMenEpi05May12_FD_150673 | JGI IMG/M metagenome (GOLD analysis project Ga0208597, IMG submission 150673) | Freshwater microbial communities from Lake Mendota, WI - 05MAY2012 deep hole epilimnion (SPAdes) | ecosystem: Environmental > Aquatic > Freshwater > Lake > Epilimnion/Euphotic zone ...
CGCGACGCCTCGGCCGCGCGGGCGGCGACGCAAGAGGCCATAGCCGATGGCGCGGACGTCATTAAGGTCATCGTCGACGCACGTCCGCTGATGTTGTCGGACGAAATCCTGGCGGCGATCGTCGACGAGGCCCACCGCGCCGGCCGCAAGGTCGCCGCCCATGCCAACGCCGATGCGGCGGTGCGCGCTGCTTTGCGGGCCGGTGTCGACACCATCGAGCATGCCTTCGCCGCCGAGGATTCGACGCTGAAGGACATGGCGCAAAGAGGCGTGCCGCTGGTGGTCACCAACGCCCCCCTCTCGGTGCTGGAGACCATCGCCATTTCGCCCGAGCTTTCTCCTGAGGCGCGCGCCGCCAAGCGGCAACGGCTTGAAGCTTGGGATAAGGATCAATGCGCCCGTCTGGCGCGCGCCGTGACCTTCGGCGTCAGGATCGTCGGCGGTTCCGACGCGGCCTGGTCGGTCCCCGGTAAGACCCGGGGCGAGGTCGCCGTGCTCGGTCTTCTGCATGAGGCCGACTGTGGGGTTGGAAACGCCCAGGTGCTGCGCTCTATCACCATCGACGCCGCGCAAGCCCTTGGCCTGTCTGACCAAATAGGCTCCATCGCGCCCGGCAAGCGCGCCGACATTGTCGCCCTTTCGGCTAATCCGCTGAGCGATGTCGCCGCGATCCGAAAGCTCGAATTCGTACTCGTCGCAGGGAGAGTGGCGTACCGACGCGGCCGGGTGAATTGATCGCTCGGGTCAGAAATTCGCGTTGTCTGCGCCTGTCGCCGAGAAAGGCCCGGGGCCCGTCAGGAGAGGCGGTCGTCCTGACTGAGTGGCGGTGCTGCCAGTCCAACACGAACTCGTCTCCGTTGGACGGGTGCTGGCAGGCTGATGATAAACTCTCTCCGTTAGGCGTCCGAGGCCTCAGTGGAGACCGCGTTGATCAAGCCCTTGTCGTTCAAGCGCCATCGATACCTGGGCGAGGTGATCCGATATGCGGTCTGGCTATATTTTCGCTTCACCCTGAGCCTGCGCGACGTCGAAGAATTGCTGGCGCAGCGAGGGATTGAAGCCAGCCGCGAGGCAATTCGCTGCTGGGTCAACAAGTTCGGACCGCAGATCGCCGCCAATATTCGTCGCCGTCGCAATCAACCGACCGGTCGGTGGCATCTGGACGAAGTGGTCGTGAAGATCAAAGGCTGGCGCATGTGGCTGTGGCGCGCCGTAGACGACGAGGGCGAGGTCCTGGACGTCCTCGTGCAGCGTCGGCGCAATACGTCCGCAGCCTACAAGCTAATGCGGCGCTTGCTGAAGGACAACGGACTTCACGCCGAAGCAGTCACGACCGACAAGTTGGCGTCGTATCGCTCTGTCTTGAAAATGCTCGGGATGTTGAAGGTCCATCGCCCTGGTGACATGCGCGAGAACAATTGCGCCGAGAACAGCCACCTGCCTATTCGACGGCGAGAACGAAAACTGCAGCGGTTCAAATCGCAGGGCTCAGCCCAGCGCTTCCTCTCCGCCCACGGCCCCATCTACAACCTCTTCAACACCCAGCAAAACCTCATCAGCCGCCCAACTCTCCGCTTCTTCCGACGCCGAGCCTTCGAAGAATGGAGCGCCGTGACCCAAGCCGCCTAAATTTGGGGCGGGGAAAGAATTGCTGCGCTCAAGGCGGATTAACTTGTCAGCACCTCCCTATTAGAGGCCGGCGACGTGTTGGCGGCCGAGAATGGGCTCTTAGCGGACCAATGCGCCGCTCCAGAAAGCGGACCGTGAAGCGCAGGCCGCGGGTTCCAATTTGGAGGCCGTCTGGCAGTTAGAATCCGGCCCACTCATTTTTGGGACGATCAGTCTGAGGCGGTCAACATCAACGTCATCAGCGCCACGGATGAACTTGTTCACCGGCAACCCGTCGTCAAGGCGGCGACGGGATAGCCATCACGACACAACGTCGTCAACGCATCGGCAGGCAACCCCTCCAGGCGCAAGTCCGCCAGGATGTCATTTTCCTTCTCGAAACAGCGATCATAGAGAGCGTCGATCAGCTTCAGCCCTGCCTCGTGAAGAGGCATTGGGACGCCAGCGACGCGGCCGAAGGTCACGAGGGGAACAATTCCGAATGGAACATCCTCCGTTACATAGCGGTGATCGAGGGTCGTTGGTCCCAAGGCCTCGCCATTGCGACGCCGGTGTTGCTCTGCGGCCATTGCCCCGATGGCGCCGAGAGGTAGTCCGAACGATGAATGAAGGTGTTCACGAATGGTGTGTACTGAAGTGCCAAGCTGCTGAGCGAGCATGATACGTTCGCGATCTAAGGCTTCCGCCAGCCGCCCAACGGCTTCGCTCAACCCGTGATAGGTTCCCCAGCGCTCGCCGTATTCCATGCGGGTGACGTTGCAGAGGGCGATCGCCAAATGGGTCGTCGGATTCGTGTTCATCAGAGTGACCGTCATCAGATCGGGCGCTTCGTGAAACACGTTGCCGAAGAGGTTGGCGAGCAGCCTTCTGGCGTCGACCTCTACTGACGCAGGCAGATAGGCGCAGGAAACTCGCCGACGCCGGGAGGTGACCAGAACCCGTCCGGGCTGGGTCCTACGGCCAGTCACAACGGTCGTCGCCCATGCGGCCACTGGGGCTACGACACCAAGTCGGCTCAACTCCCGCTGCAGGTAAAGTCCGCTGAGGGACATGTGCGAGCTGATGGCGACCAACTGGCCGCATGTCAGGTGCGGAACAAGTCTGTCAATGACAGCCTTATGCGCCGTTCCAGGAACAGCGAGAATGACGACCCGCGCGCCCTCGACGGCCGCCGCGATGTTCGTCGTCGTCGACACCGCGAAATGCCCTGAGATCTCCCCGGACGCGACAACGGGGCCGCCGTCGAGCAAGGGCCCTGCGCCGATCGCGCTTGGAGCCCAGATCGAGACCTCGATGGATTTTTGCGACAGGAGCGCCGCCATGCCGAGGCCGATGGCCCCCGCGCCCAGAATTGCGATTTTCACGTGGGTCAGCCTTGGATGAAGCCGCGTTCGGTCGTCGTCAGGAACTCAAATCCTGTGTCGGTGATCAGTGTCGTATCCGAGTGTTGGAGCCCGCCCCAAGCTGGCGCGCGCAGGCCAGGCTCGAAGGTTATGATCATGCCCGGCTGGAGGATGTCCTTGCTGCTCTCGTCGATGGAAAGGTGTTCGTGAGCGCCGATTCCGATGCCATGGCCAATTCGTCCCGGGACGTTTTGAGCGTATCCGAGATCGAGATATTGTTCGCGCGCATAGGCATAGATATCGGCCACGACGGCGCCGGGCCTCAGCAGGTTTTGCACACGTTCCCGAATGGTGAGTACGGCGTCGTAAGCGCGTCGTTTTTCGACGCTGAGATCGCCAATGGCGACGGCGCGCTCATTTTCCGCATGCATGCCATTCGCCACGGTCCAGATGAGGATAACGGCAATCTCATCGGACTGGGGATGGCGGTTGATAGGGTTGTCGGCGTTGAACAAGACGCGCTCACCCGACAACGTCCAGCACCAGAGACCGTTATGTGCGCCGCCTTCTAGGGTGCCGAAGGTGCAAACTTCGACCTCGTCGTACGATGAGGTCCACAGTTCGTTCATGGCCCGCATCGCTTCGATGGAAATCTCTCGTTCTGTTCCGCCTGCACGCAGAGCGGCCAATGCCGCTTCCATTCCCCGATCCGAGAGCGCGGCTGCTTTACGGGTAAGCGCGATTTCGTGGGGGTCCTTCACGTACCGCACATGCTCGATCAGTGCGGATACATTCGCGAAACGCGCCTTGGGCAGGGCGGCTCGGATTGCTTCGAACCGAGCTGCGGGAATGTAGTCCAGCTCCAGGCCCACGACGGCGCCGTCCAGCTTCTTTTCCCGAAGGATTTCAATCAGCGCATCCAGCCAGTTAGGGCCCATGGTTTTCTTGTCGCCCCAGGACGCATAGAGCCTGATGTCCCGGATCCGAGCGGTCTGCCGGGCGTGATCGTCGCGGAGCGCATGCAAAAGCAGCGTCGGGTCCCCTTCCACGGGGGAAACCGCCACCACAGGATGGCTGTAGATGATCGGGTTGAAGCCGGAGAGATAGAAGCTGTTTTCGGGCTTCAGGCTGACCACCACATCAATGCCGTGATTTCTCAAGGCCGCCTTCAGGCGGTCCATCGCCCTAATTCGTGGGCTGTCCAAAACAGGCATGCTTAAGCCTTTCCAATTTGGCGTGCGATTTTCAAGCCGCGTCGCTCGGTAACAAAAATTTTGGTACCAATTTTTCCGCTATTGTGTCCACCAATATGTTGTGCTCAAATGGTGACACGTTGAAGACGCCTTGGCCTCTTTGGAGCCGAGCCGTCGCTCTCCAACGTAAAACGCACCGTGGACGAGATGAGCGAGCTTCGGTGCTTCGAAGCATCAAAAATAGCGTGCGTGGCTTGACGCATAGCTAAAGCAAAACAAAGGGGGAGACATTGAGTAAACATCAAATGCCGCATTCAAAGCTTCTGAAGACCGCTCTTTTCGCCTCCGCATCCTTGGCCTGGTCTTATCAAGCATTCGCTCAGGAAGCCCCGAAAGGCCCGTCGTCCCCGGCTCAAGCGTCAGCCAGCTCTGATGCTGCCGCTCCGATTCCGGAAGTTGTGGTGACCGGAGTGAGGGGCGCGCCGCGCTCCAAGGTCGATAGTCCAACCCCAGTAGACGTAATATCTGCGAGCGATCTTGTGCGCGCCGGACGCGTCAATCTCTATCAAGACCTTCAATCGACAGTGCCGTCGTTCAATTGGTCCGCGAGGCCGGGAGCCGGTACGGCGAGCGGGGTCCAAACAGGCGCCTTGCGAGGACTTAATCCGGATCAGGATTTGGTGCTCGTGAACGGGCTCAGGTGGCACCACACCGCGTCAATCAACGTGGGCGGCAATCTCTACAACGGGTCTGCGCCGGTCGACCTTGCCTTCATTCCTGGATCTGGTCTTGATCGCGTCGAGGTTCTGCGCGAGGGCGCTGCGGCGCAATATGGATCTGACGCCATTTCGGGCGTGATCAACATGATGCTGAAGGACTCGCCGGGTGGGTCGCTCAGTGTCCAGTATGGGCGCAACGAAGACCGGAATGATGGCCGCCTGGTCGTCATTCGCGGCGACGCCAGTCTGATCAGGACCGATAGCGCTAGTCTAAACGTCTTCGCGGAGGCGAAGGATCAGGGCGTTTCCAATCGCGCCATACCGATCTCATCCAACATCAGTCTCTACCGACCTTTGGCGAACGGGCAGCCGGACCCGAGGGAGCTGACCAGAAATCGCCTCATATACGGGGCTTACGGTCAAAATCCGACCAGGCAGCTGACTTTTGGGTTCAATTCAAAATATCGATTGAACAACATTGAGCTGTACGCCTTTGGCATATTCAACAGGCGAGACACCAATATCCAATACCCCCTTGTCTTTCCTAATAATGTCGCCGCTCTGCCGGAGGTGTATCCCGAGGGTATCTATCCACTATTTCGCCTCAAAGAGCTAGACGGTCAGATTGCGGTGGGTGCGCGTGGCGCCTTCCGAGGGTGGGACTGGAATCTATCCACCACGGCAGGAGAAAACCGCGGCGGGCAGTTCATGTACAACGACATCAACGCCAGCCTGGGGCCGACAAGTCCCCACGACTTTCATCTGGGGACCCTCATCTCGAAAGAGTGGACCACTTCCCTGGACGCAACGCGCAAGTTTGATCTGGCGAACGCGGGCACGGTGCAAACCTCTTTCGGATTGCAGGATCGGGTCGAAACCTTTGAAACCGAAGCCGGCGACCCAGCGAGCTACGCTGTCGGAAGCTACGTCATCCCGCCGGGGCAGCTGTTTGCGGGCGCTCAACCGACGCCAGGAGCGTTTTATACGCCAGGTTTCCGACCTCAGGATTCCGGCAGCTGGACGCGGAATGTCTTCGGCGCTTATGCGCAGGTGGGATATGAGCCAACAGATAAGTTGTTGGTCGAAGTCGCCGGTCGCTATGAGCGCTACGACGACACTTCGGGCGACAGCTTGGTCGGCAAAATTGACGGCCGATACAAGGTCACCGACTGGCTGGCTGTCCGCGGGTCATTCGGAAATGGCTTCCGGGCTCCAAGTCTGGCGCAACAGCACTATTCGAACGCGAAAGCGACCTTCAGCGCCGCGGCCGCCAACCTCAACCAACTGATCACGACGCAGACACTTCCGGTCAATTCGCCGGCGGCAGTCGCTCTAGGCGCGGTGCCGCTCACGCCTGAGAAATCGATCGACGCGAGCATGGGGTTCACGGTGACGCCCAAGGCAGGTCTGAACTTCACGGTTGACGCTTACGACGTAGCGGTCAACCATCGCATCGCTTTGACGAACATTATCCAAGGTTCTGCCGTCAATGCGATCCTGCTTGCCAACGGGCTCGCCCCGAACCTGAGCGCCCAGTATTTCACCAACGCTATCGATACGGACACGAAGGGCGTCGATGTAATTGGGTCTTACCGCTGGCGCACAGCCACCGCTGGAGATTTTCGATTCACGGCGGCGTTCAACTACAACGACACGCGGATCACCCACGTCATCAGCAACCCGTCGGCCCTGTCTTCTCTTGGACCGTCCTACATCCTTTTTGATCGGGTGGCCCAGGGTTATTTGACGAAGGGGATTCCAAAGACGAAGCTCGCACTTAGTGAAAATTGGCGATACGGCGACTTCGAATTCAACATCCAAGAAGTGTACTACGGGAAATTCTCGGTGCTCGGGACCACGACAAGTCTTGATCGTACTTTTTCGGGCGCGTGGATCGTAAATCCATCCATAAAGTATAACTTCACAAGAAACGTAAACTTCGTGGTCGGAGCGGATAACATATTCAATCACTACCCGCCAGCTACGGCAATATTTGTTCCTGCTCAGGGGTATAATCAATATCCCCGAACCAGTCCTTACGGTTGGACCGGTGCGTCCTACTACGCCAGGCTCCAAGTCACCTTCTAACTCGGAGATGGCCGTACGGTTCGTTCCAGAGGCGCAGCGGAGGCCGGCAGGCGAGGGGGGATTCTGAATTCCCAATCCCTGCCGGCATATTCTCAGGGGCCCGGGTTATGGCGAATGGAGGATTGTGTCCTTTCGTCGCCGCGACGCCTCGTCGTGAGCCCTGCATCGGCTGCGCAACCCGATTCAACGGATCGAGAGCAGAAGTGATACATTGGGAGAAACAGTTGAGGACTAATTTTGGTGCTGTCATGGCCGCGCTTCTTTGCTGTCCTGGCGCGATACGGGCGCAAGACAAGCTGGCCTCCCCTGATCCCACGATCGTTCAGCACAGCGACTTTTTCGTTGGCGGTTCGTACGCGGGAAATGCGCCAAGCCAGATCATGCGTGGCCAAATGTTTGTGGAAAAACTCACTCCACTGAAGCCTTCGCGTCCCTATCCGCTGGTTCTGATTTCAGGCGCAGCGCAAACAGCGACAAACTGGATGGGCGCCCCTGACGGACGTAAGGGCTGGGCCGAGTTCTTCGTCTCTCAAGGATACGTCGTCTATATCGTCGATCAGCCCGCGCGGGGGCGCTCTGCATGGCACGAAGGCATCGACGGCGCAGTTCGCACCCTCGATGCAGAGACCATCGAGCGGCTGTTCACCGTGCCGGAACTCTACGATCGCTGGCCACAAGCTAAGCTCCACACGCAATGGCCCGGCGCCGGTGACAAGCCCGGGCGGCCCGGCGACCCGATATTCGACCAATTCTATGCTTCGCAAGTCCAGTATCTCGCGGACGTTTCGGAGGCCGAGGCGCTGGCGCAACATGCGGGCGTCGCCCTGCTCGATCGGATCGGGCCCGCAATCTTGGTGACTCATTCACAGTCTGGACCGATTGGTTGGCTGATCGCAGACGCGCGGCCGAAGCTCGTGCCGGCAATTGTCGCCATCGAACCCGCGGGGCCGGCGTTCAGGGACGAGGTGAATGACCATGCCAAGGTTCGGCCCTGGGGTCTGACGGATCGCCCGATCACCTACGAACCGGCCCTCGACGATCCTTCGCAGTTGCTCACGGAGGAGGGCTCCGCGCCTGCTCAAGGCCGCGCCCGGTGCTTGATCCAGAAGGCGCCGGCGCGATCATTGCCGAACCTTCGCAACGTTCATGTAATGCTGGTTACTGCGGAGGCGTCCTACCATGCCGTGTATGATCACTGCACGGCGGAATATCTCAGGCAGGCCGGTGTTCCCACGGACCATGTCCGTCTTGAAGACCACGGCATTCACGGAAACGCCCACATGATGATGCTGGAGAAGAATAATCTCCAGATCGCGGCCCTCATCACGGCCTGGCTCTCCAGGAATGTCGAACCGATCCACAGCGGGGCGATTGTTCGGTCGCGCGCCGCCAAGAAAAATCCAGTTCAAGTAGGGCGGCGATGAGTAAATCCGATATTCGACGAGTTCCCCTCACATCTCGCGAGCGCCATGGAATCCTGGCTGCGGTCGCCGGGCACTCGCTTGAGTCCTTTGATCTGAGCATTTACGCGCTCCTGGCCGTGACGCTTTCGACCCAGTTTTTCCCGACCGGAAATCCAGCCTTGTCGCTCGTTCTGGCGTTCGGCAGCTATGGCGTGTCCTTTGTGGTTCGGCCGCTGGGCGCCGCGTTCCTTGGTTCATATGCCGACCGGCATGGCCGGCGAGCGGCGCTCTCGCTGGCGCTGAAGCTGATGGGCGGGGCGAGCCTTGCGATGGCGGCGATGCCGGATTTTGCGATGATCGGCGTGGCGGCGCCCCTGGGGCTCCTCGCCGCACGCCTAGTCCAGGGCTTCTCTGCGGGGGGTGAAAACTCGACGGCCATCACGTTCCTGGCCGAGCATCATCCTGACCGTCGCGGGGAAATCCTATCTTGGGTCTACGTGGCTGGCGGGATCGCGACGATGTCGGCTGCGGCGGTGGTCGCGGCTGACTATGCGATCTTCGATGCGGAACAGATGCGGGCCTGGGGATGGCGGGTTCCGTTCATCCTGGGGACGCTGATTTACCCCATCGCCGTGTATGTTCGATCCAAGACCGAAGAGACGCCGGAATTCAAGAAGTCCGAAGCGCTGAAATCGCCGCTCCGCGCGGCGCTGAGGCAAGATTACGTGAGCATTGTGCGTTCGGTCTTCATCATGGCGACGGGGCCGGTCGCCTTTTACATGATCCTCTTTTTGCCGACATTCGCCTCTACCGAACTCGGCCTGCCGCAATATGCTGGTCTCGTGGGTAGCATCGCGGGTGGAGCTGGGATGTTTGCAGGTGCGCCTTTCGCGGGCCGAGCCTGCGATAAGCTGGGCTTCCAGCCCATAATGATCGGGGCGGCGCTGATGCTCGGCGCATTGGCTTGGCCTGCGTTCAATCTCCTGATCTCGGCGCCTAGCGTCGCTACCCTCATTTTGATCGACTTTAGCCTGGGCGTGATTAGCGCCGCTTATTTCGTTCCAACCTATGTCTACGGCACAGGCGCGTTCCCGGCCGCCACGCGTACAACGTCGGTGGCTCTGACCTATGCCATCAGCCAAACCATCTTTGGCGGCTTCACACCCGCTATCGCGTCGACTCTCGTCGCTGCGTTTCAGGTGAAGGCCGCTCCCTCGATATATCTTGCGGCGGTCACCATGATCAGCGTGCTTGCGCTGGTGAGCCTGCCCCGCAAGCTCGGCGAACCCGTCGCTCCGCGTCCGGGCTAGACATACGCGCCACGACCTGACCTGCAGATTGGTGTGATTATTGGTGGCAATTTCGGAGAGTTGGCTTATCTATGCCATAGGCATGAGGAGGCCACTCGTGAAAATAGATAAGGGGGCGGCACGGGATCCAGGTGCGCTGGAAGAGCAAATCGCCCGCGATATTCATTCAGGTCGTCTTTCTCCTGGAACGTGGTTGAAGCAGATCGACATGGAGCATCGTTATGGGTTCGAACGACCTGCGGTTCGGACCGCCCTTGATGGGCTGACAAGGCGCAAGCTCGTCGAAAATATACCCAATCGGGGCTATCGAGTTGTCGAGTTCACAGAAGCGCAGGTCCGCGAAATATTCTTCGTCCGCTCTGTCATAGAGTCGGCGGCGATGAAGCTTATTGTCGAAACCGTGCCGGCGCCGGTGATCGACGCCACCGCTCGAAAGCTGGAGCAAAGGGCTCGATTCTTCGAGGCCGCCATGGCTGAATCGACCTTTGAAGAGCAGATCGTCGCCGCTCGGCTCTTTCATGCGGAGTTGTGGGATATATGCCCTAATCAGGAGTTGGTTCAATTGATCCGCGAATTGCGGGATCGTGTACCGGCCTCGCTCCTGCACGCTTGGTATTCGCGGCCCCGGATGGAGAAGTCAGTCGAGCAGAAATATCGAATGGCGCGGGCGCTCCTGGCGCGCGACGTCGAGCAGCTCCAGGCGGTGACGGCTGAGCATATCCTTGGAAATCTCCCGGAACTTACCGATAAATCTAAGGTTTCGGATCGACTGACGGTTTTGGCGAATTAATACCTCGTCAAGCCATCCAATATTTAGTTACGAACAAATTCAGGATTTTCCTGAGGGGCATGTAAGCTTCTATTCTCGGATTTATTTTTCCCACATCGTCCTGGGGCGGTTGAGTTCCCAAGTCTACGTAATTCACAATCTAGGGCGATACTGATTCAGATCGACGGCGCTTTATCGCCAGCCGAGTTTCTTGCGTAACGGGAAAATTCCAGTATACTGGAATTGCATCCAGAGTTGGGGAAACCCAACGCCAACCTGCCGGCCGGGCAAGGTGGTGAATTTAACGTCGATGCGGCCGATCCTCGGCAAAAAAGCGGTGCCTGACAGTGATGAATTTTAGCAAAGACTCGCGCGGAGCGTCGCAATCGTCTCCTCATTTGGATCACGAAGATGAGTTGGCGACGGCATTCCCAGGCCGCGAGATCGTGCACGAGTTTCGTATAAAAAGCGACGCGGATATCGAAGTTGCAATTAATCTCTTGGCGCGCCTTCAAGCGGATCAAGTTATTTTGGATGGAATCCAATTAAAATCACTGGATCCCGGAGTTTATTACAGCATTGTCCGTTTAAAGGGTATTTCGCCCACATTCGCGCGGATGTTGGCGGCGCGACTTTCAGCGGAGCCGGGTGTAATTGATGCAAGAGTTGAGCATCACCTCGTTAAGGCTGAGATAAATTAACCCGTAAAGAGCGCCGCGATCTCTTTTTTCAGGCAGCTCATGCCCAGGCTTTAGTCGCGCTACAGCCGAATTCAAAACGCCGCGTCGCCGCCAACGGCCGTTCCTGGGCTACGTCCGCCAAGCCGTATCCCTGCTAGAGGCCGGCGACGTATTGGCGCCTAGAGGCCTGGCGGCGAATGAGCGGAACGGGCTCAACGGAGAATTTGGCAACGTCCGCTTCCAGTTCGTGATCCCTTAGGCGCATCAGGCCGTCAGCGGCGCGGCCGTTGATCAGGCCTGGCGCTACACGACACGTCAGCAGACTAAACAGGCGTCCAATCTCGAAAAAAAGCGGGTGAGCCCGAGGCTCACCCGCAAATGTGCGACAAGGTCGCGAGGCGACGGGGAGGATCCTTGTCGCGAAAGGAAGAGTCGTCAGGCCGTCTTAGAACTTTGCCTTCAGGGCGATGAAGAAACGCCGCCCTTGTATGTCGTAGGTGTAGAGGTCCGTCAGAGTTCCACCCACGACGCTGCTGTTCAGAGTCGGAGGCTTTTTGTCGAGCAGGTTCGTAAACCCGCCTCGCAGCGTGAGATTGGCTTGGACGTTCCAGCTCAGATCCAGATCAAAGTAGCTGACCGGAGACACGCCGTGAGCCGTACCGCCCGTTCCAACATTGCTCGCATTGGCCATTTCGCCGATGTAGCGCCAGCGCACGCTGGTCTCCAAAGGACCGATATCCCAAATTGCGCTGGACGTAGCCTTCCACCGCGGATGAGCGTCGGCGAAGAAGTCGATTTGCGAGTTGCCGATCGTTCCCGCGAAGTTGAGCTTTGGGCCGCCTGGCAGCGTCTGAATCTGGAAACTGTCGAGATAGTTCACCACGGTGCTCAACTTGAGCACGCCATGATCTCCCAGCCCCATAGCCTCCACAGGCGCGCTCCAATCGGCTTGAACATCCACGCCTGAGGTTCGATATCCCCCAAGGTTTAGTTCAGGATTGGAAATATTGGACATCTGTCCGGTGTTGGCGTCTCGCGAGAGCAGCTGACAATAGTAGTTGCTATTCGACAGAGTTGGGTTTTGCACAGTGCTGAAGCACTGCGAAACGGCGACAGGATTCGTTACAACGCCGATCGCCTTGTCGAGATTGATCTCATAGTAGTCGATCGACGCAGTCAGGCGCGACAGCAATGGATGGCTGAACGGCGATTTCAGCACCACGCCAAACGTGTAAGTGTCCGACACTTCAGGCTTCAGATTGGTGTTGCCCGAGGTCGTGAACACAGGACGCGAGACCGTGTTGCGGAAGGTGTCGATCACGGCCGCGGGGACGCCTTGAGCCAGGCAGAGGGCCCGCACCTGGGCCGAGGTCGACGAACTGGCGGAGCGATACGCACTCGTTATATCGCAGGGCTCGCCTTGGCCGACGACACCCACCGAACCGATGGTTTGCAGGCCTTGAGCTCGCGCGGCGAAGAGTTCGCCAACGCTCGGAGCCCGCACCGCCCGAGCGTAGCCGCCGCGCAGGCGGAGCCAGTTGTTCACGCTCCAATCGCCATCGGCCTTGTACGTGCTGACGCCGCCGCTGACGTCGTAATCGGAATAGCGATACCCGAGGTCGAGATTGATGGTGCGGGCAAATGACGCGTCGCGCACGATCGGCACGAGAAGCTCGCCATAGAACTCATTCACTTGATCCGATCCGCTCGAAGGAAGGATCGGCTTATAATTAGCGAGTTCGCCGGTCCGGATCAGTTCATCCGGCGTATAGCTGTAGGTGTTGCGGCGATAATCCGCGCCGACCGCGAACTTCAGATCTCCGGCCGGGAGCGAGAAGAGACGCCCCTGAGCGTCGGCTTCGACGATCTGTTGCTCCAGAGTGGTCGTGTTGCGGGCCGTGCGGCGAATGTAATCGGCGCACGCCGCCGACAGGGTTTGGATATTGGCGAAGTTGTAGCCGCCAGCGCATAGGCTACGGCCGCCATCCGCCGCGTTCACCAGCACCTGAACCGCGAAGGAACTTATGTAGTTGCGCTCGCTTTGAAGGAGCTCCGTGCGGCCATAGCTGGCATAGGCCGACCAAGTCAGCTCCAGAGGTGCTGCATGGCCATTAGCGCCAGTCGTTAATTGGAATACGTTATAGGCGTCGTTCTCCTGTCGCGTACCCACCGGCGGTACGCTTTGGGCGAAATTGAACCCGGCAGTCGGATTGGGTCGCGACGCCAAAATCTTGGCGAGGTCCGAGGTGACGAATGGATTGGTGACCGGGATAAGAATTGGAGCGCTGGAAATCGAGCCGACAACCAGCGGATTGCCCTGGGTGGTGGCGGAATAGTGCGTGAACAAGGCATCCGCAAAAACAGAGACGTTATTGCTCAACGCGTAGTCGCCGTGACTCAGCACGCTGTAGCGTGTGAGCGGCACCTGGGCGAGGAAATAGTCGCCTGCGGCCGTGTAGGCGTTGCCGTTGTAAATGCGATAGGGCGAGGTGGTTTGGCCACGGTAATTCACCGCCCCCGTACCCACGTAGAGCGTGCCGTCCGGGTTTATTGAAAAGGACGAGGTCCGGCTGGGCGCTGTGGCTAAACCGTAACTTGAGAAGATCGAGTTCACTTGAGCCTGTGACGGAAGATTGCTGCTTGCGACAGTAATCGATCCACCCGGCATGTTGGTCGAGAGGACCTGGCCGCTCAGATAGTCGCGGTCGGTAAATTTGATCGGCTTACGGTCACTGTAGCTGAGCGAGACATAGGCATTGCCGCGATCGTCCGCTGAATTGGCGCCGGCCGTAATAGTGGCGCCGCTCGTCGCTCCGTCCCCCTTGCTCGTCTCGCCGTACAACAGATCGAATTGAGCGCCGGAAAAGTGCTTCTTGAGCTTGAAGTTCACAACGCCCGTCACAGCGTCAGATCCGTAGGTGGCCGAAGCGCCGCCGGTGATCACTTCGACATTATCGATCAACGCCGTCGGAATGACATTGAGGTCGACCGTGCCGTCCGAGCCGGACGGCTGCATGCGGCGTCCATCAAGCAGTACAAGGGTCCGCTGCTGCCCCATGCCCCGAAGGTCCACGCTCGCCTGCGCGGCGCGCGATGTGAAGTTGGCGCTCGCGCTTGCAGATGGAGACACCTGCGGCATCTGGTTCAAAACGGTCTCGACGGTGGGCGAGCCGGCCCGCGCAACCGATTCAGCAGTCACCGTGGTGATCGGCGATTCCGAGACATAGTCCCGGCGAGAAATCCGAGAACCGGTGACGATGACTTCGGACACTTGAGCGTCCGGCGACTTGGCTGATGGAGCGGTTTGCGCGACGGCCGGCGCGGCCCCCATGACCAAAAGCGAACCAATTCCATAGACCGCTGCAGAGGTGGCTACTCGCATGTTTCCCCCTTGGGTTTACACATCGACTTTTATCGTCGACATTTTGCGTTGTGTCGCAAAACATCGATTGACCGTGTTGTATTGTCAATCTCGACGTTTTTAATCGATATTTGGGTGAATTGATTCACAGCGACCATCAGAGCGTCGCGCTTCGTCCCGAGGTCATCGGGCAGGATCACGAGGATCGGACCACACAGGGTCAAAGTAGTTTGGCGAAGATCAACGACCCGTCGACGAACGAGCGACCCAACGAACCGCGAATAGGCGCCGCGCACTCCATCGCGCGAACGACCTAACAGAGATCCGGACGCGAAGCATGGCGCGCGTTTCGAACCTTAGCCCGGTCCTCTCACACGAAATTCAGGTTGAACCGGCCGCGAACCTTTATGGCCGAGCATGATATGCGCGCTCAGTAGTCGGCCTTCAGGCTGAGATAGAACACCGAGCCATGCGCGTGGTCGCTGTAGCGGGTGGGTCCAGCCGAGGCCAGCAGCGACCAGTGCTCGGTGAAGCGATAGGTCGTCGCCACGTTCAGCGCTGCGTAGCTCGTCCCCGTGGTCGTGTCCTTGCCCTGGGCGAAGACCTCGCCGCCGAGGGTGAAGGCCTTGCCGAAGGCGCGGGTGACGGCGAGGCCGCCCTGCCAGAAGTTCTTCTGCCCGGTCCCGGGATTGATCTGGTAGCCGCCGCCGCCGAACACTGACCAGTCGCCGAAGTCCTTCTGCGCCCAGACAGGCAGCAGGAGGTTGGCGTGCGGCGGACCGAAGTGGCTATTGGTGGGGATAAAGACCCGCGGGAACAAGGCCAAGGACGGCGTCAGACTGTGCTCGTCCTGATGCAGGACCTTGTACTTCACCGCCAGCTCCACCACGCCGGAATAGGCGTCCACCCGGCGCAAGCGATAGCCGGAAGGACTGTCATAGCCGGCTGGAAACACGCCGGTGAGCTGCACGTCCTTGAAGGCGCCGTAGTTGAAATCGACCCCGGCCTCGCCGCTCAGATCGCCATGGCTCTTGGACCCGTTGACGAAATTGTAGACCTCCCAATGGCCGAGGTCGGTGGGCTCGGGGTCGTCGTTGAGGTAGGGCGGGCCGGCCCACGCCACACTGGCGCTCAGCCAAACCGCCGACGCCCAAATCGCGGTAGACAGTTTCATGCTTATCAACTCCAACGCGCCGCCCTACTCCCCCGCCGGCTTGCGCAGCTTGGGCGAAAGCAAGGTGAACACCACCATGGCCAGGGCGATGACGCCGGTGGCGAGGAAGCGGTCGAAGTGCAGGCCGCCCGCCGCCCCG
>Ga0208597_1000473_pt1 | contig 15740 bp, 11 predicted proteins | sample LakMenEpi05May12_FD_150673 | JGI IMG/M metagenome (GOLD analysis project Ga0208597, IMG submission 150673) | Freshwater microbial communities from Lake Mendota, WI - 05MAY2012 deep hole epilimnion (SPAdes) | ecosystem: Environmental > Aquatic > Freshwater > Lake > Epilimnion/Euphotic zone ...
GAATAAAACTGGTTGGTGGTTACAAATATTTTATAACCCATACTTTGTTTTTAGATGTAGAGTTTTTGCCTTTTTCCAATCTGTTTTTTCTGAAATTTTATTTTTTAGCAGTCCACTTAATTGTTTAACAGCCGATTGCTTTTTTTCTTTATTGTTGCTAGGACTGGGTTTGGTATTCATATAAATGGGTTTGAATTTTAAAGTACGCATAAAATACAAAACATACGTATATGAGTTAACGCCATATCTATTTCAACTATATTTGTTACATATAAAAGGTAGGCGCATGAGCATTTCAGAAATTTATGACATTTACTTGCAGTATCCGAGTGTGGTAACGGATACCCGCAAACTAAAGGAAGGCGACTTTTTCTTTGCTTTAAAGGGTCCTAATTTTAATGCCAATACTTTTGCGTTTAAAGCACTAGAAGCCGGTGCTGCCTACTGCGTCGTAGATGAACCGCTTACCACCATTGCAACTTATTACGAAGGAAAAAACGAAGCGCAAAAAGAAGCTGCGCTTTCAAAAATGATTGTGGTAGATGATGTGCTCACCACTTTACAGGCACTTGCTGGCCACCACCGCAGTACTTTTGATATTCCATTTATAGCTATTACCGGAAGCAACGGCAAAACCACCACCAAGGAACTGGTGTATGCCGTGCTTTCGAGTCATTTTAAAACCTACACAACACAAGGAAATTTAAACAACCATATTGGCGTGCCGCTTACAATACTTAGCATTAAAAAAGATGCGCAAATGGCGGTGATAGAAATGGGCGCCAATCATCAAAAAGAAATTGAAGGCTATTGCGTGTATACAAAACCTACGCATGGTATTATTAGCAATTGCGGTAAAGCGCATTTAGAGGGATTTGGTGGCGAAGAAGGCGTTAAAAAAGGCAAGGGCGAACTCTATAACTTTTTGCGCGGTCATAACGGCACTGCATTTGTTTACACAGGCTACGATTATTTAAATGAAATGAGCGCGGGTATACAAAACATTGTGCCTTATATAAACGGAACCATACAAAGTAGTGAACCGTTTTTAACAGTAGCTGCAAACATCAAAGAAAATGAAACATCAACAATAGCCTCTCAATTAGTTGGATCATATAACCTACCAAACATTTTATGTGCCCTCACCATTGGAAAACATTTTGGTGTGCCGGAACATAAAATGGTAGAAGCCATTGCAAATTATGCACCTTCAAATAGTAGATCGCAACTTATTACAAAGGATACCAACACTATTATTTTAGACGCTTACAATGCAAACCCGAGTAGCATGAAAGTGGCTATCGAAAATTTTGCAAAACTAGCAGGACAAAATAAAATTGTTATGCTTGGTGCCATGATGGAACTAGGCGAGCACGCAGCAGCAGAGCATTTGGCGCTACTACAATTAATTGCCGGCTACGCTTTTGAATCGGTAGTATTAGTGGGAGATGATTTTTTAGCGCATCAAAACGTAGTACCTCAGTTTATATATTTTAAAACAACCGCCGAGGCCAAAGCCTGGTTGGCAGCACAAAATCCAACGCATGCGCAGCTTTTAATTAAAGGATCGCGGAGCATGCAAATGGAAACGGTGCTATCATAAACGTACCGCATGCGCATAAAAAAACCACCACTAAATTAATAGTGATGGCTCTTTTTTATTTTCCTTTCCTTTCCTTTTTAACGTTTGTTCTTTTTTGTTGGCATAAAGATACCAGTTTTTGCTTTTTTAGAAGTTCCTTCCGAAGAACCGTAGTGGTTCATCGCGCATCTAAAACCAATGGTGCTAGTGCTTTGGTCTTCTTCTAAAAACCTTCTAGCACCTGGGCTTAACCAGTATGCGCGGTCGTTCCAGCTAGCTCCTTTTACCACACGAGACTTATCTGAAATAAGTGTTGTTTGACCGTAGTTGTAACCTGCATTACTTGCAGAGTCACCATCTAGGTGGTTCACCGCATAACCTTTTTGATAGTTTCTGCGGTTGGTTAATGAAGAGTCTGATTCGGTCTTATAAATGATACGACCTTTGTCATCTCTTAGGTTTCCTTCGCCTCTAGCAAAATCTATTTGCTTGAATTCATTACCTCTAAAAATATTGTAATCGTCACCATCAATAGCAGTCATAGGGCGGTACACATCGGCAACCCACTCACTTACGTTACCAGACATATTGTAAAGTCCGTATCCGTTTGGTGTGAAAGTTACTACTTCGGCAGGGATGGCAGCGTTATCGTTTAATCCACCAGCCACACCCATGTTATCACCGGCGCCACGCTTAAAGTTAGCAAGCATAGAACCTTGGTAAGAACCTTTTGCTGTGTAACGAACGTTGTCGTAACCGTTATTTTTCCAAGCATAAATTTGCTTGTTTGAAATTAATTCTTCACCGCGTTTGTTGTTTTTAGATTTACGTTGCGGGTTGTTTGCAATGTATCCGTATGCAGCATATTCCCACTCAGCTTCTGTTGGAAGGCGGTAGTCACCAAATAAAATACCATCTTCAAAACTTACTTTGGTACGTGGTCTTCCTTGCGCATCTTTTAAAGGATTGCTTTTTTTAGTAGCATCTCTACCAGGTGTTGCTTGGTATTCGCCTAACAAGTAAGCTCTTGTATTAAAGTTATCTTGACCTGCTCCGTTTAATTCTTTTTTAATTTGATTTTTAGGATCTAGGTAGCTGCTTTTCATGAGGGTTAATTCATTTACGCGGTCGGTACGCCAGATACAATAATCGGTAGCTTGTTTCCAGCTCACACCTACTACAGGGAAATTATTGTAAGAAGGATGACGGAAATAATATTCAACCATTGGTTCGTTGTACGCAAGTTCTGAACGCCATACTAGGGTGTCAGGTAAAGCTTCTGTAACAACACTGTCCATACCGGCGCCACCAAATACGTTGGTGATCCAATATAAATATTCGCGGTAGTGAAGGTTGCTAACTTCTGTTTTGTCAATAAAAAATGAGTTCACAGTAATTCTGCGTTGGATATTATTCCAATCGCCCATTACGTCTTCTTGAGCGGCGCCCATGGTAAAAGTACCACCTTGCACAAACACAAGTCCTGGAGCAGCTTTAATGTCTTTAGGTTTTGGCACGTTAAAATTACCCATCGATTTGTCGTTGTAATTCCATCCTGTAGCTGTAGAAGTTTGCGGCTTCTTTTTAAATGGATTACATGAAACGGCAGCACCTGTAAGGGTAGCTAATAATACCAGATTGCGTATTGTTTTTGTGAACTGCATATGTTTATAAATTCAATAAAAAATTGATTCTAATTTACCTCTGCGAATATAAAAGATTTTGGTCAACTTAAGGGGCCTAGAGGGCCCGATCTTGTTACAAAAAACTTAAGATTGGGTGTTGTGGGGGTGATTTTGGCCCTATTTTATGATTTTTTTAAGGGAAAGGCCTGCCTGTGGCCTGCTATCTGTAGCTTTGGCATCAAACTTTGTTATACTTGTATTATGGGTAAACCCGGGCGCTATATATGGTTGATGTTGGGCCTTTTTTTAGCTATTGGCTTTAAATATAAGGCGTTGGCGCAGGGTAGTATGTTTAGTAAGGGCGCTTGGGGAAGGGTAGGCATTACTGGTAGGGGTGTTTATAAAATAGATGTAGCTGCACTAAATAGTATGGGGCTTTTGCCGGCGGGTGGCGTTATTGCAACGGATAAAATTAGACTTTTTGGATCTGGGGGTGCTATGTTACCGGAGGCGGTGGGTGCCAAAAGGCTGGGGTCTTTTACTGAGCATGCACTGATGGTTTTTGATGGGGGTGATGGGATGTTGAGTGGTCAAGATTATTTCATTTTTTATGCGCCGGGTCCGCACCAGTGGCGGTATGATAGTTTGGGTGCAAAGTATAGTTATGCGCATCATTTATATTCCGATACGGCATTTTATTTCATTAATGTAGACGGAAGTGTATCGAGTACTATTTCGGGAACTGCTAAAAGGGTTGATGTTGGCAATGCGCCGCATGTTAACGCCAGCGGGGCTTTGCGGGTTTCTCGTTTTACAGATTACTGGGTGTATGAAAAGGATAATATTAATTTGTTATCGTCCGGAAAACTGTGGTTAGCCGACCGTTTTTCTGTGGCAGTAGGAGGTACGAGTGCCAGAAATTATAGTATTGATATACCAGATTTGGTGAGCACTGATAGTGTTAGGTTTGATATTTTATTGGCTGCGCGAAGTATTGGTGTGCCTCCTAGTTTTGCGGTTAGGGTAAATAATAATCTTGCGCAAAATATAGCGCTGCCTGCTGTTAGTGGTGGCTTTTTAGATAATTATGCGAATTATGTACATGCATCATTTGGTGTGCTGCCATCATCAAATAATTTGCAGTTAAATATTCAGTTTTTGCCGGGTACTGGTGGTGGAAGTTTAAGTGCCGAAGGGTTTTTAGATAAAATAGAATGTGCCGCTACAAGAATGTTAAAGATGAATACTGGTGCGCCTGGAAGCGGGTCTGGCAACGTTTCTAATGTTGGCGCGCTTTTTTTTAGAACGGCCCCGCAAAGCATTGGTAGCAGTGGAGTTGCGGCGTTTGTAATTGATGCTGGTGGCATAACAAACTTTACAAATACCACGGTATTTGATGTAACAGATTTTACGTCGCCTGCAAAAATGGAAGGAAGTTTTAGTGGTGGCGCTGCGCCGGAATTTGTTTTTAAAAATAACGCGGCTGCCCCCCGCGAGTATATTGCTTTTACACCGTCGCAGGTTTTAGTACCAGCTTTTTTTGGTACGGCTCCAAATAATAATTTGCATGAATTGGCGGCTAAAGCAAGTGCTAATTATTTAATTATTACGCATCCTAGTTTAGTTGCTGCGGCTAATAAGTTAGCAGCATTTCATGCACAAAATAATGAAGGTATAACACCGCTCGTGGTTACTACAACGCAGGTGTATCAGGCCTTTGGTAGTGGTGCGCCGGATATTACAGCTATACGCGATTGTATTGCTGCGTTTGCGCGTGCTTATGGTGCGGTTGGCGGAACTGCAGGTGGAGCTGCTGCGCCAAAATTTTATGCGCTACTTTTTGGTGCGTCTAGTTACGATTATAAAAACCGTATAACTAATAATGTAAACTTAGTGCCGGGTTATCAATCAAGTGCATCACTAGATCCATTAAGTAGTTATACATCTGATGATTATTTTGCGCTGCTGGACAGCAGCGCAAACATTGCTACCGAAGCGCAGCAGTTTAATAATGCTGCAACTTCACTCTCTGTAAACCTGGGTCGTATTCCTGCAAAAAATATTGCAGAAGCTACTACTATGGTAGATAAAATTATCAATTACCATAGTGCTCAAAGCCAGGGCCCGTGGCGCTTACAGCAGCGTTTTATTGCAGATGATAAAGATTTTAATTTGCATGTTCAAGACGCAGAAGCTGTGTCTGCCGCCGCGCAAAAAACAAATGCTTTATTTAATCAGCAAAAAATATATTTAGATGCGTACCCGCTAGAGAGTGGAAGTGGCGGCGGCAGGTATCCTGCTGTTAATGAAGCGGTGGTAAATTCATTTAATAGTGGATCACTAGTAATTAATTATAGTGGGCATGGTAATTATTTACGCCTCGCCGACGAAGCTATTTTTAGTAGTACCGAAATACCTCTTATAAACAACGCAAACAAACTTCCGCTAGTGGTAACTGCTAGTTGTGATTTTTATCCGTACGATGATCCTACCAAAAAATCGTTGGGGCAGCAGCTATTGTTTGGTGCGGGCTCAGTTGGTGCTGGAAGTGGTGGCGCGAGCGGAGCGAGCGCAACAGCAAATATGAGTGGCGCGGTAGCGCTACTTACTACGCCGCGCCTTGTGTTTGCGTACAGCAATAAAATTATCAACGAAAATTATTTTGTAGCAGCGCAACAGCCTAATGCAACAACGGGTATTTTGCCAACACTGGGGGAGGCGGTTACAAACGCTAAAAACCTTACGGTGCTTAGCTCTCGAGATTTTATTAATACCAGAAAATTTGCCCTTTTAGGAGACCCTGCCATGCGGCTTGCGTATCCTAAAAATAATATTGTGCTGGATAGTGTGAATGGTAAAAAAATTATTGCAAATGATACATTACAATCTGGTAAGCTGTATACATTTAAGGGGAGCGTTATGGCGCCGCGCAGCGGCGCCATAACAAGCAGTTTCAACGGCACTCTCTATTTTACACTCTACGACAAACAAACAACGCGCACCACACTCAAAAACGACCCGGCTACGGCGGCAGCTAACTTTAATGCGCAGGAAAATATTTTGTACTCCGGGCTAGTGAGCGTAGCGAACGGGAAGTTTTCAGTTTCATTTGTACTTCCACTAGATATTAGTTATGCGCCAGGTAAAGCAAAAATTAGTATGTATGCGCAGCAAACTATTAATGCTGCAACACCACTTCAAAACCTACCCGACGCAGCCGGTGTAGACACTAGTTTTTTTACTACAGGCGCAAGTGCTACCATAACAGATAAGCAGGGTCCAAACATTGAACTTTTTTTAAATGACGCCAATTTTAAAAATGGAGGTTTAACCCATTCTGAGCCTTTACTATTAATAAACTTGCAAGATAATTCCGGAATCAACACTTCAAATAGCGCCATTGGGCACGATATTATTGTAACGCTGGATAATAATCCGGCCACCACGCGCTCACTCAATTCATTTTATCAAGCCAATATTAATACCTACCAATACGGTACAGTTAGGTATCAACTTCCTACTTTAACGCCTGGGCCTCATACTTTACAAGTGAGGGCATGGGATAACGTTAATAATTCAAGCACCAGAACATTAGGGTTTATCGTGGTCGCAACAGCCGGATCAACGCCCGCAACCGGTGGCGCAAATGGTGGCGGATCTGGCGGCACAAACACTAATGGCGACATGTCTCCACTGGTGATAGACAAGGTTATGAACTTTCCTAACCCCTTTACCCAAAGCACTACTTTTTCGTTTGAGCATAATTTTCCGGGTCAAAACATAGCAGTAAACCTGAGTATTTATACGCAAAATGGCAAGCTGGTCAAACAAATTAATAAAACCGTTAATACAAGCGGCACCCGAAATGTGCAAATTACTTATGACGGCACCGACGCGTCAGGTAGCAGAATTGCAAGAAATGTTTATATTTACAAAATACAAATAAGTGCTGCCGGCACCATTTATAATACCTCCGGAAAACTTATTTGTTTGTAACCCCTCTTTTGTACTAAATGTTTTGAATGGTTTAAATTTTACTTTAAAATTTCTTACTAGATTTTCACAAAACATTTAACTATGTCTACATCTCACGCATCTTATAAAGCGCCTCTAACTGCGGTATCTAAAACTGTACGCAAACTTTTTCGCGCAACACACGCATCAATCGCAGTAGTCGCAATAATCGTAACAACAAGCATCCTAAGCACCAAAGCAATCGCACAAACCGATTCTATTAACATTGTGTCTACAGCGGTTCCATTTTTGCGTATTTCGCCAGATGCGCGCGCAGGTGGTATGGGTGATGTAGCTATTGCAACTTCTGCCGATGCTAATGCTTCTTTCTGGAATATCTCTAAAGTAAATTTTGCAAAAAGGCGCAGCTCCGTTGCAGTTAACTACACGCCTTGGTTAAAAGACTTGGGATTAAACGATGTGTATTTAGCAACTGTTGCTGGCTATCATCAACTCGATGAAGTGCAGGCCGTTACCGGATCGCTTCGTTTTTTTAGTTTAGGAAATATTCAGTTAACCGATTATTCTGGTAATTTATTAAACTCGGTAAAACCTTCGGAGTTTGCCATAGACGCGGGTTACACGCGTATGCTCAACAGTAAAATGAGTGTGGGCGTTGTACTTAGGTATATCAATTCACGTCTTGTAGTGGGAGATGTAGGAACCGGTGTTTTATACAAAGCAGGTAACGCTGTTGCAGCCGATGTATCAGTATATCATGATGCTACCGATGAGGGCGAAGGTCTACGCTGGGGTGTGGTACTTTCTAATTTAGGAAGTAAAATTGGCTACACCAATGATGCAAAAAATAAAGATTTTATCCCTGCAAATTTTGGTGCAGGAGTTTCTTATACCAAAGATGTAGATGGAAGCAACAAAATTACGTTTGCCCTAGACATGAATAAACTACTCGTACCAGCAGCACCATCTGCAACGGGTGTATACAGTGTAGACTCTGCCAATTTATCGGAGTACCGCACGGGTGGTGTAGTTGCTAGTTGGTTAAAATCTTTTAGTGATGGAACGGGTGTTGCAAAATCAATGCAATTTAGTGCCGGAGTAGAGTACGCTTACAACGAACAATTTTTTGTACGCGCTGGTTATTTTTATGAAAACAGAAACCGTGGTAACAGAAAATATGCAACCGTAGGAGCTGGCTTTAAACTAGATTTTATGGACATTAATTTGTCTTACCTCGTGCCTGCTGGTGCAGGCATTACGCGTAATCCACTCTCCAATACTATGCGTTTAGGAGTTGCCTTTAAAATTGGAGAACTATAAACTTTTAGGACTCTTAAACTTGGTGAATAAGACAAACGGCGTGTGCCACAAGTCCTTCCTGGCGGCCAACAAATCCCATGGTTTCGGTGGTGGTGGCTTTAATAGAAACGTCTTTAATGCCAATGCCTAAAATGCCCGCAATGGTTTCTTGCATGGTGGCAACGTATGGTTTAATTTTTGGCGCTTCTAAACAAAGTGATGCGTCTATATTTCCAATAGCATAACCTTCGGCCTCAATTAGCGAGCGTGTTTTAGCAAGTAATATTTTGCTATCAATATTTTTAAATTCAGATGAGGTATCTGGGAAATGAACACCAATATCACCAAGGCATGCGGCGCCAAGTAGTGCATCACAAATAGCGTGTAATAAAACGTCGGCGTCGGAGTGGCCTAGTGCACCTTTGTGGTGTGGGATGGTAACGCCACCAATTACAAGGTCTCTGCCTTCTACTAGTTGATGAAAATCTATGCCGTAGCCTATACGTAGCTTCATGTATTTCAAATTGTGTTTCAAAGTTACGTTTTTATATCTTTACCACTCTTATGAACAACGCACCTGTTATTGCAGTTATTGGACTTGGTTATGTGGGTCTTCCACTTGCCACTGCTTTAAGTGCGCATTACCCCGTTACCGGGTATGATAATAACCCCTCACGAATTGATCAATTATTAGAAGGGATAGATATTACGGCAGAAGTTACGTGTGGACAACTCATTGCGGCACAGCATAATAACAAGCTTTTATTTTCTAGTGATGCAGCAAGTATTGCTACCGCCACCGTTTTTATTGTTACAGTACCAACGCCACTTACTTCTAATAATTTACCAGACCTCAGTTATTTGATTGCGGCTAGTGAACTTATAGCAAGCTGTTTAAAACCCGGTGGGCTTGTTATTTACGAGTCTACCGTGTATCCGGGCTGTACCAATGAAGTGTGTGTGCCTGTTTTAGAAAAGCATAGTGGCCTAGTTTTTAATCAAGATTTTTTTGTGGGTTATTCACCAGAAAGAATAAATCCGGGCGATACCACTAGGTCATTAAGTAGCATTGTAAAAGTGGTTGCTGGAAGTACGCCTGCTGCTACACAAATGGTTGCAACTATTTACCGTTCTATTATTACGGCGGGTGTTTATGAAGTTTCAAGTATTAAAGTGGCAGAAGCGGCCAAGGCTATCGAAAATGCGCAGCGCGATGTAAATATTTCATTTATGAATGAACTGGCTTTACTTTTTGATAAGCTAGATATTGATACGCAAGAAGTGTTAGCAGCGGCTGGTACAAAATGGAATTTTTTGCCATTTAAACCCGGGCTAGTAGGAGGGCACTGCATTAGTGTAGATCCGCATTACTTAGCATTTAAAGCCAATCAGGTGGGCTATCAGCCGCATGTAATTTTATCTGGTAGGGCGGTTAATGAAAAAATGGGTGTGTTTGTTGCCGAAAAAATTATTGCCGCACTTGCTAAAAAACACCAAGGAAACATTGCACAAAAAACAGTGTTAATTGCAGGCTTTGCCTTTAAAGAAAACTGCCCCGATACGCGTAATACCAAAGTAATTGATATTTATACAACCCTTGCTGCTGCTGGCTTACAAGTAAGTGTGTATGATCCGGTGGTGGATGCTGCGATGGTTAAAAGTTCTTTTGATATTCAGCTAATTGATGATAAAGCATTAGCCTCTAATTACGACGCAATTATTTTAGCGGTCCCACACCAGCAAATACTAGCAACTCTCAATTTTGAATCTTATAAAAACACAGGTGCTTTTATTTATGATGTTAAAGGAGTGTTACCCAAAGAGTTTATTGATGGGAGATTATAATTTTTTACAGTTCAATTGAAATGAGTTCTTGTCCTAGTTTGTGTAATGCTGACTGAATTTTTTTTGCATGAAGGGTACGTGGTTTTTTAAGTCCCGTAGCATAATGCTGAAATTGTTTTTGATTAATTCCTGTTAGCCTTTCTAGTGCTGCATTGGTAAATATTCCTTTATAGTATTTTAAAAAGCTTTCTGCATCTAGTTTATAGGTGATTGAATATTCTTGCTTTTCTTTTTTATTGTATTTGTCATAAAGTTTTATTGATGTTAAAATAGAATTTTTTGCTTCCTCAATAGTATTGCCGCCACCATAAATCCCTTCTGCATTTTCTGCATAAGCGGTATACATGTCTTTTGTTTTTTCAATAATTATTTTAATGTTTTTCATAGCGCTCTATTTTAGTTTCATCTCTTTAACAATCTTGTGTAATATTCCCATTCCAACTTCTTTAGTACCATGATAAGGAACAGGGTACCTTCGTTCATCTTTTTCATAGATGTAATGACTACCTTCTGCCTTGAGTAGCTTCCATTTGTTTTTTAAGATCTTGCGGTGAAGCTCTGATGATTTCATGTGAAATAGGCTTTACCGTGCTTAAAGGTAGTAGTTTTACTACCTTTAAGCACGTATATTTGGGTTAATTTCCAAAACAAACTGTTTCTGGTCTTGTAAGGTCACCTATTTTGTATACGATTATTCTAAAACCAAAAGATCTACGGTAAATACAGCTTAATTTGGTGCGAATGAGCGCAGGCGCGCATCTAAACCACTTGTTAAATAAAATCTCCCCTTATTTTAAACACAAATACCATTTAATCTTAATAAGTTTTTTACCGTTTTTTAATTGACTTTCACTGATTTAGCTTTATATTTGCAATAGTTGAGTTAATATAAAAGCATTACCCCCCCCAGTGTTTATTAACCAATTGTAAATCAAATAGTTAAGAGTGTAAAATTTAACCTATCCCCCTAGTTAATGTTTCTACCGGTGATGGGTATTTTATTTTTAGGACTATTTGATTAACAAAAACTTGGCCAGACAGCGGATCCAAAGTAATTGGCTTCTATGTTCTGTGACTAAGGTTGGCGGAGCCCTGCGCAGTTCGTAACCAGGCGCAGTAACCCCGCAAAAACTATACAACAAACAAAATATTTTATCCCCCATATTTTCAAACACATCTTTTTCATGCAACTACAACAACTCATAAAAAAAGCAGGAATATTAATTCTAACGCTTTTGATCATTACCTCAACTGCTACTGCCCAGGATATCTTAAAAGGTAATAACCTGGCAAGTGTTAGAGTAGATCAAATATCTGATGCAGATATTGCAAAACTTAAAGCGCAATTAACCGCGCAAGGCATGACCATCGAGCAGGCCGAGCCTATGGCTATTGCAAAGGGTATGAGCGCCGCAGAATTTGCAAAACTTAAAGACCGTGTAAAAAACGGTGGTATCAACACAGCTGCTGGTGCTAACAAAACAGGTGTGGTAAGTGCAAGAGATGCTAGTGCTTCTGATAGGCCAGACACCGAAAAATACAACGAAGCCTCAGCAAAGCCACTTATTGATCCTCAAATTTTTGGATCGGAACTATATACAAGTGTTGCTCCAAGTTTTGAACCTAACATGTCACTTGCAACACCGCTTAACTATGTACTTGGTCCAAACGATCAAATTGCGGTGAGCGTGTATGGTGTGCAAGAATACAGTGGCGAGTTAACTGTGAGTCCAGAAGGTAATGTAAGTATCCCTAACGTGGGTTTAATTAGAGTTGCAGGATTAACCATAGAAGCGGCTACTCAAAAAATTAAAAACACCATGGGCGCAACGGTATACAATTACCTACGTAGTGGTGGAAGTAAAATTGCTGTAACGCTTAGTAAAATACGCACCATTAAAGTAACCATTATTGGGGCTAATAGGCCAGCTACTTATAGACTTTCAAGTTTGGCTACCGTATTTAATGCACTATATGTAAGTGGAGGCCCTACTGCGCTAGGAACCTTTAGAGAAATAGAACTTTTACGCGATAACAAACTATTTAAAAAAATAGATTTATACCGCATGCTTTTAAATGGCGATCAATCGGATAATGTTGGTTTAAAAGACAACGACGTTATTAGAATTCCTAGCTATAAAACAAGGGTATCATTAAAAGGGCTTGTAAAACGCCCAGGTATATTTGAAGTATTACCTGGCGAAAGTTTTGCCAACGTACTAGCTTTTGCTTCTGGTTTTACAGATGATGCCTACCAGGCAAGTGTAAAAATATTTGCACAAACAAATAAAGAAAGGCAAATTAAAGATTTACTGCAGTCGCAATACAATAGTTACCAACCTCAAATAGGAGATGATTTTGTGGTGAGTAAATTATTAAACCGATATGCTAACCGCGTTAAAATTGCAGGTGCAGTATACAGGCCCGATGTTTTTGAACTAACACCTAGTTTAAAAGTTGCCGATCTTATCCGCAAAGCAGATGGTTTAACTCAAGACGCTTACACTGGTCGTGCACAAATTATACGTTTGCAAGAAGACCTTACCCGTTCTTTGTTAAGTTTTGATGTAGCTAAAGCCTTAAATGGAGATGCTGCTCATAATATTTTATTACAACGTGAAGACGAAGTACTCATTACTTCTAAACAAGAACTAAAGGATTTATTTACCGTAAACGTACAGGGTGAAATACGTAAGCCGGGTAGTTTTGAATTTGTACAAGGCCTTACCCTAAAAGATTTAATAATACAGGCTGGTGGTTTTACAGATGCTGCTTATAAAACTATTGAGATAGCGCGTATTATTAAACGCGATAGTATTACCGAACAAGATTTAGGCGCTACTCAAATTATTGTTACCCAATTAGATGGTGACTTAAGTATGGCCGAAGCAAGTACACCACTTAGCGCATTTGATGTGATTACTATTAAAAGAAAAGCGGGTTATGTGTTGCCAGAATCTGTACGTATTACCGGACAGGTACAATACCCTGGTCCTTATGCTTTAAGTGCCCGTAACGAAAGAGTGAGTGCTATCTTAAAACGCGCAGGTGGTTATACGTCTGATGCATTTATAGAGGGTGCTTATTTAGTGCACAATAAAACTGCCGAAGAAAAAAAGCGGGAAGATGAAAATATTGCACGAGCAGAAAAAATGCTAAAAGATTCTAGTGAAATCATTGAACTCCAAAACCAAAAAAACACTAGCTCTGTAAAAGTGCCACTTAATTTATATGAAATTATGGCTAACCCTGGTTCCGAAGAGGACCTTGTCTTAAAAGTAGGAGACGAAATTTTTATTCCTAAATACGACGGGCAAATTAAAGTTGGTGGTGCGGTATTATTAACCACACAAGTTCCTTACAGTAAAAACAATAATTTTAATAATTATATAACAGCTGCTGGTGGATATAGTGTTGATGCTGTTAAGCGAAAGGCTTATGTTATTTATGCTAACGGCAAGGCAGCTAAAACAACTCGCTTTTTATTTTTTACAATTCGCCCTAAAGTAAGGCCGGGTTCAGAAATTGTTGTACCTAAAAAAGTTGAGCGTAAAAAAGCAAGTAGTGCTGAGTTAATTGGTATTAGTAGTACTATTGCGAGCCTTGCCGGTGTACTTATTGCCATTTTAAGATTATAATTATTCCCCCATGCAACAAAACAATAACGAAATTAACAATATAGCTGAGGATGAGATTTCCTTAAAAGAACTCATCTTAAAAATAAAAGATTGGTACCATTTTTTATTAACCAAGTGGCTTGTAATAGTAGCTGCTGGTATTATTGGTGGTGCTATTGGTGTGGGCTATGCTTTTACGCAAAAAGCAACATACACGGCTAGTTTAAGTTTTGCATTAGAAGATGAAAAACAAGGCGGTGGCGGATTAGGAGGTGCACTAGGCCTTGCTAGTAGTTTGGGTATAGATTTAGGCGGAAGCGCTGGCGGTGCTTTTAGTGGTGCCAATTTAATTGAGCTCATGAAAAGCCGCAACATTGTAGAAAAATCATTACTTAACCCGATAACAGTTAATGGCAAAACACAAAGTTTTGCGCAGTACTATGTTAATTTTAATGAACTTAATAAAAACTGGGATGAAAAACCTTCATTAAAAGGTATTGAGTTTTCTCCAGACGCAGATAGATCAAAATTTACTTTACAACAAGATAGTATATTAGGTAAAATTTATGAAAGTGTAGCAGGCGCTAATGGACTTTTAAGTGTGGCGCAAAAAGATAAAAAAATATCGATTATAAATATCGAAGTTAAAAGTACCAATGAGCTTTTTAGTAAGGCTTTTACCGAAAGCATAGCACAAGAAGTGTCTAGCTACTACATAGAAATTAAAAGCAAAAAAGCCAGACAAAACATGGAAATACTCCAACACCAAACAGATAGTATTAGAGCCGAGCTTAATGGTGCTATTACTGGTGTTGCTGCCGCTGCTGATAATACTTTTGGATTAAACCCTGCCATGATGGTGCGTAAAACACCCGGCACGCGCCGTCAAGTAGATGTTCAGGCCAATACGGCTATACTTACACAGCTTGTTACCAATTTAGAAATGGCTAAGGTGAGCCTCCGAAAAGAAACCCCACTTATTCAGGTAATTGACAGGCCTATATTACCCCTTAAAAAAGATAAAGTAGGTAAATTAAAGTCTTTAATACTTAGCGGATTTTTGGCTGGCTTTTTAACTGTTTTAGTTTTAATATTTAAAAAATTATTTGCAGGCATTCTAGCAGATTAATATAAACATTACTAACTAATATCGCCCCCCACTATTATGTTTACACGTAACAAAAAATTTATGCTAAACAAAATAAATATCGTTCCTCGCTGGATCATATTTGTAATTGACCTGGGGGTTACTACTACGGCATTGCTACTAGCATTTATTGTAAAGCAAAATTTAACGCTGGTAGGGGTTAATTGGGAAAGCTTACTTACTACGGTAGCAATCATGCTTATTGTAAATGCTTTTGTATTTACAACTATTAAAACATACGCAGGTATTGTTAGGTACACTGGTATGCAAGATGCACTGCGTATTGCGGTGTCGGTGCTGGTGTCTAGTGTGGTGCTTTATTTATTATCAATTATTAGCAGCCCAATACAAGATAACCTGGTATTAAACAATGTGGTAATTATCGTATATGGTACATTTAGCTTTTTAGCACTATTAACGTATAGGGTAGCGGTTAAGTTTGGTTTTGCCTATTTGCGTTCTTATAAAATGAAACGTAAAACGGTGGTTATTTTTGGCGCCGGTGAAGCTGGTGTTGCCACTAAAAGAGTATTAGAGCATGATGGTCAAAATCATATTAGTATTTTAGCTTTTGTAGACGATGATCGTAAAAAAACAAAAAAGGCACTTGATGGTATTAAAATACTTTCCTTTAACGACCTCGCTGCACT
>Ga0208597_1000474_pt1 | contig 15706 bp, 29 predicted proteins | sample LakMenEpi05May12_FD_150673 | JGI IMG/M metagenome (GOLD analysis project Ga0208597, IMG submission 150673) | Freshwater microbial communities from Lake Mendota, WI - 05MAY2012 deep hole epilimnion (SPAdes) | ecosystem: Environmental > Aquatic > Freshwater > Lake > Epilimnion/Euphotic zone ...
GAAGTCCTCCTCCACCCGAAGGCTCACAACCTCCACCACCTCCATCAGGTCCCGCACCTATGGGAGCACCAGCACCAGGTCCAGCATCGCAAGTTGCATCTACACAACCAGCACCAAGTGGCCAACAAACTAAAGTTGGTGAAGTGTCTGATTCTTCAGGCGGTTCGAAATCAACAGTATCTCTATCATCAGTACTGAACATGATTGGTTCAAATCAAGAAAAGACTGCGGCACTAGAAAAATCTGTGGTACAGGCTGCCGATGCACAAGCATCTTCTGCTGGTGAGAGTGCTAAACAACAAGCAGAAAAAATTGCAGGTGATGTACAGACACAAAGTATTGCAAACAGTGGTGGTTCATCACAAACAGGAACATCACTAACATCAAGTACACAATCAGTTACACAATTGCAAGGATCATCCATATCAATGCAAGGCAATCAACAAGGAAACTCTGCATCAAATTCTGCTAGACTTCAACAGTCACTTAATAGTAGTAACACAGGAATTCAAACTGAAAGTACAACCTTTAGTGCAACAAGTTATCAACAAAATAACTTTCAGAATAACACACGACAAGAGTTTAATGTATCAATGGTAACAACGCCATTATCTTATAATATAACACCTCCTACAAGATACACACCACAAGTACAAATTGAAATGCCAACACTAGAAGGTATTAAATTTGGAAATAAAAGTCCAGTTGAAAATGCAATGGATTCAAAATCAATGCTGCCGCAAATGGATGCAGGTACACAACAAGACAGCAATGTTAAAAAGAATGTGCAAAACAACGAAGCAGCAGGAAATGTAACTATCGAATCCATAGCAAAGCAACCTGCAAATTATGCACAGTATTTCACAATGATGCCAGATGTTGCGTTTTATGCACCAAAAGAAATTTACAAGAATCAAAAGACAGTAGATAATGCCAGAGCTTTAAGACAAATGAGTTCTGATAGATTACACCAAGAAATGATTAATCAACAATATAAAATAGGAAATTAAAATGGCAGAAGAAATTAAAAACGTAAATGCTAAGATTGATGAAGCCGAAGCGGCTATGAAAAAGTATGCAAGCAAAGATACTGTTATCAGTATTGGTGGTTATGAATTTACACCAGCCAAACTAATGGTTGCATTTACTATTGTTTCATCCACTTTAGGTGGATTGTATGGTACATTTGAGGTATACAAAGACTATCAAAGCATGAAGAAGAAGATTGCATCTTATGAAGCACCAGACTTATCTGAGTTTGACAAGAGACTGGCAGTCATTGAAGAAAACAGCCAAAAAGGTGCAGACTATACACGTGATATTAAAGTTGATTTGAAGAATGATATTCGCCGCAATGAAACAGTAACCGAACAAGTGGAACGTAGTGTTAAGAATGCACAGCGTGAAACTGAAGGTGAGATGCGTGATATGCGTAAAGCGGTACGTGAAGATTTGGAGAAGGCTCGCAACGAAGCCAACGTTATTCGTAGAGAAATGGCTGACGCACGTAGAGAGATTGAACGTGAAGTGGTTCAGTTAAAGAAAGAAGTCGATAGTAAAATACAGAAGGCGATTGACAACCCATTGGCGAATAAATAGTGGTCAGTTTACTATTATCATTAACACTTGGTTATACTACACCTGAATACGAATGTGTCAGGTGGGCTTGGAGTGGTGATGTATATAACCGAAAGGTTGTGTGTCTACAATGGCGTAAAAAAGATAAAAAGAGGGTATAAATATGCATATGAATAAATTATTAATCATTTTAAGTTTAGTGTTATTGAGTGGCTGTACTACAATACAGAAGTATTGGCCGAAACCGCATGATCCTGTCTTGTTGAATTATTTGGTAATAACAGACAATGAATTGCGTAAAGTTGATTGCACATCAGCAAATTGGTCTAAAGTTATATCTCAGACTGAATTGATGGTGGTTTATGTTAATTGGCGCAAAGACCCACAACAAGAGAATATTGTTGGTCTACACAACCATGCAATTAAAATGAGTCATGGTGGTAGTAAAATATTTTGTGAAATAGGTAAGAAGACTGCTGAACAAAGAATTGAAGCCGCAAAATCCGCATGGGGAGGAAGATAATGCATCCGTTAGAACAAGAAATTCAGGCCATTGTTGAACAATGCCAACTAGGTAATATTAGCGCAGAAGAAAGAAATTATCTCATTAATGAGATACGTGATGTACGTGCTGCTCAGGAATGTGCAGACAACGAACAAGCATTTAGATATATCGTACAAGTGTGCAATGTAGCACTATCAATTTGAGGTAAAAAATGGAACTAACTAAAGAACAACTGAAACAACTTCTACCAAAGAATCCATATCTTGATTATTGGTACAGTGCATTAGAACAATTATTGCCAGACTATGAGATTAATACACCACAGAGAGTTGCAGCATTTATTGCTCAATGTGCTCACGAATCTGGTAATTTCATGGTACTTAAAGAGAATCTAAACTATCGACCTGCATCATTACGTAAAATCTTTCCGAAGTATTTCCCCGATGATGCCATTGCCAACCACTACTGTTCATTGCCAAACAAACAAGAAGCAATTGCCAATCGTGTCTATGCTAATCGTATGGGTAATGGCGATGAGGCCTCTGGTGATGGTTACAGATACTGTGGTCGTGGCCTAATTCAATTGACAGGCAAAAACAACTACAGAGCATTTGCAGATTCATTAGAAATTTCACCAGAAGAAGTATCTGAGTATTTGGCCACATTTGAAGGTGCCGCTCAATCTGCATGTTGGTTTTGGGAATCAAACAACCTTAACCAGTGGGCAGACAAAGGTGATATTCTCACATTGACAAAACGAATCAACGGTGGTACCATTGGACTTGAGGACCGCATTAAACATTATGAACACGCCTTACACGTATTAGGAGTTTAATATGGCAAAAGAATTAAAAACAGAAAAGAAAAAGCCTGACGAAGATTGGATGACCAAGAAGTGGCGTCCAATGATGGCAATGATGTACATGACTTGTTGTCTATTTGACTTTGCTTTGTTCCCAATTATGTTCACTATCGTACAGTTTTGGGAAGTACAGGCAGCCAATGATGCCTTCCGTCAATGGGTTCCAATTACACTACAAGGCGGTGGTTTGTTCCACGTTGCCATGGGTGGTGTATTAGGTGTTACAGCATATGGACGTACACAAGAAAAAGTAGCAGGTGCAACAAATGCCTCGACCAGTTTACCAACAAGCGGAGTTGCAACACCTACGTTATCTTCAACAACACCAGCATTCAACGGCGGTGGTTTTAGTTCACCAACACCAACATCATTCTCTCAACCAGCACCTTCATATGGTGGTGGATACAATCCAGGTGCATCAACAGATTACAGTCAACAACCAATTTCGGTGACAGTGGGATTCGGTGGTAAATCTGCACCGCCTGCCGCACCACAACCATACATTTAAGGACGTATTATGAAAAACATTATATTTGTAGCAGGTCTATGTTTAATATTATCAACACCAGTATTTGCATCTGGTGAAATAAAAGAAGTTTGCCACGATAAGGTGGACAAAGCAGGTAAACCAATCATGGATAAAAAGACTGGTAAACCGGCTCAAGACTGTAAAAAAATCAAAGTGCATAAGAAGTTAGAAGGCACCAAAGTGCCTGAGAAAAAATAAATGGCTACTACGACAGAACGACTTGGTATTGTTGAAACTAAGGTACAAAACTTAGATGAGAAAATTGATGATCTTAAAATCGGCGTAAAAGATATGCATGATTGCCTTGATAAAACAAGGGATAGCTTGACAGACAAGTTAAATACGATGTATGATGCTTCTTGTAATCAACATAAAGCTTTAGCTGAAGAACTTGGTGCATTGAAAACTCAAAGAGACAAATGGTTGTGGACTGCCGCTGGCGCAATTGCCGTTATGGGTTGGGTATCTGGTCATACGGAAACAATAATGAAAATCCTTGGTTAGTCTTGACAAACACTTGAGGTTGTGTTATATTATGGTCTATGACAATATCGACTGACTCAAAATATATCAAATTAGTATCTTCACGTTTACGTAACTTTAAACAAAAAGATTCTTACCTATGGAATTTCTCTTGCCCAATTTGTGGTGATAGTCAAAGGAACAAAAGCAAAGCTAGAGGGTACGTGTACCAAAAAGGCAATGGTTTGTTCTATCGTTGCCACAATTGCAGTGTCGGTACAAATCTAGGCAATCTAATTAAGAACCTAGATGACTCTTTGTATAAAGAGTATGTGATGGAGAATTATAAAAGTGGTGAGACTGGTGTACAAAACAAACCAGTCTCATTCATTGATATACCACCTCCACGATTTGGTAAACTACAAAAAGAAACCTCATTCACTGAGGCAGAGGTTTGCAGTAAACTACCCGAAGGTCACTTTTGTTTGACCTATCTACAGAACCGTATGGTACCAAAAGAATCATACAATAGATTATTCTTCACACAACACTACAAAAGATTTTTAGATGCCTTGATTCCAGATCACGGCAAAAAAGTGGTCGATGATGCACGGCTTGTAATTCCATTCTATGACGAGTATAATGACCTCATTGGTGTGTCTGGTCGTGCATTGGAGACTTCAGATAACAAACTACGTTATGTGACACTGAAGATTAAAGAAGATGCGGATAAGATGGTATTTGGCCTCGATAGAGTTGACCTGAGTAAACCTGTTAGAATGGTTGAGGGACCTCTGGATTCCATGTTCCTAAGTAACTGTCTGGCATCAGGTGATTCGTCATTGCACCAATCGGTAAAAAATATTAAGGCAAATAATATTACCTTGATATATGACAATGAACCACGTAATAAAGAAATTACGAAGTTGATGCAAGAAGCGATAGCGTTAGGTCATAATGTCGTCATTTGGCCTGATACTGTTGAAGGCAAGGATATTAATGAGATGGTGTTGAATGGTTTATCGCCTGATGAAATTGAAGATATTATAAGTAGTAACACATTCAAAGGTATTAAGGCACAAACTGAATTTATTTTTTGGAAGAAAGTATGAGTATGAAAGTTGAGTTGATTAGTTATTCGCAGCCTGAGTCACATTTTGCAGAGAACATGACTGAATTGGTTGCGTTTTGTGCGAGGGTGTCAAACCCTGCAAACCAAGATAATAAAGAAACAAGTGAGAAGTTGATTCGTTATTTGGTTAAACACCAACATTGGTCACCGCTTGAGATGGTGAGTATGTGTTTGGAACTTACAACGACACGTGACATTGCACGACAAATCTTGCGTCACCGTAGTTTTAGTTTCCAAGAGTTTAGTCAACGATATGCAGACCCTACAACTGAACTTGATGAGGCATTTGTGTTGCGTGAGGCAAGATTGCAAGATACAAAGAATCGACAAAACAGTGTAGAGTTGGATATGAATGATGAGGCACAGAAGTTATTGGCATTTGAGTGGGAACGTGCTCAGAAACGAGTGTTATATGCAGTTAAAAAAGAATATGAGTGGGCTATCAAGAATGGCATTGCTAAAGAACAGGCACGTGCGGTATTACCAGAAGGTCTTACTGTAAGTCGCCTCTACATGAACGGAACACTACGTTCGTGGATTCACTACATACAACTCCGTTCAGCAAACGGTACACAAAAAGAACACAGAGACATTGCGATTGAGTGCGCTAAAGTAATTGCCAAAGTATTTCCGATGGCAAATGAGTTTAAAGAACAAAAATAATTAATTGGAGTAAATATGGATATCGTTCACGGTATAAAGGTTGACTATTCTCGGGACAATTTGTTCGATGAGTTAGGTAGAAAAAGATTAAAAGAAAGTTACATGAAGGACGATGAAACGTCTCCGCAAGAAAGGTTCGCATATGTTTCAAATGCGTTCGGGTCTAACCAAGAACATGCTCAAAGGTTGTACGAATATAGCAGTAGACATTGGTTGTCATATTCTACTCCTATTCTCAGTTTTGGGCGTAGTAAGCGTGGCCTTCCTATATCATGTTTTTTACCTTATCTACACGATTCCTCTGAAGGCCTTGTCAATTGTCTATCAGAAGTTAACTGGCTTTCAATGTTGGGAGGCGGTATTGGCATTGGGCTCGGTATTCGTTCAGCGGATGATAAGTCTACTGGCATCATGCCTCACCTTAGGACTTATGATGCTTCTTCTTTGGCTTATAGGCAAGGCCGTACTCGCCGTGGTTCTTATGCTGCTTATCTTAACATATCCCATCCTGACATTCTGATTTTCTTGGAGATGCGTAAACCTACTGGTGATCCCAATATGCGAACGTTGAACTTACATCATGGTATCAATATCACCGATGATTTCATGGAGTTGGTCGAGAAGTCTATGTTAGACCCTAATGTGGATGATACATGGGAGTTAAAAGACCCACACAATGGCGAAGTACGTGAAAAGATTTCTGCCAAACTATTGTGGCAAAACATACTTGAGATGCGTATGTTGACCGGTGAACCATATATACATTACATTGATACGAGTAATCGTGCATTACCTGAGTTTCAAAAGAAACTAGGTTTGAAAATCAATCAATCAAATTTATGCAGTGAAATTATTTTACCAACTGATAAAGACCGTACTGCTGTGTGCTGTCTATCTTCAGTTAACTTGGAGTATTATGATGAGTGGAAAAATGACCCGTTATTCCTTAGAGATATGGCTGAGATGCTCGATAATGTGCTTGAATATTTTATCGTTAATGCTCCTGATGCCATTTCCCGTGCAAAGTATTCTGCAGGCCGTGAGCGTAGCATTGGCGTTGGTGCTCTCGGCTTTCATGCTTACCTACAACGGAATGGTGTTGCTTTCGAAGGTGTCATGGCTAAAGTCCTTAACAACCAAATGTTCAAACACATCAGAGGTAAACTAGATGAAGCAAACACCGACCTTGGGACTCTTAGGGGATCTCCGGCAGATTGTGCTGGCACTGGCCGCAGGTTTGCTCACGTTATGGCTATTGCTCCCAATGCTAGTTCTTCTATTATTATGGGTAATACCAGCCCTTCTATTGAACCTTATCGTGCTAATGCTTACAGACAAGACACGTTGAGTGGTTCACATTTGACCAAGAATAAATGGTTAGATAGAGTTATTCAAAAATACCTTGCTGGTGATGGAGAGACAGTATCACAAAATGATTACAATGATATTTGGTCTTCAATCATTGCAAACGATGGTTCGGTTCAACACCTAACTTGGATGAGTGAGATCGATAAAGAGGTGTTCAAAACTGGTATGGAGATTGACCAACGATGGGTTGTTGAACATGCCGCTGACCGTCAGCAATACATAGATCAAGCACAGAGTTTAAACCTATTCTTTAGACCAGATGTGAATATCAAATACCTCCACGCCTGCCATTTCTTGGCATGGAAGAAAGGTTTGAAGACATTGTACTACTGCCGTTCAGAGAAATTGGCCAAGGCTGATAAGGTATCTAAACGTATTGAGAGAGAAGTTATTAAAGAGTTGGACATGAGTGCCATTGCTCAAGGCAATGAATGTTTGGCTTGCGAAGGTTAATTTTTTAAAAAGGAATAAAAATGAAAAAAGTATTATTAGTTGCTATCTTAGCATTAACGTCAGTTACAAGTTTTGCACAAAAAGAAAAACCAATGGTCATCTATGATTTCCCACTCACTAGGGTTATTGATGGTGACACGGTTGCATTTCAAGCAACATTCTTGCCACCGCCATTGAAACAAGAATTAAGTATTCGTGTGTTTGGTGTTGATACACCTGAAAAAGGTCACAGAGCAATGTGTCCACAAGAAGCACAGCGTGGCGAAGCAGCAACAGCTTTCACGAAGGCACAAATCAATGCCGCACAAAAAAGGCAAGTTGCATTGATGGATTGGGACAAATATGGTGGCCGTGTTCTTGGTGATGTTTTGTTAGATGGTAAGAGTCTCAGAGCAATGTTAATTCAAAATGGTTTCGCACGTGAATATTACGGTGAAGCAAAACAAAGTTGGTGCAACAAATGAAAAAGATTATTAGATTTACAGCATCATGGTGCCAGCCATGTAAAGCAATGGCCATGATTTTAAACAATGTGGATTCACCATACCCAATTGAGGTCGTTGATATTGACGCACAATCGGATGTGGCGATTGAATTTGGCATTCGTTCAGTACCAACATTGGTAATGATTGAAGATGGTACTGTACTTAAGAAGATGGTTGGTGTAAAATCAGAAGAACTAGTTAAGGAATGGGTCAATGGTTAAGAAAAATCCCAGCAGACTGACGGACGAACGCAGTTCATTTAAACCTTTCAATTACCCATGGGCATATGATGCATGGTTAAAACACGAACAGAGTCATTGGTTACACACAGAAGTGCCAATGCATGAAGACGTTAAAGATTGGAAGAATAAACTATCAAAAGAAGAAAAGATGTTTCTTACACACATCTTTCGATTCTTTACTCAAGGTGACATTGATGTTGCAGGTGGTTATGTAAACAACTATCTGCCATATTTCCCTCAGCCTGAAGTTCGCATGATGTTGTTGGGCTTCGCAGCACGTGAGGCCCTGCACATTGCCGCATACTCACATCTGATTGAGACATTAGGTCTGCCTGAAACAATGTACAATGAATTCATGGCGTACCAAGAAATGAAAGACAAGCACGACTATGTGATGGACATTTCTAATAAGAATGGTACAAAAGAGAACACTGCACGCCATATCGCCGTGTTCAGTGCCTTCACTGAAGGTATGCAGTTGTTCTCATCTTTTGTTATGTTGTTAAACTTCCCACGCACTGGTAAAATGAAAGGCATGGGACAGATTGTTACTTGGTCTATTGTTGATGAAACAATGCACGCTGAGAACATGATGAAGTTGTTTAAGACATACATCTCAGAGAACCAAGAGATTTGGAATGATGACTTGAAATCATCCATTTACACCATTGCTGAACGCATGGTTGAATTGGAAGATAAGTTCATTGACCTAGCATTTGGTTTCAATGTTATGGAAGGTCTAACAGCAGATGAATTGAAAAAATATATTCGTTACATTGCTGACCGTAGATTGATTGGCCTTGGTATGAAGGGCATATTCAAAGTCAAACGCAATCCATTGCCATGGGTTGAAGAAATGATTAATGCACCAACACACACCAATTTCTTTGAGAACCGTGCCACAGACTATGCCAAAGGTGCCTTGTCTGGTTCATGGGATGAGGTCTGGAGTAAGGCTGCATGAGTTTTCTAGTAGCAAACTTGCCGCCAGTCAAATGTTTTGTTCGCAGAGAATTCCTCTATGACTTTGAGAAAGGTCACGGAGAACTTGAACCTTGCTGGTGGATATCATTAAAGTCTCAGCGTAGTCAAGCATTCAGGATCGAAGCGTACTTGAATGAATATGGTGCATTGTATGACAAATTACCATTACATGCATTTTGTTGGAAACCTATTGAAGGCGAACCATATCCTTTAGATTTCTTGCAATTGTGGAACAGCATGTCGTATGATATTACTGTGATTAGAAAAGCAATGATCTCAAATATGAGATGTAAGATTAAGATGAAAGATGGATCTTGGTTAGAAGGTGAATACCTTTTCACTGTTGACTCTGCACATCCAGATTTTAATGTTATAGATTGTGGTCATAGTGAAGATGTTGAAGACCACAAGTCATTCAACTTTATTAAATGTGACAATGGCCAATTTGCAGCACAACCAAATAATCGTGTTGTTATTCTAGAACCAGCATCTAATCCTAAAAAGATGAAGATACCAGATTTTAATGTTGCCACTACTAGGTGGAATGTTGAAATGGATCCTAAGTGGGATTATGGCCTGCCAGAGAACAAATGGAGAATGAACGAATAGTCAAATGATAAAAACATTTATTATTCTTTTTCCCACTCCATTGTTTATGATTATGGGGTTTGTTAATTTGTTTTACTTCAATCTACCCATGTGTGGTGGCCAATCATTTGAAATGGCTTTAATGTGGTTTTCTATGTCAATAGCACATTGTAGGCCATGGATTGATTTTATAGAAAAATTTGGTGCGCCCGAAGGGACTTGAACCTGTATTGATTGCTTAGAAGGCAACTGTATTATCCATTATACTAAGGTCAGATAAATATTGGTATGGAAAAAAACACCTTCTATGATGAATTAGAATTACCTAAAAATTGTACTTTTGAAGAAATCAAACAAAAATACAGAATCTTAGCACAACTACATCATCCAGATAAGGGAGGTGATGAAGAAAAATTTAAAAAGATTAAATTAGCATATGAAGTATTAAGTGACCCAATTAAACGGGAACACTATGATTCTACTGGTGATCATTATGATGATACTAATATAGATAATGAAGTTTTAGCAAGACTTTCAAACATGATATCACAGTACAGCCAACAGATAAATCCAGAGTTTGATGATTTGATCTTAAAAATGAAGTTTGACCTAAATCATGCACAACAACAAACTAACATTACTATCATAAGTTGTAATGCTTTAATAGAGAAATTAAACATTGTTGCAAATAAAATTAAATTAAAACAAAAAGGTGAAAATTTATTAAAATCTTTTGTTGAGAAGAAAATAAAAATTCATCAAACTGAATTAGTAAATCATAAGAGAGCCTTAATAGTTTTTGCACGAATGTTAAAAATATTGGAAGATTACCACTATAGCCATGATGAATGGCAATTGCTTATTCAACAAAATGTTGATGGCACACCGTAATTAACCTCCTATGTTGTCTATATACTCAAGTAATAGTATATGGAGGTAACTTATGTTAATAGTTAATCACGAATGTGAATCGTGTGGTTCGGACTTTGCAATTCAATATGACGAGACAGAGTGTGAGAGTGATCCAATGCACTGTCCATTTTGTGGCGAATATATAGCTTTAGAGGAAGATGATTTTATCGACCCTGACGCTGAAGACGAAGAATAAATGGCATGGTTTTATAATGGTGTAGAGGTAACCGACCAAATGATTGAAGGTCATTATGGTTACGTCTACTGTATCACAAACAAAGTAACCGGTCGCAAGTACATTGGCCGGAAGTATTTCACCAAAGCCGCAACAAGGCAAGTTAACGGGAAGAAAAAGAAAACCCGTGTCAATTCAGGTTGGCAAAACTATTTTGGTTCGAACAAAACAATCATTGAAGATGTGGCCACTATGGGAGCAGACAGTTTCCATCGTGAGGTTTTGTATTTCTGTAAGAATCGTACAGAGTGCAGTTACTATGAGACTTATGAAATATTTGTACGAGGGTGTTTGCTTACGCCTGACTACTATAATGATTGGGTCACATGTAAGATTCGTAAAGCTCATCTGAAAAGCAACACCAATACTTATAAAGAAGGAGAGGCCAAACATCAACTTTCACACATCATTGCCTAATAATTACCGTAAAGAGAGAAAACCAAGAATGGCTAGAAAAGCAAATACTAAAATCATGGTATCTGATTCAGCGGATACCAAACCACGCAGTAATTCTTTGAGAGTAAAAATCGATGACTTGCAAACATTCGATCCACTAACGGAGAATCAGAGATTATTCTTTGATGCATATAAAAGAGGAGATTATTTCGTTGCACTACATGGTGTAGCAGGTACAGGTAAAACCTTTTGTGCTCTGTACAAGGCAATAGAAGAGGTGCTCGATAAGAGTAACCCATTCAATAAGATAATCGTGGTGCGCTCTGCCGTACAATCACGTGAAATTGGTCACTTACCGGGTGATGTGAATGAAAAGATGGAGATTTACCAACAGCCATACAGGCAGATATGTGAAACCTTATTTGGTCGCAAAGATGCATGGGATAGATTGGAAGAACAAGGTCACATTGAATTCATTTCAACATCATTCATTCGTGGTATGTCCTTTGATGATGCCATTATCATTGTGGACGAAATGCAGAACATGACCTTTGAGGAGATAGACACCGTGATGACACGTGTTGGATATCGATCCAAGATCATTTGGTGTGGTGATTACAGACAGACTGACCTCAACAAGAAAAAGAATGATGTAACAGGCATTTTGAAATTCTTTGAGATTGCCGAACACATGCACGCCTTTACCCGTATTGAGTTTACTGTGCATGATATTGTCCGTTCTTCATTGGTCAAGGATTACATTCTTGCCAAAATACAACATGATGATTTAGACACGGCACACTAATAAAAACCTAGTATAAACACTAGTTTTTGTTGCATTGCAACATATATATTAATGAGGTGCTTGAAATAGGCCTCATTAATTTAATCGTCTAAGGAGATACCCATGTTTGCATATAACACATTCATTGATGCAGTTCAAAATTCTAAAAAGTTTTTCGTTAATAGTTTTATTACCGATGAGAAGGTTCGTAAACCATTGTTGGCATTCGTTGATGCACAAACAACATTCACAAAACAAATCGTAAAGTCTAACGAAGAAGTTACCGCATACGTTAGCGAAGAAGCAACCAACCTATACAAAAAAGGACTCACAAAATGAGTAGACCACTTGACGCCTTTGCTGGTGTTGATGTGCCGAAGATGAGTGATTTTTGGAGTTGGGTTCACAAGGCATTCACACCATCTTACCAAGATGAAGTTGAGATGTATTTAAAAGATTCTGTAGACCACAAAGATTTACAGGCCAGAATGGACAATTTAATGCGTAGAGGACTAATATGAAATTCGTATGGAAAATCATAAGTGTAATTGCTGAAATTAAAAATGCAATTGCTCGCCGCCATTTAGACCGACTCAAAGGCTCTTGATGTAACGCAAACCTCAATTATTTGTGGTTATACATATACCATAATAGTTGAGGTACTATGCATAAAAAAACATCCAAAAGCGAGTTTACTGGTCTGTTCCGTGAAGCGGCATTAAAAACCAAATCTTGGCATTCAGTAACAAGAAACAACTGGAGAATCAAATTCTCCATACATGATGATGATACAATTATGGTGTCCATATATTGTACGTTGACCCTCAGGTCATACATTAGATTTTTTAGTGTAGAAGATGAGGCAGTACAATTCATTAATTTCGTAGTAAATCTAGACTAACCCACCCATTGAGGTGGGTTTTTCGTTTCGGCAATGATACTCTGGTGCTGTTGCATCCATTGACTGGCCGATGTATAATTGACAGACAAAGGAGTGCATATGGACGAGTTATCAAAAGTTAAACATTCTAAACGTATTCAACAAAAAGAGAATCACGTTAAAAAACAGGTAAAGATTGCCAAGGCAAATGGTATACCTGTGAAACAAGGCGAAGAACATTACCTTGCCAAACATTCAGCATTAAATTGCGGTAACCCACAATGTGTATTCTGTATGAACCCACGCAAATCAATGGGTGAGAAAACAATACAGGAGAAAAAATTTGAACAGAGGAAATTACATGATGAGACAACAGGAAATTGAATACTACTAATGCCTGCTGAAAAGATATGCCCTAGATGCTCAAAGAAGCACACCAAGCGTGGACTTTATTGTTCAGCGTCCTGTGGCAATGTCCGTGTGCATTCCCAAGAACACAAGCAACACCTTGCCAATAAACTAAACCAATACAACGATACACCAGAGGCAGCCGCCCGTAACGCACGGATTGCACGTGAGTCCAGACTACGCCAGCAAGGTGTAGATTTTAACCCGTTGACCTCTGAAGATTTTTACATTGAAATACCGGATGTGAAAGATTATCTGGACGACTATGATGACAGCTGGTCCCGAGGCAGTAAATGGTGATAATACTTGACCGGAGTTTGTGAGTACTTAAGTATACAGCTTGCCAACCTCACTGGTTCTGTTATACTGTAGGTAAGTTAACAAATAAAGAGTTTATTATGCGAACAAAACAGATCATTTGGGGTTTAAAGAATAGCCAGAAATTGCGGGTTATTATTGATGGTGTTGGACTTTATATGCAGATTAAAGATTATAATAGTCTATTTTCTACATTATCACACCGTGCAGCAGTATGTGATGCATTATGCCGATTAACCGGTATGCGAGTGGTTGCTAATTTGAATAATCAAGAAATACCAACTGGATTATGTCAGAATTTTCGTGGACATGAAGTCCAATTGAGTTTAATTGGTGAATAATATGAATACTGTAGATAATACTAATGTACAGGCATTAGCCGGTGATATTGACATGATGATTGGTCAGTTAATGAATCAATATGGTCTAGAACCATTACAAATATCAGCCGTGATATTGGCACGGATAATGCGAATGAATATGGAACTTGGTGAGGCTGATACGTTTAACCAGTTAATGAGTAATGCCATTAATGATGCCGTATTATCTCCCACTGATACAATGCAATGAATATTAAAGAAACCGAGATTATCTTAATCGCACAGGAAGAGTGTGCCGAGGTTATACAGGCAATATCAAAAGTTAATCGCTTTGGTATTGATGGTATTCACAATGGTAAGAGTAACCGTGACCATTTAGAAGAAGAAATCGGTGATTTAATGTGTATGTTTGAGTTAATGCTTGAGAATGGTATTATCCAGAAACAATCAGTTGATAAAGCAAAAGAGCGTAAAATCGCTAAGTTAAAATGCTGGTCTAATATTTACGGAGAATAATATGACACGAAGTGAAGTTAATTTTATAGTATCCCAATATGGCATGAGAGTTAATGCCGTTGATTTTCGGGATTGTATTGAGAAAATGGATGCCGATAATGGTTTAACGGCCATTGAGCAAGAGGCTTATAATCGGATGGTTTATATGTTAATCGATGAAGCAGAGGAACGAGCATAATGGAAAAAGCAATAGAGATAATCCGCCAACTATTTACCATTGTATTATGGTTATCGGTCGTGGTTAGTTGGTATAATGGTGATTATGCAATGGCGATATTATCTGGTATTATACTGGTGGTATTAGAACTTGAGAAGGTTAATGATAATCTTGAGAAGTAAGTAAGTGGTCACTAACATAATACTTGACTGGATTTTGTGAGAACTTTTTTCTACGCTTGACAATTTCGCCTAAACCTGTACAATAGGTTCTGTTGAGTTGATAAAAGATATGAAATTAAGTAAAAGAATTTTTTTGGTTTTGGTGAGTTTGAGTTATGCAGTTGATTGCATTGCCGCAGTATCTAAACCAGTGTGTGTAAAGTGGACGTGGACAGGTGATGTTCATGCTAGAAAAGTTATTTGTTTAAAGTGGAAAGTTTGATATGAGCAAGATTTACGTTATGACCCAAAATTATGAGAACTATGGCTCTGAAGACGAGCCATATTGGAAACCAAAAGGTTCATCGGATTATTTCATCCCCAACTTTAGTGGTACCCAAGAGCAGGCCATTGAGGTGGTTAATTCTATGGCCGACAAAATCGAGTATGCCAACGAATATGCTACCTCGACCATTCTTGGTGTTGAAGTGGTGGCTGACGATTACATGACGGAGTTTGAGCGTGACCAATTAGATTATGAAGGTCAAATCCGTTATCCCGCTAAAGTGTTAGAACAGGTTTAAGGAGAGAGTAAAATGGCTATTATTGTTTTTCGTGGTGTTGAAGTTCAGGTTGATCCGTCAGAGTTTTGTGCTGACTTTCGTAAGTTATTTGTTGATGAGTCCTTTTCAAGGATTGATTTTACAAAACCATTTGTTAAGGTTCAGTATCGTGCCAGACCCAAAGGCACCATTGCTGATATTGTCC